>ERZ773014.396-NODE-396-length-29841-cov-12.335157_pt1 | contig 29841 bp, 26 predicted proteins | sample MGYA00580841_ERZ773014 | MGnify/ENA primary metagenome ERZ773014 (study PRJEB29015, sample SAMEA2737989) | human oral metagenome | biome: human oral; feature: human-associated habitat; material: dental | place: China | collected 2067 ... | reverse complement strand
TGCATTGTTTAGTTTTCAAGGAACACCGCCGAATTGCTTCGGCTGTTCGCCGCTCGTTCTTCACAGGCGACTCAACTATCTTACTTCATCCGCGAGGGATTGTCAAGCACCTTTTTGAATTTTTTCGAGCTTCTTGCTGTCGTTCTGTGCGACAACGAATGCTATATTACACGAACACGCTGAAGATGTCAACATCTTTTTGAAAAATTTTCATCCCTTGTGCGTGCCAATGGATAAACATACGGCACAATCAGTCTTCATCAGTGAATTCGAGATGCTGCAAATGCGCGACATTATTCACATAATCAACCGTGAAGTGATTGCCGCCGTGCGTGAGGCGGCTGACCGCCGTATTCCCCTGTCGGATTCGCCAGACGTATCGCAGCGGTATATGAAGGGCATACGCCAGAATCGTGCGCAAAAAGGCCCCGTGCGCTACGAGAACGACGTGCTCACCCGCATGAGCGGCAGTGATTTTCTCCAATTCTCGCGAGGCTCTTTTTTCTACATCCTCAAAGGTCTCCCCTCCAGGCGGCTTAAGCTCATCCGGTGCAAAGAAAATCTGCCTTCCGGCTTCCGGCCACTTGGCGCTGATTTGCTCGAAGGTAAGGCCTTCCCATTCGCCAAAGTTCATTTCCCGCAAATTTTCCGTCTTCCGTACCTCACAGCCAAAGCGTTCGGCAATAAACCCTGCCGTCGAAGCGGCACGCTGCAAGTCACTAGAATAGATGGCATCAATCTTCTCTGCGGGAAAATGCCTGGCGAGGCATTCAGCCTGTTTCACACCTTTTTCTGCCAAGGCAATATCAGAATGTCCTTGAAAACGACCGCCGGAATTCCACTCGGTCAATCCATGTCGAACAAGATAAATCTTTGTCATACTGCATCTCATTCCTTCCAAACTTCATGCATGGCTTCGAGCAATCGTTCATTGTCTGCGCGAGAACGTACAGCTGCACGCAAATACGCCCCATCCAACCCCGAATAATTGCTGCAATCGCGCAGCAAGATTCCTCTCTCTCGCAAAGCCATAATAAGCTGTTGTAAAAACACCTTTCCCTGCTGCAAATGGAAAAGAATAAAATTCACGGAGGGTGCAAAGACCTCAATCCCTGGCAATTTTGCAAGTTCCGCAGCAAGAAACTTTTTTTCCCTGCGGACAAAAGAGCGTGCCGCTTCATGGTAGACCGTGTCGGAAAGAGCAGCAACACCTGCCGCTTGAGCAAGGAAATTCACATTCCAAACATCTTTGCCGCTTTCCAACTGTCGGCAAAGATTCGGTTCAGCAATGCCGAAGCCCAGTCGTAATCCCGGCAGGGCAAAGAACTTCGTCATGGACTGGACGACGAAGAGATGCGGATATTCGTTCGTCAGATGGCGCGAAGTATATCCCTCTCCATCTTCACGAAAATCCAAGAAGGATTCATCCATCACGACGTATGTGCCTCGCTCCTCTGCTTTTTCCAGCAGCACACACAATTCTTTTCGCTCCCAGAGACGTCCCGTCGGATTGTTCGGACTGCAAAGCAGAATGACGTCTTCCTTCGAAAACTGCTGCACCGCCGCTTCCAAATCAAGAGAAAACCCATGCTTTTTCAACAGCGGAAGATATACGACCTTCACACCTGCGGCACGCGCCGCCCTTTCATATTCGCTGAAGGACGGGACGGGCAGGAGCAGGCGCTTCGGGCGCACGATATAGAAGAAGCAGTAAAAGAGTTCCGCTGCGCCGTTGCCGAGCACGATTTTTTTCTGCGGCACATCATAAAAAGAAGCGATCGCCGTCTTCAAGGCACGCGCCTCAGGATCAGGATAATTGACGATGCCATCAACATGGGAAAAAATGGCTTCCCGCACACGAGGTGACAGGCCGAGAGGATTGATATTTGCACTGAAATCCAGCCACGCTCCGCCGGTCGGGCATTTCTCATAGACATTGCCCCCATGTTCATATTTTTGCAGAACCTCGTCCTCCCTTCTCTCATGTAAGAACCGCGCACAATATCCACAAAGTGGACGTTTGCGCGTATAGTTTTTCAAAGACAACAGAAACCCGATGTACTTTTCCTTCTACAGCGGGTTCCCTTCTTCCTGCATGGAGCAGAAAGAAAGCCGAACGTCTTTATATTACACTAGCAGCTAACCGAAGAAAACACCAAGAAACTCAAAAGCACAAGCGTTTCCGTCAATGTCGTAATCGCACCATAGACGTCTCCGGTCAAGCCGCCGAGATGACGCGTCGCGTAGCTTGCAAAGAAAATCGTAAAGAGAAGCGCAGCAAATATGACCGCCGTCATGGAAAGAAGCCACGAGGACAGTCCCGCAGCGTCCAAAGGAATAATGCCGAGAAAATCTGCTGCGACACCTGGAAAAAACACGAGGATAAGCGTATAAAAAAAAGCTCCGTAAAGGACGGACTTCGTGCCGCCATCTTTGAATGCCTTGCCCATGCCCACAGGACGTGCATAGGGAAAGGCGGAAATGGCGACGACCATCATCAGTCGCGAAATAATGGGCATGGCGAACAGAGCGGGAAAAAGCCATGCGCTTTGCAGGAGGTCAAGCAGGATCGACCAGTCGAAAATCATCAACAGGACGAAGGCAAAAACACCGTTCGCCCCCACGCGGCTGTCCTTCATGATTTCCAACATGCGCTCGCGAGAGCGTCCCGAAAACAGTCCGTCCATCGTGTCCATGAAGCCGTCGCAATGAAGCCCGCCCGTCAGGAGAATCGGCAGTATCAGCAAGATTGCCGCAACGACATGATGCGGCAAGAGAATGCCGTTTTGCGGCAAAAAACTCAACAGCAGTGCGGCAAAGGCCGCATAAATGATGCCGAGCACCAAGCCGATCAGCGGAAAATAACGCACGCTGTCGGCAAAATCCTTCTCACACCAATCCTTTTGCTCCACGATCGAAATGCGCGTGAGAAACTGCAGACCGATGAAAAACGCACGCAAAAAAACACCCCCAGTGCTTCACGTCTACACTAAAAAAGCATCCCCCTCTGCTGCCAAAGAAGGAACCCGCCATACGTCAAGAGCAGAAAAAGAATCGTGACCGTATACATGAGGCGCACGGTCTTCTGTATGTCATCGGCTTCAATTTCACGCCGCGCCTCTCCCATATAGGCGCGAAAATGCGGCTCGCCGAAGTAGTAGTTGTTGCCGCCCAAGCGTATGCCGAGTGCACCCGCCGTAGGCGCTTCGGCGTGCCCCCCGTTCGGGCTTGGGTGCTTCGCCGCATCGCGATGCAGCATGCGCCAAGCGCCGCGCCCGTCGAAGCCCAGGAAAAAGGCCGCGAGCACGAAAAGAACACCCGCAATGCGCGCGGGAATGTAATTGAGCACATCGTCGAGACGCGCCGCCACCCTGCCAAAGTACAAATACTTCGCGTTCTTGTAGCCGAGCATCGAATCCATAGTATTCGCCGCGCGATAGAGCACAGCGAACGGCAGCCCGCCGATCAGATAGAAAAAGAGCGGTGCAAGAACGCCGTCAACCGTGTTTTCCGCCACGGTCTCGATCGCGGCGCGCGACACTTCCGGCACGCTGAGCTTTTCCGTATCGCGCCCCACGATCCAGCCGACTTTTCTGCGCGCTTCCGGCAGATCGCCCGCCTTCAGGAGGGCGCGTATCTCCATGCCTGCCGCCGCAAGGCTCTTCGGCGAGATCATGAAGGCGAGCAGCAACGCTTCCAGCGCCATGCCCACATGCGGCAAGGGGATAAGCCCCAAAAGCCGCAGGATGCACCATGCAGCCTCGTAACAAACGACGAGCACGATGAGGGCGAGCATGCCGCCGCAGAGCAGTTTCTTCTCATTCGTATCTTCGGGACGATAAAAGCAATGCTCGAGCCAAGCGATAAGATTGCCCATCAATACGACGGGATGGAAGCGCGAACGCGGATCGCCGAGAATGCAGTCGATGAAGAACGCAAGGACAGCCGTCAGCATCCGACCTTCTCCCCCATGATTTCGCGCAGCTTATCCATATCGAGATGCGCACGCACGACGGCAGCAAGGCGATCATAGCTCTCCTCCTTCTCGCGGTAGCGATTGCGCGTCACAGCGAGCGCAGGAAGCCCTTTCTTTTCGCGCAAGGCATTGAGAATCGCACGGCGCAGTCCATCGTGATCGAAAAATCCATGGATGTATGTACCAAAGATGTTTTCTTCTTCATTTACCGTACCTTCCGCAGCGTCACAAACTTCGCCGCGTCTCTCTTTCACGCAGAGCGGATGACTGTCCCTATCGCACAGGAACTCCGTCGTTCCCATATGAATTTCATAGCCCTTGATATCATCGACAGAAATCCGCTTGCCAAGAAACGAAAAATCCCTAGCCGAAGCTACGACCTGCGAAGTCAACTTGTTTTCATGAAATGTCGTCTGCAGACCAAGAAGCCCCAGCCCATCCGTACTGTCAAAAGAAGATTCCGTATGGTGCGGATCCAATATGCGCTTGCCAAGCATCTGGTAGCCGCCGCATATACCGATGACGGCCGTTCCCTTTTCGTGCGCCTCGCGAATCTTCGAGGCAAGTCCCGTTTTTTCGAGCCAACGCATGTCCTCCGACGTATTCTTGCTGCCCGGCAACAGAATCAAATCGGGCGTACCGAGAGCCGCCGCTTCATGCACATAGCGTAGCGCCACGTCCGGCTCGCTTTCCAAACTGTCAAAATCCGTGAAGTTGGAAATCTTCGGCGTACGGATGACAGCAAGGTTGAGTTCCTTCTCTTCCGCCCTTTCTGCCTTATCCTCCAAGGATACGGAATCTTCGTCGTCAATGCCCATTTCCTCGATATGCGGGATGACGCCGAGCACAGGCTTGCCCGTCTTTTTCTCCAAAAATTCGACAGCAGGGGTAAAGAGCGAGATGTCGCCGCGAAACTTGTTGACAACAAGCCCCTTGACGAGCGCTCTTTCATCCTCTTCCAAAAGCTCCAAAGTGCCGACGAGCGAAGCGAGCGCACCGCCGCGATCGACATCGGCAATGAGCAGAACGGGCGCATTCAGATACTTCGCCACGCGCATGTTGACGATGTCGTTCGCCTTGAGATTGACCTCGGCAGGGCTTCCCGCGCCCTCGATGACGACGGTTTCGTACTCCGCATCGAGACGCGCCAACGCTTCTTTGACCGCCGAAAACGCTTTGAGCGAATAGCCTTGGTGGTACTCCTTCGCTGTCATATTGCCGACAGGCTTTCCCATGAGCACGACCTGCGAGCAGGAGTTTCCTGTCGGCTTCAGCAAGACGGGATTCATGTCGACAAACGGTTCAAGTCCCGCGGCTTCCGCCTGGGCGACCTGCGCACGCCCCATCTCCAAGCCATCTTTCGTGACATAGGAATTGAGCGCCATGTTCTGCGCTTTGAAGGGGACGACGCGCCGCCCCTCCTGCCGAAAGATGCGGCAGAGCGCCGTCGTCAGGATGCTCTTTCCAACATGCGAGCTTGTCCCCATCATCATGATGTAGTTCGCCAAAAGCCATTCCTCCTGTCAAGCGATGCAGTATGCTATTCCTGTACTATATTTTTCTTAAGGGCGACGCACAATGTCCACAAAATGGACGTTTGTGCGTGTAGTTTACTAGGAAAGTCCAAGAGGCCAAGCCAAAGGCGCAGGCTGATTGGGCAACTTTCCTTAAGGGCGGCGCACAATGTCCACAAAGTGGACGTTTGTGCGTGTAGTTTACCACGACACTGCCAATTTCTTGAAATCGACGGCAATGCCGCAGGAAACGACGTACACCTCATCTGCGGCACGCGCCGTCAGCTGGTTGGCAATGCCCGTGATGTCGCGATACTCGCGTGCAAGATGATTTTCCGGCACGATGCCCGCGCCGACCTCGTTCGTCACGAAAATCGTCGTACCTTCCTGCTCCTTTGCAGCTTCGAGCAGGAGGCTGATTTTCTCACGTATAAGTTCATAATTTGCCGCAGAGTCGCGGACATTCTCCAAGGCGCACAGCAGATTGCTGATGTAGAGCGTCAGGCAGTCGAAGAGGATCATATCGTGCGCCCTTCCTGCCTCCTCAATGGCAAGATGCGCGTTCTCGGGCGCTTCCCATGTATGCCAGTCCTTGGGGCGCCGCTCACGGTGCAGTTTGACGCGAAATGCCATCTCCTCGTCATAGACGCCCGCCGTCGCAATGTAGGCAACCTTCTTTCCGAAACGCGCCGCGTACTGCTCGGCAAAACGGCTCTTGCCGCTTCGTGCACCGCCCGTGACGAGGACGATCTTACCCATGCATCTTCCTCCTCTCCCTGCTCGCTCGGCAAGCCTCAACGAAAGCCTCAGCCGCCTCAGGGCAGCCTGCAAAGTGCAGGTGCAGATAAGAGCCGAGAACCGCCCCCTTGGCATAGCCTGCCGCATAGTGCGCGCCGTTCCTCATGCGCGTAAAAATAAAGGCCCTCGCCGCATCCGCTTTTTCCCCCGGCAATTCCGTCGAGAAATGAAACTCGTGACCGTGCAGTTTCCTGCCTCGCGGTCCGAGAACCGTATCGCTGCAAAGCTCCGCCTCAACGTAGCCGACCATCTGCAGTTTGCGGTTCATCTGCACGACAGCAGGAACGATTCCCGTCATCGCATGTTCTTTTCCCTCGAAGTCCACGAGTTTTTCCATCAAGTACATATAGCCGCCGCATTCGGCATAAATGGGCACACCTGCTGCCGCCGCCTCAGCGAGAGAACGGCGCATCGACGCATTCGCCGTCAGTTCCTCGGCAAACATCTCAGGAAAGCCCCCGCCTAGGAGAACGCCCGCCGCCTCAGGCAGAGCCGTATCATGCAGCGGGCTGAAAAAGACGAGTTCCGCGCCAAAGGATTCCAACACATCAAGACTCTCGGGATAATAAAAGGAAAAGGCCTCATCGTGCGCGACGGCAAGGCGCACCTTGGACGGCTGTCGCTCTGCATTTTCCCTTGCAGAAAAAAGCAACTCCTCCGTCGAGGCCAATGGCGCGGCTGCTTCTGCAATCCTTCTGAGCGCCGCAAGATCGACCGAATGCGCCGCCGCCTCGCCCATCTTCTTTACAACATCGCGCTCTTCGTTCTCCTCGGCAGGCAGAAGGCCTAAGTGACGCTCCGGCATCTTCAGCGATTCGTCGCGTCGCATAGCCCCTAAGACAGGCATGTCAATCTTCGCCATCGCCTCGCGTATCATCGCCTCATGCGTATCCGAGCCCAGACGGTTCAGGAGAACGCCCGCGAGCTTGACCTCACGATCATAACTGCGGAAACCAAGCGCGATCGCCGCTGCCGATGCGCCCATCGACTTCGCATCGAGAACGAGCAGCACGGGCGCGTCGAGCAATTTGGCGATTTCTGCCGTGGAACTCACGCCCTTCCTGCCGCCGTCATAAAGCCCCATGACGCCTTCGATAACGGCAAGATCCGCACCTTTGGCCGTGCGTGCAAAAATCTCCTTGAGACGTTCAGCTGGCATAAGCCATGTGTCGAGATTGTGCGCGGGCAGCCCACTCGCAAGCGCGTGATAGCCGGGGTCGATGTAGTCAGGGCCTACCTTGTACGACTGCACGCGCAGCCCCTGCGCACGCAGTGCGGCGAGGATGCCCGTCACGAGCGTCGTCTTGCCCGAGCCGCTCTGCGTCGCGGCGATGACAAGGCGCGGTATCTTCTCTTCCATGGCAAAATCTCCTCAGCGCGTGTTGTCTATGAGATACATGACAGCATTGACGACGGACGCCGCGATCGGGCTGCCGCCCTTCGTGCCTTCCACCGTGATGTACGGCACTTTGTCGTTCTTCGCCAAAAGTTCCTTGGAATCCGCCGCCCCGACGAAGCCGACAGGGATGCCGACGATGGCCGCCGGACGTATGCCTTCCTCCTCGACCATGCGCAATACCTCGAAGAGCGCCGTCGGCGCGTTGCCGATGGCGATGATCGCACCATCGAGAGCCTTGCCGAAGGAACGCATGGCAGCCATTGAGCGCGTGATGCCCTGCGCCTTTGCTTCGGCGGCAATCTTCTCGTCTGCTACGAGGCAATGCACCTCACCGCCAAAGGATGCCAGTTTCTTCTTATTGATGCCCGTGCGCACCATCTCGACGTCCGTATAGATGTGCGCCCCTTTCTTGAGCGCCTGCTGCATCGCCTCGATTGCCTGCGGATGAACGCGGATCACTTTCGCATAGTCGACATCGCCCGACGCATGAATCATGCGCGAATACACCTTGATTTCCGCTTCGGAAAGTTTATACTCGGCCAGATACGGTGCGATGATCTCCATGCTGCGGTTCTCGATTTCCATCGGCTGTTTGATAAAGTCCATGCTGTAACCTCACTTCTCTGCTTTATGAACAAACGCCAAGACCTCTTCAAAGGTCTGCGCCATATTGTCGTAGGCGATGCGCGGCCGTTCGACGATGACGAGCGGCAGGCCGAGCTTCATTGCCGCCGCAAATTTCGTATCGGCGCCGCCGACCGTGCCGCCGTTCTTCGTGACGACGACGTCCGCCTCATACTTCTTGTAAAGCTCCTCGTTGAGCGCTTCGGAAAATGGTCCCTGCAAGGCGACGATATGGCTCGGGCGAAAGCCGAGCGCCGTACATTCCTCGATGACTTCGGGGGCGGGCAGGACGCGTGCCGTCAGCACACATTTTTTCAGTGCGGGCGCTTCTGTAAACGCCTTGAGATTGTGACTGCCCGTCGTAAGAAAGATGTTCCGTCCCAAATCCGCCGCAACTTTCGCCGCTTCCTCGTAGTCTGCGACGTAATGCGCCTTTTCATAATCGAGCGGCGCACTCTGTCTCTCATAGCGGATATACGGGATGCCGCACGCGCGGCAGGCGCGCATGGCATTTTCGGATATATTCGCCGCATAAGGATGGCTTGCATCGACGAAGACAGCGACGCCATGCGCACGGCAATACTCCGCCAGTGCTGCTTCATCGAGCGGACGATCGTTGATGACGATGCCCGGATAGCGCGACAAAAGCTCCTCACCGTAGCGACTCACGACCGACGCCGTGACACTCTGCCCCTTTTCCAGCAGAAAACCCGCAAGCTCCCTGCCGTCCTGTGTACCTGCTGCCACGAAGATCATACTTCGTAGCCCCGCGGCGTGATCATGTAGCCTTCCTTCACATAGGTGCGGCTATTGCCGATGATGACGAGCGAGAACATGTCGATCGTTTCCTTCGTGAAGTTCTCAAGCGTCGAAATCGTCTTGCTCTCCGCTTCACGCGCCGCGTGGTTCACAATGCCGACAGGCGTATCTGCCGCGCGGCAGGCAAGGAATATCTCGCGGATCTCCTCGATGTTCTGCACGCGCTTCTTGCTCTTGGGGTTGTAGAGCGCGACAACGAAATCAGCTTCCGCCGCCGCCTTAGCACGTTTCTTGATAAGTTCCCACGGCGTCAGGAGATCGCTGAGACTGATGACGGCAAAGTCATGCATGAGCGGTGCGCCCAAGATCGAAGCCGCCGCATTGACCGCCGAAATGCCGGCGATGACGCCGCCGAACTCGGGGCGAGCGCTCGCTTCGCGCTGCAAGAGAAGTTCCAAGACGAGTCCCGCCATGCCGTAGACGCCGGAATCGCCGCTCGAAACGACGACGGTATCTCTTCCCTTCGCCGCCGTTTCCACCGCCATGCGGCAACGGTCGATCTCCTGCATCATGCCTGTGCCGATGACCTCGCGCTCACCGATGAGGTCTTTGATGAGCTTGATGTACGTCGTATATCCTGCGACGACTGCCGCTTCCTCAATCGCCCGCTTCGCACGCGGCGTCATATCCTCCAAACTTCCGGGACCGATACCCACCACTGTTATTTTTCCCATACAAGTGCCACCGTCACTTTCTCAAATCTCGTCTTGGCAAGGGCAAGTCGTCCTGCGGGGACGCTCGCGAGCGCTGCAGCTTCCGCGACGTTGCCGATGCCGATATTTTTCTTGACAAAAGGAGACTCAGAAAGCCCATAGGCGTCGATTGTCTCCTGCATCTTTTCGTTGGAATGGAAGCGAATATCACGCTTGAGTTCCGCGCTCAAAGCAAGAAGTCCAGCTTCGTCCGCCTTCGCCTCTGTACTCGCGAGAAGCGATACATCTGCGATGCTGCGCCCGATCTTCGTGAGAGCCGCTTCCAATGCTGCCCGTATCTCCGACATCTCCGTGCCGCGTCTGCAGCCGATGCCGGCAACGAGACGGCGCGGCACGAGGCAGATGACATCTTCTCGCTGCACACCTTCATCCGCTGTGACGAAGGCCGTCAAACCTTCCTTCTCCGGCGGAAGCCCCCGCCCGAATACAGCTGCCAGGCCCATATCGTCAAGTCGCTTCTTGTAAAAGCTCGCACGCGCGAGATTCTCGTCGATCACATAGCGAATCGCCGCATCGTCAAGCACGGCGCTGTTGAACCGCTTGATCTGCTCCTTCGGCGAGGGGCGCAGCGCAAGGCGCGCGGCGGCGACATCGACGGCAAGCTTCTTCTGCACGTCCGTTGCCGTCGTGATGACGGGATCTGCGCCGAGCGATGCCGCAAGCTCGCGCGTCAGCTCGTTCGCGCCGCCAATGTGACCCGAAAGCAGACTGATGACATGCTGCGCCTCCTCGTCGAGCACGAGAACGGCCGGATCTTCCAGCTTGCTCTTCAAAGAACCCGCAATCATGCGCACGGCAATTCCCGTCGCCATGATGAAAACAAGCGCGTCATACTGGCGAAATGCCGCCGCTACCTGCGGCGCGAGGCGCTCATAAACGCGCACTTCCGCCGGCATTTCCTGCCCCGCTTTGACGAAGATGTCGACGCTCGCATCAAGCGATGCGCGAACGCGAAGAGCCGTCTTCGTGCCGCGCGGCGTCGCCGTGAAAACAGCGCATCTCATTTGCTTGCTTCGCGGAACATGTGACTGAACTCCGGCGCGTAGAGGCGAGAAAGCTCATAGTCCGCGCCGAGGCAGCGGCTGACGACGATCATCGCCGTGCGGTCGATGCCCTTGTCGGCAATTTCCGCCACGATGGTTTCCAATGTCGCGCGCACGATCTTCTGCTCGGGCCACGAGGCGCGCTGCACGATGGCGATCGGCGTCGAGGGCGCATAGCCGCCCTCGATAAGCTCCTTCACGACATCCGCGAGCATCGTGATGCTGAGGAAGATGCACATCGTCGCCTGATGTGCGGCAAGCGAGCGCAGCTTCTCCCGCTCGGGCACGGGCGTACGCCCCTCGTTGCGCGTGATGATGACCGTCTGAGAGATTCCGGGAAGCGTATACTCCTGCTTCAAAGCGGCAGCCGTCGCGAGGAAGGAGCTGACGCCCGGCACGACCTCAAAATCAATCCCCTTCTTCTTGAGCGCATCCATCTGCTCTTGAATCGCACCGTAGATGCTCGGATCGCCCGTATGAAGGCGCACGACCATGAGATCTTTCGCCACCGCCTTCTCTATCGTCTCAATGACCTCGGGGAGCGTCATAGATGCGGAATCGTGAATCTCCGCTCCTTCCTTGGCAAAGCCCAAAAGGGCGGGATTGACGAGCGAACCCGCATAGATGATGACGTCGGCCTTTTGCAGCAGCTTCTGCCCCTTGACCGTGATGAGCTCGGGATCGCCTGCGCCCGCGCCGACAATGTATACCTGCATGTTCTTCCTCCTGTTACACGTTTGCCTTATGGCAGGAAATGATGTAGACGGGGTTGATCGCCTCCGCCATATCGTAAGGACCGACCTTCTTCAGGCGATTGACCTGCACCTGGACGGTATCATAGAGATAGCCGCTCTTCTCTCGCATGTAGGCGAGAGAACTTGCGAGCGTCTGCACCGTGATACAGTTGATGACGATGAAGCCGCCGGGTTTCAATCGTTTGTCGAGAAATTCAAGGATCTCTTCCAGATGGCTTCCCGTGCCGCCGATAATTGCCGCATCAAGCCGTTCGGGCAACCGCTCCAGTCCTGCCGGCGCCTCGCTCTCGATGATCGTGATGTTCTCGATGCCGAATTTCGCCGCATTCTGACGGATGAGCTCGACCGCTTCTTTTTTGCGCTCCACGGCGTAGACATGACCCGCCTTCGCCAGAAGCGCCGCCTCAATGGAAAGCGACCCCGTGCCGGCGCCGATATCGCAAACAATATCATTTTTTCCGATCTTCGCCCCCGCCAATGTCAGGATGCGGATCTCCTTCTTCGTCATCGGCACTTTGCCGCGGATGAATTCTTCGTCTTCGATGCCTAAAAAATGTTTCATGCCTTCACCACCAAAACACCATGAGAGATTTCCGCTGCAGACGCCGCCTCAGCAAGTGTCGTATGAATGATTTCTTCATCTTCATAAGACAGCCGTGAGCATATATGAAGCTCTGCAGAAGACGGCCAGCCAAGCTCCATAAGGCGCTGTGCAATCGTGCGCGAATTGTTCGATCGATCCGTCAAAAGCCCGAGCAGGGCGCCCTCCTTGTAAGCAATCTCTTGCGCCTGCGGCACGCGCCCGTGGAAGGACGCAAGTCTCGCCTCATGCCAAGGCAGTGCAAGGCGCGCAAATGCCATCTGCAGGGAACTGACGCCGGGGATGACGACGAGCGCCTGCGGCGGGAACTCACGCCGCAGAGCATCGAGCAGCGAATAATAGCCGGGATCGCCTGAAACCATGACGACGACGTGCGTCTTTTGAATCTTCTCCCGAATGAACGAAAGGACGGCATCTATATCGCCGCGAATCGTCATCGTCTCCTGCCCTTGCTTGGCGAAATCCGCCAAGGCGCGGCTGCCGCCGACGAGCACCTCCGCTCCCTCGATGGCAGCGCGTGCCGCCGGCAGGACAAAATCGGGATTGCCCGGTCCAATGCCTGCCACTACGATTCTATGTTCCAATGAAAATCCCTGCCTATCTCTCTTGCTGTATCATCCATGCCCAAGAGCTCCCCCTTGAGCGTCGTCATCGCCGTACCCACGCGCAGATCTTGGAATACATACCGCTCGGCACGAGCCGAAGCGCGCGCACAAAGAATACCATAAACCCGCTCCAAACCGTATTCGGCAAAAAGCGGCAAGGCCTCTTCCGTCGTCGTCGCCGCAAGGATGCGGCGCACCGCTTCCTGCGGCAGGCCTTCTGCCGCCGCGTAGGCAGCGAGCGCTTCCAAGCGGCCGTCCGCTATGCGGTTGTGCGTATAAAAGACACCTGCCGCAACCTTCGAGAGCTTGCCGATATGACCGAAGAGCAGCACGCGCTTGAGCTTTCTTTCCGCTGCACGCTCCAACATGAAGCCGATGAAGTTGCTCGTCTGCACGACAGCCTCGCGCGGCAGGCCGAAGCGCGCCGCCGCATTCTCGCCCATCTTGCCCGGCACGAAGATCTGCGTGTCGAAGCCTGCTGCAAGAGCCACATCCATCTGCGGCACGAGGGAGTTTTTGAAGCCTTCCTCCGACATAGGGCGCAGGACGCCTGTCGTGCCGATGACGGAAATGCCGCCGACGATGCCGAGGATCGGATTCAGCGTGCGTTTTGCAAGTTCCTCACCTGCGGGAATCGAAATCGTGACGTCCGCACTGCCGTCCTTGCCGAGGATTTCCTCGATGACGTTGCGAATCAGCTGGCGAGGCCCCGGATTGATCGACGGCTCGCCCGGCGGCACGGAAAGCCCTGGCTTCGTGACCGTGCCAATGCCGCGCCCCGCATGGAAATGAACGCCGCTCCCCTCAGGGCGAACGACGACTTCCGTAAAGACGGAAACGCCATTCGTGATGTCTGGATCATCTCCTGAGAACTTCACGACCTCGGCGCACGCTCCCGACGGCGTGCGGATGACTTCTTGAATCGGAATGTGAAGCGGCGTGCCGTCGAGCGCCATGATCGTCACTTTCTCGCAATACTCTCCGTCAAGAAACAGGAGCGCCGCCTTCGTCCCAGCCGCCGCACAGGCTCCTGTCGTGTAGCCGCTTCGCATCTCCTTCGCCATCGCACTCACTCCTCCACACTACAATGCTTTTATTGTACAGGGAAACTTCGAGAAGTCAAGCCCAAAAGGCACAGACCGTCCCCATAAAATCTAAGCCCCGGCACACAAGAAGTGCAGCCGGGGCTTGAGGAAGCACAGATATTTCCCATACTTCTTTGATGCTTTTCCTATTGCAATATCCCCAGCTCGCGCAGCCGCTTGAAATCAATCGTTGTCTTGCGGTGCGGATGACGAGCGAGATACTGCTGCCGCTCAGGTTCCGCTGGATGGAAGCTTACGAGAGGCGCAGCTTTTGCATAGCAGTGACGCGTCAACTTCTTGTTGTGATTCGGGTCGTTGACCGTCACGTTCGCTTCCGTCGCGGCAGGAGGTCTGCCGCGATTCACGATGAAATTCATGTGATATTCGACGAGCGGCGCGTCCTCTGCATCGACGTAGTATACGCCGCTTTGGTACATCGGCCCTTTCGCCGCCCCCTGTCCATCCTTTTCATAGGGATTGACGACGGCGAAGAGGATGTCCAAAAGCTGCGATATATCTGTCTTCTTCGGGTTGTAGGCGATTTCCAGTCCCATGACAGCCTTGATCCAACCGCTTTTCACTGCATCATACGACGGCTCCTCACTCTGTGCATCAATATAGCCGGTACGCGTCGCGACGACGCCGGGCACATGATCGAAAACCGCCTGCAGCTCGTAGAAGCTGCCGCCAGAGACATATAGCCGTTTCGTATACAAGGATCATCCCTCCTCATGGGGATGCAGAAGATCGACATGGCGATCCGAAGCACGATGTATGTCGAAGACATGGATAAGCTCCGCCACACCCTGCGAGGGGGACACCGTCCCCTTGAGCACGGCATCGCGCACTTCCGGCATACGCCCCAGAATCACAGGATCGTCAAAGAAGAGGTTGTGCAGGTGCTCGTCGATCATGCTGTTCATCCAGTCGAGCAGCTGACTTTCACGACGCTTTCGGAAAGCACCATTCTCCTTCGTCGTGCTCTCAAAGATGCGAATGACATCCCAAAGCTCTTTCAATCCCGTCTTTTCCAAGGCAGAAACGAGGTAGGCATGCGTCTGCCAGCCCGGCGTCGCGGGACGAATGTACTCGATCATACGCTCGTACTCGCCGCGTGCGACCTGAGCTTTCGTGCGATTGTCTCCGTCTGCCTTGTTGATGACGATGGCGTCCGCCAGTTCCATGATGCCCTTCTTGATGCCTTGCAGCTCATCTCCTGCCCCCGTCAGAACGACGAGCAGGAAGAAGTCGACCATCGAGCGAACCGTCGTTTCCGACTGTCCGACGCCGACGGTTTCGATGAGGATGACATCATAGCCGGCCGCCTCGCAGAGAAGCATTGTCTCACGGCTCTTCCTCGCGACACCGCCCAAAGTGCCTCCGGCAGGTGACGGGCGAATGAATGCCTCTTCCCTGCGCGAAAGCGTGCCCATGCGCGTCTTGTCTCCAAGAATCGAGCCTTTCGTCACCGAGCTTGTCGGATCGACCGTCAGGACGGCGACGCGATGCCCCATGTCGCAGAGCATGTTGCCAAAAGCCTCGATCATCGTGCTCTTGCCCGCTCCTGGGACGCCTGTGATGCCGATGCGCAGAGCCTTCCCCGTATGGGGAAGGAGATCCTGCAGCACCCTCTGCGCCTTCGGGAAATGACGCGGGCTGTTGCTTTCAATGAGCGTGATGGCGCGCGAGAGGATCATGCGATCCCCCGCGGCCACGCCTTTCACATAGTCTTCCACATCAAGAATCATGCGATTCCTTCGGAAACCCGTCTTTCCAAGATCAGGGTTGATGTTGCCAACCGTCAGATCCTTGATGCCGTCAATGCCGCTCATGACGCTCGTGGCAAAATTCTTGTCCGCATTCTCCGGCACCCAGTCCGGCTTCGTGTTCGTGTATTTCGCCATGGTCGTTACCCCGCAGCCATTTCTTCCTTTGCACGTCCAATCAAGAGTTTCAGGAGTTTGACGCCCGCCTCGGGGATGTTCGTTCCCGGAGCGAAGATGGCGACCGCGCCGCTCTTGTAGAGGTGGTCATAGTCCTGCACGGGGATGACGCCGCCAATGCAGACCATGATGTCCTCGCGCCCAAGCTTCTTGAGTTCTTCCACAAGAGCCGGCAGGAGCGTGTTGTGACCGGCAGCCAGCGAACTGAAGCCAACCATGTGAACGTCGTTATCGACGGCATCCTGCGCCGTCTCATCCGGCGTCTGGAACAGAGGTCCGACGTCGACGTCCCAGCCCATGTCAGCGAAGGAGGAGGCGATGACCTTCTGTCCGCGATCGTGACCGTCCTGCCCCATCTTGGCGACAAAGATACGCGGCCGGCGACCCGTGAGCTTTTCAAAATCATCGGCAAGCGCACGCGCCTTGTCCAGCTCCGTCTTATCCGTAAACTCTGAAGAGTAGACGCCCGAAATCGTATGGATGACGGCCTGATAGCGACCCGAAACCTTTTCCACGGCATCCGAAATCTCGCCGAGCGAGCAGCGCACGCGCGCCGCTTCGACCGCGCATTCCAAGAGATTGCCGTTGTCGCGCGTCTCGGCAGCCTTCGTGATGGCTTCCAAGGCGGCGCGCACGTCGTCCTCGTTGCGGTTGGCACGCAGTTTTTCGAGGCGCTCGACCTGAGCCTGACGCACAGCGGTGTTGTCGATCGCGAGGATTTCCAGCGGATCTTCTTTCTCCAAGCGGTACTTGTTCAGGCCGACAATCGTCTCGTTGCCCGAATCGATTCTCGCCTGACGACGCGCTGCAGCCTCTTCGATGCGCATCTTCGGCAGCCCCGTCGGAATCGCCTTCGCCATGCCGCCGAGGGATTCGACTTCCTGAATATGCGCCCAAGCGCGGCGAATGATCTCGTTCGTAAGAGCTTCGACGTAGTAGGAGCCGCCCCACGGGTCGATGATCTTGCATACGCTCGTCTCATCCTGAATGTAGAGCTGCGTATTGCGCGCGATGCGAGCCGAGAAATCCGTCGGCAGAGCGATGGCCTCGTCGAGAGCGTTCGTATGCAACGACTGCGTGTGCCCAAGAGCCGCGCCCATCGCTTCCATCGCCGTGCGCGCGATGTTGTTGAACGGATCCTGCGCCGTGAGCGACCAGCCCGAAGTCTGCGAATGCGTGCGAAGCGCCATGGATTTGGGATTTTCCGCGCCGAACGACTTGACGATCTTCGCCCAGAGGACGCGCGCCGCACGCATCTTGGCGATTTCCATGAAGTAGTTCTTGCCGATTGCCCAGAAGAACGACAGACGCTTTGCGAAGGCGTCGATCGGAAGTCCCGCCTTGATGCCCGTACGGATGTATTCGAGGCCGTCGGCAAGCGTGTAGCCAAGCTCAATGTCCGCCGTTGCGCCAGCCTCCTGCATGTGGTAGCCCGAAATGGAGATGCTGTTGAACTTCGGCATATACTTCGTCGTGTACTCGAAGATATCGCCAATGATGCGCATCGACATATCCGGCGGATAGATGTACGTGTTGCGCACCATGAATTCTTTGAGGATGTCGTTCTGAATCGTACCCGCCATGATCTTCTTGTCAACGCCCTGCTCGACGCCTGACTGAATGAAGAAGGCGAGAATCGGCAGAACGGCACCGTTCATCGTCATGGAAACCGACATCTGATCGAGCGGAATGCCCGAGAAGAGGATGTTCATGTCGAGCATCGAGCAAACCGAGACGCCCGCCTTGCCGACGTCGCCGATGACGCGCGGATTGTCGGCATCGTAGCCGCGATGCGTCGGCAGGTCGAAGGCGATGGAAAGACCCTTCTGACCGGCCGCAAGGTTTCTGCGGTAGAAAGCGTTCGATTCCTCCGCCGTCGAGAAGCCTGCGTACTGACGCACCGTCCACGGACGGAAAACGTACATCGTCGAGTACGGTCCTCTGAGGCACGGCGGGATGCCGCTCGCAAACTCCAAGTGGTTCATATGATCGTATTCATCGTGATTGTAGAAAGGCTTGATGGGAATTTTCTCCATCGTGCTCTCCATCAGCGAGTCATAGCTCATGCCCGTCGAAGCTTCCAAGCGTTTGCGCCAATCCGCCTCTTTATGAGCAGGCGCACCCTCAAGGTTGATTTTCGTGAAATCAGGGTTCTGTGCCATCACTGAATCATTCCTTTCTTCTTCTGCAGCATCTGCAGTGTCTTGTAGCAGTTGGCACGCACGGAAATGAAGTCATCCACGCCCGCTTCGCGATAAATTGGCTCCAAATCCTTCGGCGCAGCGCCCGCGAGGAAGATCGTAGCCGCAGGCAATGCCGCGCGCAGTTTCGGCGCAAGCTCGGGCACAATTTCCGGATACGTCGGATCGGTCGAGCAGATGACGACAGCATCGGCGCCCGACTCCTTCGCAGCGGCAGCCGCCTCATCCGTCGTCTTGAATCCGTCGTTCAACAGCACTTCAAAAGCGCCGACCTGCAGGAAGCTCGTCGAGAAATCGGCACGCGCCTTGTGCTGCGGAATGGGGCCCATATTCGCGAGGAAGATCTTCACGTTGTCGCCGTCATGACTGTCTCTGTACTCCTCGGTGATGCGGCGCAGCGTCTCGTAACGCTCGCTCCAGCGGTGCGCTTCAATTGCCGTGATCTTCTCAGCTGCCTCGCCCGTCTGCAGAGCCTCGCGAAGCTCCGCAATCGTCGCACCGGCCTTCGCCGCCTTGACAGCCGCTTCCGCTTTCTCGCCCTTGCCCGCATTCTTCAATGCTGCAAGGCATTCCTTCTTGAATGTCTCGTCCACATCAGCGAGATAGGCTTCGACATCCTTCTTGCGCTTTTCCAGAAGTTCCGCCACATCCTCTGTGCGCGGATCGAGCAGCTTCTCCGTCATATTCGGATACATGTTATTTCCGACGATGCGATCCCTGCGCAGTTCGAGCTTCTTGAAGCGATCTTCGAGCGTCTTTGCGACTTCCTCCTGCACGTAGCCGGCTTCAAGAGCCTTGACGATACCGCCCTTGCCCTCGATCGTCTGGAACTCCGCCCAAATCTTTTCCTGAATCTCCTTCGTCAGCGTCTCAACTGCCCAAGAGCCGCCCGCCGGATCAATCGGCTGCATGAGACCGAATTCTTCCTGCAGCATGATCTGCACATTGCGCGCGATGCGGCGCGAGAACTCATCACCCTTGCGAATAGGCTCATCGAACGGAGCGTTCTCAAAGGAGTCAAGTCCGCCAACGACGCCGGAGAAGATCTCCGTCGTGTTGCGCAGCATGTTGACGTAAGGATCGTAAACCGTCTTGAAAAACAGTGCGGGACGTGCATGTACATGGATGCGCTGCGCCTCTTCTCCGCCGCCGAACGCCTTGACGATCTGCGCCCAAATCGGGCGAACCGCACGAAGCTTCGCAATCTGCAGGAAGAAGTTCGCGCCCATCGAGAAGCCGAACATCATCTGCCCTGCCGCCTCGTCGACCGTAAGCCCGCGCTCCATGAGGGCACGCAAGTAAGCGACGCCGACGGCGAGCGTCGAGGCGACTTCCTGCACATCGTTGGCACCGCCGCGCGAAACGGCATCGCTGCGCACCATGATCGTCTTGAGATTCGGCGCATACTGCTTCGCCCAGAGAGCGGCCTCCGCCATCTCATCGTAGAGCTGGGGCAGCGAAGCGTAGTTCTCACCGCGCTGAATCAACTCGCCCAAGGGATCTGCTCCCACGAAGCCGCTGAGCTTCGCGAGGTCACCGCCGTCAGACTTGACGGACGCAGCGACGAGAGACAGCATCGGCAGGGACGACGCGCCCGCATAGATGTAGAGCGGATGCTGGTCGAGCTTCAAGCCGTTGAGCGTCGTGTGCATATCCTCAACCGTCGTAATATTGCAGCCTTCATCGCCGATTTTTTCAGCATCCTTGGCATCCTTGTTGAGGAGCGTTGCCGAATCGAGGCGGATGTTGTAGATCGTCGAACCCTTGTCCACTTCGCGGTGCAAGAGTTCGTTGTTCTCCTCGGGCAGCGTCTCGTCGCACGACTGCGCGATGCCCCAAGGCTGTTCGATATAGCCGTTCGGACGCACACCGCGCAGGAAGTTGTCCATGCCGGGAAAGTCCGTCCTCGGCAGGATCTCGTCCGTCATCTTGTGGGTGTACATCGGCTCGAATGTGATGCCCTCGTACGTTTTCGTGAACATCTTTTTCTCGAAGGGCGCCCCCTTCAAGAGTGCGACGCATGCCTCTTTCCACTCGTCATACGTCGGCGGTTCGAATTCGTCGAGCGGCACATCGGGGAAACTCGTTTGCTGTTCGGCCTTCTTCAAGATGGCCTGCAGGTCAAGATTCTCGTCCTGACCCTTTGTCTCATTGCTCATATTTCCACAGCCTCCCTTGAAATAATACGGAATACAACAAAAAGCCGCCCTGCAATCGATGGCGGCTTCATCATTTTCGTGAACAGGCTTGCAGGAAATCTCTTCTGCACATCATGTCCGTGCAAAGTGCATTTTCCAATAAAAAATCCGGTGCAAATCTGCGCCGGAGAGCCTGCCGTGAAATGACAAAATCCCCTACCCATCGCTCGCAGGTACCAGCGCAAATCGCGCTGACGGTGATGTCAAAACAGGCAGTTCTCCTGGCTCAGATTCATCGTCCGATCATGCCTTCCCAGAGATTTCTCCAGTGGCCTTTTATGAAGGACTCCTCTTACAGTGGCGGGACCGCTCCGGCTTCTACCGAATTCCCTATTAAGTCTTGCGACACCTGTCTCCAACAATATGTTGTTTTCATCTTTATATTAACTCTGTTTATTGGGGATTGTCAATACTCCCGAAGTCTTTTACAATAAAAATATGGTTTGATTCTGCATAGATTTTCTACGATTTTCTACGATTCTTCAAAATTGCACAAGGAGACACAGCATGATCAAAGTTCATGGATCCGTCATCATCGAGCAGGGCGTGACTTTTGCCATCGTCGTCGTCAAGCCCCACGTCACGCAGTACACGGCTCGCGCCGTATCGTTCCGCAATGAGATCGCTCCCTTCTTCCGCAACATGCCCATCATCCTGATGTCGCAGGACAAGGACGGCAATCCGCGCTACTATGGCAGGAAGGACATCGTCGATTTTCTAAAGACGGTCAAGGTCGAGCAGATTCCCTGGAAGACGTACCATATTTATTAAGAAACGTAATTGCCGCCAAAAAGCGCCCGCGAAGACACTTTTTGGCGGCAAGCCATCAGATCATATTCTTGATATAGGCGTCATAAAGCGCCTTGAGTTCCTCGATCTTGTCATACATCTCCACCTGCAGCCCCGACGCCACAGCGTAATCACCCTCGTTCAAAGCCTTGATGAGAAGCGTGAACAGAGATTTTTCGTCGATGCTGTCCTTTGCGAGATACGAGCGAATGCCGTTGATCTTGTTCCAGTTGTAGGAGTCCTGATCCGTCACGAAGGTCGCCTGCACTTCCTTTGCCTTGCGCACGATGTCGCGGTTCTCAGGAATGATGCGGCTGATGAGTTCCGTCTTCCAGCGCAGGAGAGCGCCCGCCTTGAACGCCTCGATGATCTGCGGACGCAGAGCGCCGCCCACCGTGATGGCGGCGACCTTCTCGGGATGATTCTCAAACCCCTGCATATTTTCCCAAACCGTCGCCGGCGGTGCGCCGAAGAGGCGATTTCTTTCCTTTTCGGTGTAATCCTCGAAGACGTCGACCTCGCTGCGATAAGCGCGATCCTTTTCAAGATAAAAGCCTTCCTTCCCCGCTTCCTTGGAAAGTTCTGCCAGAAGTTCCTCCGTCGTATGGTGAATCGAGGTCTTCACACCGTCAAGCACTGCAGAATAGACCGCAGCCAAAACAAGGTATATATTGGAATACGGATTGCAGGCGCGCAGTTCGAAGCGCGTCGCATAAGGATTCGCCAAATCGCGAATCAATCCTGCAAGTATCGTGCGGTTGCGCGACGGAATTTCCGGCGTATAGCCGAGCGACGTGACGATGCAGACGGGCGCTTCAAAGCCCGGCTTCAAGCGGTTGAGCGAATCATTCGTCGCCGACACGAAGGGATTGATGACCTCATAATTCTTCAAGAGCCCCATGATCGCGCCATAACCGACGGCACTCAGGTAGTCCTTCGTCATATCCTGCGGCGTGAAGAGATTGTGCACCTTGCCGTCTTCCATGACGGCGGCGATGCAGAAATGCGTATGCTCGCCGTTGCCCGCAAGGCCGATCATCGGCTTCGCCTTGAAATTCACCTCAAGGCCGTTCTCACGGAAGACCTCGCGCACCATCGTGCGCACGATCAGTTCATTGTCCGCCGCCTGCAGGGCATCAGAAAAGCGCCAGTCGATCTCGATCTGCTCGCACACATGCGTCATCTTGCCCGACTCGTCAATCTGCGCCTTGAGACCGCCGACCTCCTTGTGCCCCATCTCAACCTGCAGTCCGTAGCGATCGAGCAGCATGACCGCCTGCTCCAACGCCGTGCGCACAGCGCCGTGCGTACGCTGCCAATACTGCTCCTGCATGACCTGAGAAGCCGAAAGTTCCTCCACATTCGTCTCTTCGAGAGGCGTCTTGACCCAGAACTCCAACTCGGTCGCCGAAGTGAACTGGAAATCGACAATCTTCGAGCCGTCGATATGCTCAAGGCCCGAAACGTGCGGATGCTCCTTGAACATCTGCAAGAGTTCCTTTTTCAAGTAGACCAGGGTATCCTTCAAGATGGCACGCGAATCGACGCGCTTGCCGTCATGGATGAGGAAGGACGGGATGCGCAGCGTGCCGATGGGCTTGCCCGTTTCCTCATCGAAATGCTCAAGATTATAATCGATGAACCAGTTCGCTTCCGGATCGATCGGCATGTCGACCTTCGCGTTGTTCAAGATGGCAATGCCCGTCAGCACGACCGAAGAACCGTCCGTCTGCACCGCCGTACCATTGTAGAAATCATCCATATCCTTGAGGAAGATGCGCATCGGTATCTTTTCATCGGTATCATTGCCTGCGAGATCGATGCCGACGAGAGAAACAAACTTTATCTCCGGATGCGCCTCCAAGAGACGAACGATTTCTTTCTTCGAGGAATTTGCTGGAATCACATACAACAAGTCTTCCATTTCAACCATCCTTTTCCTTTCGTGGGCAGACATTTCATTCGCTGCAACGACAGCGGCACAAAAAAACCGCACAGCAAAGCTTTCCCGTACATGCGCGGAAAACAAAGCTATACGGCAACGCTGCCAACATACTTATCCATGCGACTATCATAGCACCTCCTTCTCCTTCTGTCCAGCAAAATTCTGCCAAAAGCAGGAACTTTTTCCGCCGGCGTGGTATAATCGCTGAAAGACACCTCTCAAGGAAAGGCAGCATCCGCATGGCAAAAAAAGTTTTGCAAACCAGTCGATTCAAAATCTTCGGCATCGTGCAGGGCGTCGGATTTCGCCCCTTCGTCAGCCGCACGGCAAATGCGCTCGGCATCACGGGAGACGTCTGCAACAAGGGCTCCTATGTAGAAGTTCGTGCCCAAGGCACGAAGGACGCTCTGCAAGATTTTCGCAAGAAACTGGAAAAAGAGCCGCCCGAACGCGCAGTCATACTGAAAATCCTGCAAGATTCTATGGAAAAAGCCCCTTTGTTTCACGATTTCCAAATTATCGAAAGCGCCCATGAGAGCGGCGACGTATTTGTTTCACCCGACATCGCCGTCTGTCCCAAGTGTCAAACCGAACTTTTCGATAAAAGCGACCGCCGCTACCTCCATCCGTTCATCAACTGCACCTCTTGCGGTCCCAGGCTCACGATCCTCGACGCCATGCCCTACGACCGCGAGCGTACGAGCATGGGAGCGTTCCCCATGTGCCCGGCGTGCCGTTACGAATACACCCATGCCGAGACGCGCCGCTACGACGCGCAGCCCGTATGCTGCAACGACTGCGGGCCGCACGTCTATCTCTTGGGCGGCGAAGAGCGCGACCATGCTGCAATCACACGCGCAAGGCATGTGCTGCAGGCGGGCGGCATTGTCGCCGTCAAGGGCATCGGCGGCTTTCACCTCGCTTGTGACGCAAGAAATGAGGCGGCCGTGCAGCGGCTGCGCGAGCGCAAAAGCCGCCCGCAGAAGCCCTTCGCCGTCATGCTGCGCGGCCTCGACGCCGTGCGGCGCGAGTGCCGCCTCAGCGACGCACAGAAAGCGCACCTCGACAATCACCAAAAGCCCATCGTTCTGCTGGAAAAAAGCGGCAGCGGAAAAATCGCTGCGAGCGTCGCACCCGCAATGCCCTCGCTCGGCGTCATGCTGCCCTACACGCCGCTGCACCTTCTGCTCTTTTCCTTGCCCGACGAACTCGCTGATTTCACAGATTGCCTCGTCATGACGAGCGGCAACCCTTCGGGAGCGCCGATCTGCCGTACGGACGAGGACGCACTCGACGCGCTTTCTTCCATCGCCGACCTCATCCTCTCGCACGACCGCGAGATTCGTCTGCGCGCCGATGACAGCGTCATGGATTTCTACGACGGTGCGCCTTATATGATTCGACGCAGCCGCGGCTACGCGCCGCTTCCCTTGATGCTCTCTGCCGATTTCCAAGGCTCGGTTCTCGGCATTGGCGGCGAACTCAAGAACACTTTCTGCCTTGCCAAGAATTCACTCTTCTACCCCTCGCCCTATCTCGGCGATATGAGCGATCTGCGCACCCTCCGAGCTCTGCGCCAAGCCCTGCCGCGCATGGAGCGTCTGCTCGCCATCACTCCCGTCGCCGTCGCCGCCGACCTTCATCCGCGCTACGAAACGAGCCGCTTCGCCGAAACCTTGGGACTTCCCATCTTCAAGGTGCAGCATCACCACGCGCATGTGCTCTCCGTCATGGCGGAGAACGATCACCTCTCCCCCGTCATCGGCGTGAGTTTCGACGGCACAGGCTACGGTACGGACGGAACGATCTGGGGCGGCGAAATCATGCTCGCTACAACGCGTGATTTTCAAAGGCTCGCCTCCCTTGCGCCTTTCTTCCATGCAGGCGGCGACCTCGCCGCGCGAGAAGGCTGGCGTCTTGCCGTCTCCTTGCTCCATCTTTACTGCGGCAGGGAGGATGCCCTCCTCCACAGCAAAAAACTCGGCCTTGCGACAGAAAAAGAAGCTGCCTCCGTCATCTTCCAACTGGAGAATGGCTTGCATACGACGATTTCGACGAGCGCGGGGCGGCTCTTCGATGCCGTCAGCGCCTTGCTCGGCATCCGCCGCATCTCCACCTATGAGGGAGAAGCCGCCGTATACCTGCAATTCGCAGCTGAGACCGCCGAAAAGGCTGGAAATTCTGCACAAGCGGACGCGCTGCTCGCACGCTGGAAAGCGGACGGCACGCTCCAAGCGACGCCGGCAGAAAGCGCCATTACGATTACGGACGGTCGCTTCCTGCTGACCTCAAACGATTTATTCTGCCATCTGCTGCAATATCGCCTGCAAAATGTGTCAAGCGACCTCCTAGCACTCGCTTTTCATCGCGGACTTGCCGCCGCCATCCGCGACGCTTGCAAAAACGCGCGTGAAATGACAGGCTGCAGCACGGCGGCACTGACAGGCGGCGTATTTCAAAACACCCTGCTGTTGCGCCTGACACAAAACGCATTGGAAAAAGACGGGTTTCATGTCCTGCATCACAGCATCATCCCACCGAATGACGGCGGCATCGCCGTCGGACAGGCGCTCTTCGCCATGCAGTGCCTGAAGGACAAATAGAGCAGTCACGAATAGAAAGGAACTTTTCATGGGACTTAACGACACCCCCTCGGGCGAACGCCTGCACATCGGCTTTTTCGGCCGCCGCAATGCCGGGAAATCCAGCCTCATCAATGCCATCACGGGACAGGAAGTCGCCGTCGTCTCCCCCGAAAAGGGTACGACGACCGACCCTGTGACGAAAGCGATGGAACTTCTTCCGCTCGGCCCTGTCCTCCTCATTGACACGCCGGGATTTGACGACACAGGCGACCTGGGCGAACTCAGAGTCAAGAGGACGCGCCGCATCTTGAACAAGACGGATATCGCCGTCCTCGTCCTCGATGCTGCTGAAGGCATGACAGCGGTCGACGAAGAACTGATGCAGATTTTTCGCGAGAAGGACATCCCCCATCTCATCGTCTGCAACAAATGTGAGGACGAAAAGCGTCCTTCCTCTGCCGGCAATGAAAGCATCCTCCATGTCAGCGCCTTGAAAAAACTCGGCATAAACGAGCTGAAAGAACGCTTGAGCCAGATTACGCCGCAAGAAAAACCCCGCGCTTTCGTGCGCGACCTGCTTGCCCCACACGATCTCGTCTTGCTCATCACGCCCATGGACAAGGCGGCGCCGAAAGGCCGGCTCATCCTGCCGCAGCAGCAAGCGATTCGGGACATCTTGGAAGCAAGAGCCCTGCCTCTCGTCTGTCAGGAGACGGAGATTTCCGCTGCACTTGACAGCCTGAAGAACGCGCCCGATCTCGTTATCTGCGACAGTCAGATATTCAAAAAAGCTGCTTCTTTCATACCCGAGTCCATCCCTCTGACCTCCTTCTCCATCCTTATGGCGCGTTACAAAGGCTTTCTTTCTGAGGCCGTAAACGGCATCGCCGCTCTCCCTCGCCTCGCGGACGGCGATACCGTACTCATTTCCGAAGGCTGCACGCATCACCGTCAATGCAACGACATCGGCACGGTCAAGATTCCGCATTGGCTCACCGAGCACACAAAGAAGAAGCTGCTTTTTGAAACCTCAAGCGGCCAGACCTTCCCGGAGGATCTGCAGAAGTATCAGCTCATCATCCATTGCGGCGGCTGTATGCTCAATCAGCGCGAGATGCTCTACCGCATGAAATGCGCCAAGGATCAGGGCGTGCCCATGACGAACTACGGCACGCTCATCGCTCATCTGCACGGTATCCTGCAGCGCAGTTTGGGACTTTTCCCGCATCTTGCAAAAAGATTGTAGGCTAGGACTTTTCTATTAACTTTTGAAAAAGATAGGCTTTTCTTTATTTCCCTTATAATTTACCTAATATTTTTGCAGGGATTTCTCTTTTTATCTAGAAAGAATAGCAGAAAAGCATTTTCAGGAGAAGGCTTATCCGTCCTTTGACCTAAGTACAACTACAAGGGGCAAAACAGAGTACGAAGCCATACCCCAACTTTGAGGAGGAATATTTCATGGCTCTGCCAGAAACCATCAAAACAAATGAAGACATCATCAACGCCTTCAAGGCCGTGCTCCCCTATCTGAATGAAGTGGTGGAAGCTGATATCGCCTCTGTTCTCTCGGATGGAACGAAATGTCTTGCCTTTGTACCCGCCAAGAGTTTTTCCATCCCGCTGAACGTAGGCGACTCCATGCTCGAACATCCGGCAATTCAGGACGCAATGCGTACCAAGCGTCCATCGATCGCCGAAATGCCCGCCTCCGTTGCCGGCGTCGCACTTCGCACTGCCGGAGCGCCGATCTTCGGCATAAACGGCGAGGCGATCGGCGTCGTCGCTGCCGGCTTCCGTCCGAGTGCCACAGAAACCGTACTTGAGAACATCGAGCGCATATCATCTGCCGTACAGACGATTCACGCTTCCGTTCAGCAGGTCGCGGAAAGTGCCAACGAACTTGCAAAATCCGGGCAGGAATCCGTTTCCCAAGCCGCTATCCTGCAGGAACGCAATGCGGAAACGATCAAGGTCATCGACTTTATCAACGGCATCGCCCAGCAGACGAACCTCCTCGGTCTCAATGCCGCCATCGAAGCGGCGCGTGCAGGCGAGCAGGGAAAAGGCTTCGCCGTCGTCGCCGAAGAGGTGCGAAAGATGGCAGAGCAGTCGCGCACGGCCACGGAGAAGATTCAAGCGACTCTTTCCGAAATGAACAAGGCTGTCATGGAAATCTCCAAATCCATCGAATCGACCGGCGCCATCAGCGAGGAGCAGGCCGCCTCAACCGAAGAAATCACGGCGAGCCTTGCAGGGGCGCGCGACATCATCGAAGATCTCAAGCGCTTCGTCAAAGAACTGAAATAAACTACACGCACAAACATCCGTTTCCTGGACATTGTGCGCCGCTTTTAATGAAAGAATCCCCGTTTCATGCAAGAAACGACTGATATGGAGGAGGAACATCCCTATGGCACTGCCGGAAAATATCCAGACGAACGAACAGCTCATCGACGCCTTCAAACTCGTACTGCCCTATCTGAATCCCATCCTGCCGGACGATACGCGGCTCGTCATATCGTCGCCCGAAGCCATTCTCGACGTCGCACCTGCAAAACACTTGCAGCTTAAGAGCTCTCCCGGAGACTCGGTGCGCAGCGTCGCCGTCGTACAGCAGGCGTTCAACGAGCGCCGCACGACATCTTCGGCGCTCGATTCCAGCGTCTACGGCGTGCCGATTCATGTCACGGTCGCACCTGTCACGGGACCGAACGGCGATGTTCCCATCGTCATTTCTTCCAGCTACGAAATCAGTGATACGTTGAACAAAATTGCCGAAAACATCGACCGCATCGCCAATGCAACGGAAACCGTATATCAGTCCATCGAGCAAGTCGCCAACAGTGCAGGCGAACTTGACCGCACGGGGCAGGAATCCGTTTCGCAGGCAGGCACGCTGCAGGAGCGAAACGCAGAGACCATCAAGGTCATCGACTTCATCAACGAAATCGCCCAGCAAACGAATCTCTTGGGCCTCAACGCCGCCATCGAGGCTGCGCGCGCCGGCGAGCAAGGCAGAGGCTTCGCCGTCGTCGCCGAGGAGGTCAGAAAGCTTGCCGAACAGTCTCGCACGGCCACGGAAAAAATTCAAGATACTCTTTCCGAGATGAATAAATCCGTCGCAGAAATCTCCAAATCCATCGAATCGACAGGCGCGATCAGCGAAGAACAGGCTTCTTCCACGCAGGAAATCACCGACAACCTTTCGCGCGTGCGCGACATCATCACAGAATTGCAGAACTTTGTCAACGGGCTGCAGAAATAAACATTAATAAAAATCCGTGCAAGGGGATTCTCACCTCAATGATTGCGCGGTTCTCATTAAAGAAGCCTCATCCCCGCTAACATAAGGGATGAGGCTTCTTTTACTTGAATTCGACAAATTCTTGACCAGTATTTCATCAGTAACTAGTAGTTGTTCACAAGCCCAGTAATATAAGGAATTCATTGATATTTTATGTCTTGCGATGTTTACTGTTTTTGTTCATGTCTTGAACTGTTTGCAGACAAAATGCAGACAAAACCAGCCCCGAAGCCGAAGCCTCGGGGCTGTAATATTGGATCGTTATCCCACTGCCACATTCCCCGGCTCACCTGCCGGCTCTGCCGTGCCTTTGCCCTGTGCCTCCATCGACTTTTTCAGAGTCAGCTTGATGAGCCACATCGCGACGCGCAGCAGTCCGGGAAGCACAATGCCTTCGCCCCAGCGCACCCAAGCACGCTCGTCGCGCTTGGCTTCCTCCTCCAGCTTGGAGGCATAGCCCTCTACAGCCGTCTCCATGATCGGCAGCCCCTCGGAAATAACTGCCGCCGTCACGCGCTGCTTTGCCTCTTCCGACATGGCAGCCTTCCTCAATTCCTCAACAATAGAGTCGCGCGTTTCCGTCCACTTGCTCATAATGATGTCCTCCTTTAATCGCTAAACGACATATCAAATAAAAACGCATACCAGAGCACCATGACTGCCCTAGGGCAGACCGTCGCTCCTCTGCGTTTATCCCATGCGACGACAATGCGCCGCCCATACCTGTGTGCCCGCAGCAGCTCGCCCTCTGCAGGCGTATCCATTTCCCAACCTTGGCGCGGCTCGGACAGCCATGCGGCAAAATCTTGCACGGCGTCCAGACGCACGAGGTTGCGCCACTCCGTTTGCTCGGGCGGCTCTCGTGCCGCCTTTTTTGATCGCCGCCTCAAATCATCTGCTCGTAGTCCGTCACGCCTCGCGCGATGGCACGAGCGAAGTCA
>ERZ773014.395-NODE-395-length-29856-cov-7.086843_pt1 | contig 29856 bp, 29 predicted proteins | sample MGYA00580841_ERZ773014 | MGnify/ENA primary metagenome ERZ773014 (study PRJEB29015, sample SAMEA2737989) | human oral metagenome | biome: human oral; feature: human-associated habitat; material: dental | place: China | collected 2067 ... | reverse complement strand
AAGGTATTGTCGAATGAGTGTGCGCAAGATGCCATTGCCCTTACCATGGAGAATTCTTACGCGCGGCATACCCAACAAAATGGCATCGTCAATGAAGTGTTGCACGGCATTTAGTGCTGCATCTCCACGCATACCGCGCAAGTCTAAGTCCTGATGGAACTGCTGTTTGTGCTGATCAATCGTTGCGCGTGTGGCATGACTTAAATGTTGTGTGGCGGCCGTTGCGGGAGCTGTTTGCCCACCATCTTTCACACGTTCCAAGCGTTGTAGCGCCACGGTCGAATACATTCCTCCAAAAATAACAACCCCTTTTGCACCATCCATACGCTCTAACAGTCCTACAGTGGTGGTGCCTTTGATGCGAACGGTATCGCCAACCATCAAGGCGCGAGGCGCTATTTCAGCGGTCGCAGAGACAGCGTTGCGCAATTTTTCGGCCATTTGTTGCTCGCGTTGTGCTTTTTCTTGGCTACGTTTCTCCTTGCGTTGCCGGCGTTGCTTAAGCTGTTCTATCTTCTTTTCAAATTCATCATGAGTCAACAAGCCCTGCTCTTTTACTGGCTCTTCCTTCACCGTCTGCGTAAACAGCTGCAACTCATCGCGTATTTTCCGCGTCGTTTCCTTCTCAGCCTGCGCCTCTTTGATAGCTTTGATGGCATTTTCAATACGCCGATTGCCCTCTTGCAACAACTGCTCAGCCTCGGCCTTTGCCTGCGCAAGAATTTGCTTACGCTGCCGTTGCAAATCGTTCTTTGCCTGCTCATATTGCGCCATCACCTGTTCGACATCCTTTTCTTGCTGGCGAATCGTTTGGCGTTTCCCTTCCCAATAGCGCTTATCCCGCACAATATCTTGCAAATATTTATCGCTCTGAATGTAATCCGACCCCACGATTTCCGAAGCCTCAGCAATCACATTCTCGGGCAGTCCAATCTTTCGAGCAATCTCAATAGCAAACGAACTACCGGGCCTTCCGATGGCTAACTGAAACAAGGCACGCATCTCGTGGCGGTCATAAAGCATCGCTCCATTGGCCACTTCGGGATGATGGTCGGCAAAATGCTTCAGATTTTGATAATGCGTAGTAATGACGGCCCAAGCCCCCTTGCGATAGAACTGATTCAAAATGCTTTCGGCAATGGCACTTCCGATTTGCGGTTCTGTGCCTGTGCCCAGCTCATCAATGAGAATGAGCGATGTGGGTTGCGCCTGCCGCATCATGTTCTTCATATTATAAAGGTGTGAGGAATAGGTCGACAAATCATTCTCTATGCTTTGCTCGTCACCAATATCAATCATCAGGTCGGTGAAAAGACCACATTGCGAACGCTCACTCACAGGGATAGGCACCCCACATTGCAACATATATTGCAGCAATCCTACCGTCTTGAGGCACACCGATTTTCCACCCGCATTAGGTCCAGAGATGATTAAAATGCGCTTTTCTGCGCAGAGTGTGATGTCCAAAGGCACAATCTTTGCACTATGCCGTTGCAGCCGTTCTTCTAACAAAGGATGGCGTGCTGCAATCCAATCGATGTAAGGCTCTGACGAGACTTGCGGTGAAATTGCACGAAAAGCTGCTGCGAAACGCACTTTTGCCTGAATGAAATCAAGCTGTCCCAAGAAATGGAGCGCATCTAAAATCTCATGCACATGCGGTCGTATATACTGCGTTAACTTGGTGAGTATGCGCAACACCTCTTGCCGTTCTTCACTCTCCAATGTGCGTATCTTATTGTTAACCTCGACCACTTCTGTGGGTTCTACAAAAAGTGTGCGCCCAGTGGCACTCTCATCATGCACAATACCGTTTACTTTGCGCTTCAAACTTGGCGTAATCGGCAACACCAACCGCCCATCACGCACAGCGGGTGTAACATCTTTCTCAACCAAACCTTCGGCTTGAAAAGTAGTCAATATGCGATGAAGCACACGCGAAACAGTGCCCGACGATTGCGCCAGTTCTCGACGAATGCGTGCCAATTCGGGAGAGGCCGTATCGCGAACTTGCCCATAAGCATTAATCACCTGATCAATGCGCTGCACCAACTGCGGATGTGTTGCAATGCCATCTGCCAAGGAATATAGCGACTCCCCCACCCGATTTTCAGGTGCATCAGGATGTAAAATGCCCACAACTTGATGAATGGTGAATAACGAACGCCGCAAATCAAAGAAATCATGTTCCTCTAAATGAGCATTTGAGATGCGCGCTTTGCGCACACATTCGCGCACATCAAAGACATGATGAAGCGGGAAATCGGGCATTTGCTCTAACAACAAACGATATTCATCTGTTTGCGCATGTGCCGCATTCACAACGGCTTCGTCTGAAGAAAACTGCATCGCTCCAACTTCTGTCACGCCTAAAGGAGACAGACAATAGCTCTGCAACATAGAACGTATCGCCGAGAAGCCTATCTTTTCTTCAAAATTATCGGGATATATCATGATGATTTTTTCTTTGTGTGCAAAGGTAACAAAAAAGTAAAAATAAGACAAAAACTAAAGGTCGTATGTCTATTTATAACGAAAAAGCACTACCTTTGTATCGTTTATAAACGTAATTTTGGTTAATGATTAATTCACAATCGCTTCGTCAGGCACAGGCCTTTGCACGACAAGACGGCGCACTCTTAGGGCTACTTTGGTGCGTAGCCTTTGCCAGTAGCTTATATATGCCACAATCATCCATCGGCGGGCTGCTGACTTTAGCCACGCCCATCTTCATGATTTGGCGACTCATCGTTTTCAGGAACTATGCCCTCGAAGGAAAAATTTCCTATCGCAGAGCCTTTTATTACTGTGTTTCAGCATTTTTCTATGCAGCATTACTCTTTGGCTTGTTGCTCTTTATTTATTTTGTAACACTTGGTAATACACAGCTTGTAGCACTCTTCCATGCAACCCTGCAAGCCATTGCGCCCATCTACCAACAACACGGTATTGACACAAAGGTGCTCAACGATGCACAAACGCTTGTGGCAACCATGTCACCCCTCAACTTAGCTTTCCTCTTTGCAACCTATGGTTTGATTGCAGGTTGGTTTGCTTCGATTTTCATTGCCATATTCGGTCTTTTTAAACGTTGAACTCATTTACTCAAAATATGGATATAACAGTTGTCATTCCACTTTATAACGAAGAAGAGTCTCTTCCCGAATTGCACGCTTGGATACAGCGTGTGATGAATGAAAATCACTTTTCTTATGAAATTATTTTCATCAATGATGGAAGTACAGACCACTCATGGGAGGTCATTTCAGACTTAGCAAAAGCCGATGAGCACGTGAAGGGCATCAAATTCCGCCGCAACTATGGCAAGAGTCCAGCGCTCTATTGTGGATTTGCAGCCGCAAAAGGCGACGTTGTCATCACAATGGATGCCGACCTTCAAGACTCTCCCGACGAAATTCCTGCACTCTATCGCATGATTCAGGATGAAGGCTACGATTTAGTTTCAGGTTATAAACAAAAACGCTATGACCCGCTATCCAAGACAATTCCCACGAAACTCTTCAATGCTACCGCACGGAAAATCAGTGGGGTGCACAATCTTCACGATTTCAACTGTGGCCTGAAGGCCTACAAATTGGCTGTGGTGAAGAATATAGAGGTCTATGGCGAAATGCATCGCTATATCCCTTATTTGGCGAAAAATGCCGGATTTGACAAGATTGGCGAAAAGATTGTGCACCATCAAGCGCGCAAATATGGAACGAGTAAATTCGGATTAAACCGCTTTTTCAATGGCTACCTTGATTTAATTACGTTGTGGTTTCTCAGCAACTTTGGCAAAAAGCCCATGCATGTATTTGGCTTTTTGGGTAGCCTCATGTTCCTCATTGGCTTCATTGCCATTATTTGTATTGGCGCCGACAAGGCCTATGCGCTGCTTAACCACATTCCGCAACGCTTAATCACCGACACGCCCTACTTTTTCATCGCCCTGACCACCATGTTGTTGGGCAGCCAATTCTTCTTAGCGGGCTTCATAGGCGACCTCATTAGTCGTCAGAATCCCAACCGCAACGACTACCAAATAGAAGAAACCATTTAGGCATAGGGAAGAAAAGTATAACAGATTACCAACAAAAGAAGATGAGATTACATCATAAACAAGCCTTGTTTGCACTCTTATTGATGCTGTTTTGCATCGCCGGATGTTCAACCATTGACTGTGGTATCAACAATAGTGTGTACTGCAAATATAAACTTGCGGGAGATGTTACAACATTAAATGACACCCTAACCATCACAGCCGACTTGCACGATGGCAATGATTCGGTCATCATCAACAAGGCTCAGAAAACAGATAGCTTTACACTCCCCATGAGCTATCAACAAGATGAAGATGTGTTCTATTATGAAGTTGCCAATCCATCAAACCGCTATCGTGACACAGTGAAAATCAGGAAAACGAATATTCCACACTTTGAATCGGTAGATTGCAACCCTATGGTTTTTCACCATATCACTCATATAAGCCATACGAAGCATGCTATCGATTCGATTATCATTAACAACCCTAACGTAACCAATAATGTTACAACGAGCACTTTCCTCATTTATTTTAAAAATCATAGCCATTAGCCTGAGCCTATGCACAGCAGAACCATTGCATGCGCAAAAGAAAGCAGCGGCAGCAGCAACCGACTCCATACCCTTTTTCAACGGGATTGCTGTTTCAGCCGACCTCATTGGCCCTGCACAACTCATGATGAGTAGCTATGGTCAGTATCAAGTTGCGCTGCGAGTGAACCTCAAAAATAAATGGTTTCCAGTAGCAGAAGTGGGCTATGGAAAGGCAAATGCTGATGATGTTTCTACAAAATTGAGCTATCAGACAGGGGCTCCTTATGGCCGTCTCGGTATGGATTGGAACATCAACAAAGAAAAGAACGACAGCTATCGCATTTATGCAGGCTTTAGATATGCTTACACTTCATTCAAATATGACATTGACAGTCATGGTGTAATTGACCCCGTGTGGAAGAAACCCGCCGATTTTTCGGCACACCATCAACAAGCATCGCAGCACTGGTTGGAATTGGTCTTTGCTTTAGATGCTAAATTATGGGGTGCACTGCGCATGGGATGGAGCGTGAGATACAAAAGAAGACTCTTCCACCAGCAACAGGAGATTGGTGAACCTTGGTACGTTCCGGGTTTCGGACGCAATGGAAACAGTCGTTTGGGTGGCGAATTTAATATAACCATTGAACTATGAGAAAAGGGAAAAAAATATATCTTCAGGCGGCATTCCTACTCTTTTTAATCATAGGAACCGTAGTCATCATACGGCAGCAACGAGACGTTCCTTATCAAACCAATAGGGGCTTCATCTTCGGAACCATTTATCATGCGACATATCAATATGATAAAGATTTGAATCAAGAGATTGTCGCAGCCTTAAACCGCGTAGATGAAGAGTTCTCAATGTTTAACAAAAAGTCGACCGTCACTCGATTTAATGAAGGCAAAAAGATAGTGGCTTCACCCATGTTTGTCAACTTATTGCAGCTTTCACAAACAATACATCAAGCAACAAATGGGGCATTTGACATCACCGTTGCACCACTTGTTAATGCATGGGGCTTTGGATTTAAACATCAACAACTGCCCAATCAACAACAGGTTGACAGCCTACGAAAGTTCATGGGCATGCACTATATATCAGTAAACCATGTGGATGGCAAAACCATTGTTTCCACAAAACATCCCCATCTCATGCTTGACTTCAGTGCGATTGCCAAAGGTTATGGCAGCGATGTTGTGGCCGATTTGATGAAACGCCACGGCATAAAAAACTATATGATTGAGATTGGTGGAGAGATTGTGGCCAGTGGCTTAAATGAGAAGCGCCTGCCTTGGAAGATTGGCGTGACCAAACCCAACGATAACAAGACCGAAGAAAACGAAGAATTGCAAACGGTTTTGAACATTACCAACAAAGCGATGGCTACCAGTGGCAACTATCGCAACTTCTATTATCGCGGGAAAAAGAAGTTTGCACACACCATAGATCCACGCACAGGCTACCCCGTTCAACACAGTTTACTCTCGGCTACTGTCATTGCTAACAGCTGTGCCGAAGCCGATGCCTATGCAACAGCTTTTATGGTGATGGGCGTTGAACGTGCAAAAGAAGTGCTCAAGCAGCATCAGGAGCTCATGGCTTATTTCATTTATGTGGGATATGATGGTAAGAATCAAGTGTGGTTTTCACCCAGCTTGGAGAATAAGATAGTAAAATAGAAAGACAATGGGAAACGACCTACAACTCTACAAGCAACTGTTAAGTTTGCCTTTGTTCCAGGGATTGAGCAAAGGAGACTTAGAAGAGGTCGTGACACATACACGATTGGGCTTTGAAACGTATAATGAGGGGCAATACATCGTGCAAGAAAACGCACCTTGCCACCAACTGATCTTCATTCTAAAAGGCGACTTCGAGGTTGAAACCATTGCGGCCAATCACAGCTATTCGATTACCGAGACACTGCATGCACCCGAATTGTTGCAACCCGAACGCTTATGGGGATTGATGCAATTCTACACCAAGTCGTTTCGTTGTAAAACGTCATGCCAAATACTCAGCATAGAGAAAAGTGAGATGATGAAGCTTTGCGACCAATATCTCATTTTCAGAATGAACTTATTAAATCTCCTTAGCACGGCGACACAACGAAGTGAACGCAGGCTTTTGTGCCTACATTCGGCCAATCTTGAGCACCGGATTATATACTTCTTTGCCGATCGCTGCCTACGCCCTGCCGGTGCGAAAACAATTAAAATTAAAATGACACAGTTGGCTTCTGAAGTTAATGACAGCCGTTTAGATGTGTCACGGGCACTCAACAACCTGCAAAAGAAGGGGTTCATCAATTTAAGAAGAAATTACATAGAGATTAAGAAACTGGAAGAAATACTCCAGCATCTTGCGGTTTAAAATAAAACAACAACATGAATAAAACAGACACTCATGCCAAAAGAGTAAATCCTTTCTTTGAGGATTATGGCACACTTCATTATACGGTTCCTTTTCATAAGATTAAAACGGAAGACTACGAAGAGGCGTTTATGGAGGGCATCCGCCGTGATGATGAAGAAATCGACAAGCTCATTAATGACCCAGCCACACCAACCTTTGAAAATACAATTGCCAGAGTTGATTTAGAGAAAGGCGAACACTACTACGATTTGTTAGATAGAGTGTCGAATGTCTTCTCGTGCATGCTGAGTTCTGAAACGAATGACGAGCTTGATGCGTTAGCACAAAAGCTTAGCCCGATACTTACCAAGCATGCCAACGATGTGAGCTTAAACGAAAAGCTCTTCAAACGCGTGCAATATGTTTATCATCATCATCGCGAGCTAACGCCCGAAGAGCAGATGCTGCTCAACAAAAGTTATGACGGATTCGTACGGAGTGGTGCTCTGCTGGATGAGAAAGGGAAAGAGAGACTGCGCCAACTCACGGAAGAGGCAGGCATGCTCACGCTTCAATTCTCACAAAACCTATTAAAGGAGACGAAAGCGTTTGAACTGCATATCACCGACAAAGCACAATTAGAAGGACTACCCGAAACGGCCATAGCAGCAGCAAGTCAGGCGGCAAAGGAAAAGCAACTGACAGGCTGGCTCTTTACGCTTGACTTCCCAAGCTACAGCCCTTTCATGACCTACGCCAAGAGCCGCGCGCTACGCCAACAGCTTTACATGGCCAGGAACACGCTGTGCACCCACAAGAATGCAGAGAACAACGTCGAGATTTGCAAGCGCCTGATTAACATACGCCGCGAGATGGCTCAGCTCTTAGGTTTTGAAACCTATGCCGATTACGTGTTGCAACACCGCATGGCCAGCAACATCAACAACGTTTACCAATTACTCGACTCGCTGCTCAAGGCCTACAAGCCCACGGCATTGCAGGAGGTGACGGAGATTGAAGCCTTAGCAAGAAAGGAGGAGGGTGCTGATTTCAGCTTGCAGCCGTGGGACTTCGGCTACTATTCACATCGCCTCCAAATGGAGAAATATCATCTCGACGCCGAGATGCTGCGCCCTTACTTCGAGCTTTCCAAGGTCATAAAAGGGGTGTTTGGATTGGCCACGAAGCTCTATGGCATCACCTTCAAGGAGAATAAGGACATTCCCGTGTATCATCCCGACGTAAAAGCCTATGAGGTGTTCGACAAAGACGGCTCATACCTGGCCGTACTCTACACCGATTTCCACCCGCGAAAGGGGAAGCAGGGCGGAGCCTGGATGACTGAATTTAAAGGGCAATGGATTGACTCCAAGGGACGGAACAGCCGTCCGCACGTGAGCTTAGTGATGAACTTCACAAAGCCCACGGCCGAGAAGCCGGCCCTGTTGACGCTGGGCGAGGTAGAGACCTTTTTACATGAGTTCGGACACTCGCTCCACGGCATGCTTGCCAACACACGCTTCGAAAGCCTCAGCGGCACGAATGTGTGGTGGGACTTTGTAGAGCTACCTTCACAATTCATGGAAAATTACGCTGTCGAGAAAGCGTTCCTACGCACGTTCGCCATCCACTTCGAGACAGGGGAACCCATCCCCGACGAGCTCATTGCGCGCATCATCAGCAGCCGTAACTTTCTGGCTGGCTATGCTTGCTTACGACAAGTGAGCCTTGGTCTTTTGGATATGGCGTACTACACACTGAAACAGCCTTTCGATGCCGACATCATAACCTTCGAGAAAGCCGCGTGGAGGGAGGCCGTCATTACAAAGCAGCTGCCCGACACCTGCATGACCGTGCAGTTTAGTCACATCATGGCCGGAGGCTATGCCGCCGGCTACTACAGTTACAAATGGGCCGAAGTCTTGGACGCCGACGCCTTCAGCCTGTTCAAGAAGCATGGCATCTTCGACCAAAAGACGGCGCAGCGGTTCAGAGACAACATCCTGTCGAAGGGAGGCACCGAGCATCCCATGACGCTGTATAAGCGGTTCAGGGGGCAGGAACCCACCATCGATGCGCTGTTAGAAAGGAACGGCATCGCCGCTCCATGCACCGAGAAACAGGAGGCAGAAGGTGAGGGGCAAACCATAAGGAGCACAAAACAATGAGCAACAACAAGCAACGAACATTAGACTATCGCTATTTGCGCATGGCCAAGATATGGGCCGAAAACTCCTATTGCAAACGCAGGAAGGTCGGCGCCCTGGTGGTGAAAGACCAGATGATCATCAGCGATGGCTACAACGGTACGCCCAGCGGATTCGATAACGTTTGCGAGGATAGCCGCGACCTGACCCTCCCCTACGTGCTGCACGCCGAAGCCAACGCCATCACCAAGCTGGCACGAAGCAGCAACAACAGCGATGGGAGCACCCTCTACGTCACCGCTTCACCCTGCATCGAATGTGCCAAGCTCATCATCCAGGCAGGCATCAAGCGTGTTGTTTATGCCGAGAAATACCGTTTGGAAGACGGCGTCGCACTCCTGCAACGTGCAGGAATAGAGGTGATCTACCTCAATGATAACAAAGAAGACAATGGAACAGAAGAGAACTAACCGCTGGATGCCCATCATCATGGCCACTTGTGTCATCCTTGGCATCTTCATCGGAACATTTTACACCAGCCACTTTGCGGGCAACCGCCTCAACATCATCAATTCGGGCAGCAACCGGCTCAACAACCTGCTGAACATCATCGACGACCAGTATGTCGACAAGGTCAACATCGACTCACTGGTGGACTATGCCATCCCCCAGATACTCTCGGAGCTCGATCCCCACTCGGTCTACATCAACGCCAAGGACGTGCAGGCAGCAAACGATGACCTGCGCGGGTCGTTCTCGGGTGTCGGCATCGAGTTCACCATCAGGCAAGATACTATCCACGTGCAGAACGTCATCAAAAACGGGCCTGCCGAGCGAGCCGGCATCTTGGCGGGTGACAAAATTGTCAGCGTGGACGGTAAGCCCTTTGTGGGGAAGGTAGTAACCAATGAAGAGGCACAACATCGCCTGAAGGGACCTAAAGACACCAAGGTGAAGATTGGTGTCATCCGTTATGGCACGAAGACGGTAAAGACCTTCACGATCACGCGCGGCGAGATTCCGCAAAAGAGCATCGCGGCAGCTTACATGGTGGATGCCACAACCGGCTACATCCGCATCAAGAACTTTGGTGAGACCACCTACCCCGAGCTGCTCATTGCCCTGGCCAAACTCCAGCAGAGCAACTTCAAGGGCCTCATCATCGACCTGCGCGACAACACCGGCGGCTACCTCAACAGTGCCGTGCAGATAGCCAACGAGTTCCTGCCCAAGAACCAGCTCATCGTCTACACGCAAGGACGCAAGAGCCCGCGCGAGGACTATCGCTCGGATGGTCGCGGAAGCTATCAAGGCATGCCGCTGGTAGTGCTCATCAATGAGGCTTCAGCTTCGGCGGCCGAGATCTTCGCCGGCGCCATGCAAGACAACGATCGCGCCACCATCATTGGCCGACGCTCCTTTGGCAAAGGTCTGGTGCAGCAGCAGATTGGCTTCAACGACGGCAGCATGATTCGCCTCACCATCGCCCGCTACTACACCCCTTCCGGGCGCTGCATTCAGAAGCCCTACATCAGCGGCGACCCGCAAGACTACCAGCAGGATCTGCTCATGCGCTATCAGCACGGCGAATTCTTCTCGCAAGACAGTATCAAGCACCGCGGGCCTGCCTACCACACGCGCTTGGGCAGGACCGTCTATGGCGGAGGGGGCATCACACCCGACATTTTCGTTCCCGAAGACACCCTCGCCATGACGTCCTACTTCAAGCAAGCGGCCATGAGCGGGCTCATCCTCCAATTCGCCTTCAACTACACCGACGACAACCGCCCCAAGCTGGCGCAATATCGCACACTTGCCGAGCTGAGCAGTTATCTTGCCAAGCAAAACCTGGTCGAGAAGTTTGCCGCCTATGCCGACAAGCACGGGTTAAGGCGACGCAACCTCATGATTCGCAAGAGCCACAGGCTGCTCTATCGCTATGTTGCAAGCCGCATCATCTACAACATGCTCGACGAAGAGGCATGGAACGCCTACGTCAACCGAGACGATGAGGTGATTGACAAGGCGTTGCGTGTGTTTAAAAACCATGCGGCCTTTCCACGAAAACCGCAGGCTGCACCCAAGTCCCAACCGGCCAGAAAATGAGCAACGAACCCACGCAGAAAGCACAACTGCGACAAGAAATGGCACAACGCAAACGACGCTTCAGTCCCGAAAGGCGGCACGAAGCGTCGCTTGTTTGCATGCAGCAGCTGCTCTCCCACCCGCGCATCAGGCAGGCCCACACGCTCCTGCTCTATCATGCCATGCCCGACGAGGTGGACACACACCCACTCATCCGGTTGTTGGCACAACAGATGGACAAAACGGTGCTGCTGCCCGTGACGCTGCCACAAACACTCGAACTGCGCCGTTACACAGGCGATGAAAACCTGCAAGCAAGCGGAAAATACCACATCATGGAGCCCACCGGCCCGCTATTCACCCAGCACGAAGCTATCGACGTGGTAGTTGTGCCCGGCGTCGCCTTCGATGCGCAAGGCCGTCGGTTGGGCCATGGTAAAGGCTATTACGACCGCTTGCTGGCGCAGCTGCCGAGGGCCTATAAAATAGGCCTCTGTTTTGCGTTCCAAATGGTTGAGCGCGTGCCCACCACGCTACAAGATGTTGCCATGGACGAAGTGGTGCACGATTAACCGTCACAACTTTTCTGTCTGCGCACATCGTGCACATAGCCGTTCAATAAAGGTTATCCATCCTCTCCCATCGCGCATCCAACATCAACCTAAACGTTTTCCATCCGCTCGCATCGCGCTCACAACCTGCATCTAAAAATTTTCCAACCTCCACAACTGCGCGCACAACCATCACGATGAAAAACACCACAACTCCATGCAAATTGCAAACTATTTTTGCTATCGATTGAATATATCTTCAAAACAAATATTGCCGACCGTGTTATCGTTTGGATATGCCTTTGGGTCTGGTGGAAACATTCGTGCTACTGTTTGATACTACTTTTGCTCGGGTAGTCACGTTCGTGCTACCGTTTGACACTACTTTGGCTCGGGTGGCAACGTTCGTGCTACCGTTTGATACTACTTTGGCTCAAGTAGTCACGTTCGTGCTACCGTTTGATGCCACCTTTGGCTCGGGTGGCAACGTTCGTGCTACTGTTTGATACTACTTTGGCTCAGGTGGTAACGTTCGTGCTACCGATTGATGCCACCTTTGGCTCAGGTGGCAACGTTCGTGCTACCGTTTGATGCCACCTTTGTCTCGGGTGGCAACGTTCGTGCTACCGTTTGATGCCACCTTTGGCTCAGGTGGCAACGTTCGTGCTACTGATTGATACTACCTTTGGCTCAGGTGACAACGTTCGTGCTACTGTTTGATGCCACCTTTGGCTCGGGTGGCAACGTTCGTGCTACTGTTTGATGCCACCTTTGGCTCGGGTAGCAACGTTCATGCTACTGTTCGATACTACTTTTACTCAGGTAGTCACGTTCGTGCTACTGTTTGATACTGCCTTTGGCTCGGGTGGCATCGTTCGTGCTACTGTTTGATACTACCTTTGGTTAAAATATACGAATAAGTGTGATAGTTTACTTCGCCATTCACCTATTCTATCATTGTTAGTGTTGTGTTTTGCATGGCGTTTCACCTATTATATAACAGACAGTGTGACGGTTTGCGTGGCATTTCACCTATTATATAATAACCGTGCGTCGGTTTGCATGGCGTTCCGTGCTCCGCACGAGCATTCGAGCCATCGTTTGCATCAGCATGATGAAAAGCGGGAACAGAAGTGGTTAATAGAAATGGATGTCGCTGATGATGTAGCCACCGACAGCGGCATTGAGTTGCTGCACCAAACGCTGCCGCATCATGCTCAGGTCCTGCCGAAGTGCCGGGTTAAGCACTTTTACATACAACGTTTGGTTTTTTATGAACCGCTCGCCGGTGAGGCGTGCCACCGTTGCGCCTGCTACCGTCGGCCAAACATCCAGCAGTCGCTTCTGCTTCAACGGAGTTTCCAGTCCCTCGTTGCGCAGAAAGGTTTGCAGCAAATCTCCTAAGGGTTTTACATCGCGCTTAAACATGGCTTTCGAGGGTTACGTTGCCGTGAGCCACGGCGTAAAGGTGATAGTCGAAATTTCCTTTGCCCAAAATCATGTCCAGATGCGTGCGATTGGTGTCGGTGATGAAGATTTGGCCAAAGGCTTCACCGCTGACGAATTGGATGATGCGCTCCACGCGTCCGGCATCCAATTTGTCGAAGATGTCGTCGAGCAGCAACAGCGGTTTCTGCTCGCCCGACTGCCGGTGCAGGAAGCTATACTGTGCCAACTTCAAGGCCAAGGCAAAGGTTTTGTGCTGTCCTTGGCTGCCCTCGCGCTTCATGGGGAAACCGTCCAACAGCATTTCTAAATCGTCGCGATGGGTGCCGTGGAGTGAATAGCCCACGGCCAAGTCTTTGTAACGGTCACGCTGGATGATATCCAACAGCTCTCCGCGCTGCCCATGCGAAACGTAGCGCAGTCCCACCCGCTCGCTGTCGCCCGAAATGTAGCTGTAGATCTCTTGGAACACCGGCACCAGCTGGCCGACAAAGGCGGTGCGCTTTTGATAGAGTTCGGTGCCATGCGCAGCCATCTGCTCCTCCCAGATGCTGAGTAACGCCGTGTCGGCCGCCTCTCCCTGCTTGAGCATTGCATTGCGCTGCTGCAACGCCTTGTTATAGGCCATGAGCGATTCCATATAGGCGTGGTCATACTGTGAAATCACCACGTCCATCAACCGTCGGCGCTCTTCGCTCCCACCCTCGATCAATGCAGCATCAGCGGGCGACACAAACACCAGCGGAATGAGCCCGATGTGCTGTGCTAAGCGCTTATATTCCTTCTTGTTGCGCTTGACATGCTTCTTCGTTCCGCGCTTCATGCCGCAATAAATGTGCTCTTCATCGCCCTGGTCAGAGCGGTAATCCCCCTCCAAGACAAAGAAATCCTCATCATGCCGCATCACCTGCGCGTCAATCGGATTAAAGGCACTGCGGCAGAACGACAGATAATAGACGGCATCTAAAATGTTGGTCTTTCCTTCGCCGTTATTGCCAATGAAACAGTTAAGTTTCGGCGACAGATCAATCGTCGCAGTCTGGATGTTCCTATAATTTAAGATGGACAATCTACGTAATATCATATTGGTGTACAAAGTTATGGGTTTATCATGAATAACGAAAAAAAGAGGCCATAAATTTCACCAATTGAGATTATTTCAGTAATTTTGTGACTGCCTTTCTTGCGCACCTTTCCGGACGCAGATACGCTGAGAACAGAATACAAATAGAAAAGACAGAATAAACAAATGACAAACATCAAAGAACAAGGAGCACTCGACAATGGGGCGCTCATGAAGTCGGAAGCTTTCGCTATGAAGTATCGTAAAGCCATCATCATCGCAGTTGCTGCCATCGTCATCGCAGTGGTGGGCGGATTTCTCTACAAGGCCTATGTTGCACAGCCGCGCGAGGAAAAAGCAAGCACGGCCTTAGCAAAAGGGCAGGAGTATTTTGATGCCGAGCAGTTCGACAAAGCCTTAAAGGGTGACGGCGCAGGCTACGCAGGCCTATTGAATATCATCAGCGACTACAGCAGCACCGATGCGGCGAACTTAGCTAACCTATATGCAGGGCTTTGCTATGCCAATTTAAGCAAATGGGACGATGCAGTGAAGTATTTAGATGCCTACAGCCCGGCAGACGATGCCATGGTTAGTCCCGCAGCAATCGCGGCGCTCGGCAATGCTTATGCCCACGTAAACCAGCTCGATAAAGCCATCGATAATCTGGAAAAGGCTGCTGAGATGGCCGATAAGCAAGCCAAAGACGGCGTCAATAACTCTATCGCTCCCACTTTCTATCTGCAAGCCGGCATCCTGTTGGAGAGCCAAGGTAAGAAGGACAAGGCGCTGGAACTCTACCAAAAGATTAAGGCTAACTATGTAAACGCACAGCTCGTGCAAAGCCAAGAGATAGATAAATATATCGAAAGAGCTTCACGATAATGGCAACAGCATTACATCATCTCTCGGATTATGACCCGGCTACCGTTCCCGATGCCAGCAACATGTGCTTCGGGATCGTGGTGGCTGAATGGAATCCTGACATCACTGGCGCCCTCTTATCGGGCGCTATGGCAACACTAAAACAGCATGGTACGCTGCCCGAGAATATACATGTGAAAACTGTACCGGGCAGTTTCGAGCTCATCTATGGCGCACACCAAATGGTGTTGCATGGCGGTTATGATGCCGTTATCGTGTTAGGGAGTGTAATCCGTGGCGAGACTCCCCACTTCGACTATATCTGTCAAGGTGTAACGCAAGGCATTGCCCACTTGAATGCCACACAGGAAATCCCTGTCATCTATGGCCTTCTCACCACCAACGACCTGCAACAAGCACTTGACCGCTGCGGTGGGAAATTGGGGAATAAAGGAGATGAGTGTGCCATTGATGCGATAAAAATGGCCAAATTCTAATCAACAAATGAAACTCTACCAATTAATACAAGCTTATTCGTTTGACGAGCTCATGCCGGTCATCAATGAAATGTTCCCCGGCACGGCCAAATACCGCGAACCATTAAAGGAGGCTTATACCATATTGGAATCGCTTCGTCCCGTGAACTCTTCCAAAAGCATTCGTTACAAAATCATGAAAGGAAGCGGAGACGAGCAATACATGGGGGCCGAAGATGCCAACTTTAAAGGCAACTGGGAAGTAATTATCGGTAAAGATGTCTCGCGTGAGAAAGGAGTTGATTTGAGTGATATAGAACTCTTGGCCAACTGTATCGTTAACATGTGCTTCATCAGCAACTACCCCAAACGATTTGAGCAAGCACATCAAGCGCTCTTGCAAGAATAGGACGAAGGTTTAGAATACGAGTATAACTCATGCAACGCGGTGGGAACAGATTTTGTTTCCATCGCGTTGCACGACTTTAGGTACCTTACGCTTTTAAAAAGCAACTGCTCATGCAACTGATAGGTTAATTGTGCCCATTGAATGGCTCCATCGTTGCCGATCCCTCATGTGCAATACCATCCCGTTTCAATACACTTTTTATCGTCAAAGCAACCACCTTACAATCGGTGAGGAACGATAAATGGTCGACATACCACACATCATAAGCAAACTTTTCGCTCCAAGTGAGTGCGTTGCGACCATGACATTGCGCCCAACCTGAGATACCAGGTCTGACTTCATGCCGGCGTGCCTGTGTGGCATTATACAATGGTAGATATTGAACCAACAAAGGGCGCGGCCCTATTAAACTCATATCGCCTTTCAACACGTTCACAAATTGCAACAATTCGTCCAAGGAAGTAGACCGTACGAAAGCACCAACACGTGTAATCCGCTCCTCATCAGGCAATAGATGACCGGCTGCATCGCGTGCATCAGTCATCGTTTTAAACTTGATTACCTTGAATATCTTTCCCCCTTTCCCCGGACGCTCCTGTAAAAAGAATGCTCCAGCACCACGATTAGCGAAATGCAACCACACTGTAAGCAACAACAACAATGGTGACAAACAAAGAAGCACCAAAAACGAAATCACGACATCTAAAAAGCGTTTGAAAAATTTCCGATACATAAGTCTTCTTTAAAGTGATTGATAGCATTGCAAAACAGCCTGCCACACATGCTCGCGCTTATAACGCGTAACAATTTGTTCACGCGCGTTATGCGCCATACGCCCCACGTCATCAGGATGATTTATAAACCACTCCATCGCATGATAGAGTGCATTTTCCATCACTGTTCCTCCGGATTTGGTCAACAATCTTCCCTCATCTGAAAGTGGAGCTACAATGATTTTCCCGTTCAAACCATCCTTGATAATTTCATTACATCCATTGATATTGGTCACAATAGAAGCCAATTCCAAAGCACCTGCCTGCAAGGGAACATTGGGAAAGCCCTCCCGATAGCTGGGAAAAACCAACGCATCTGCTGCTAAGAGATAAGGGCGTACATCGTTTTGCCAGCCAACCCACACAATATGGGGATTATTTTTAATCTCGTTTTCAGCCACTTCGCCCACAGCATCCCCCGACTCAAAGCTCCCTACTATAAGGAGCTTTGCCTGCTGATAACCATTCACATGCAATCGATTTAAGGCGTGAAGTAACTCTATAATTCCTTTATCTTTCACCAAGCGACCTACAAAGACAAAAATAAAATCATCGAGATTGAAGCCTAAAGTCGCTCGAATTGAAGCACGATTTGGTGCACTTTGCTCCGTCATTTCCATGCTTTTACTAAAACGATGATCATGTATAAGATCCGCTTCTGTCCTGCTCACTGAAAAATAGTCGGTATCAATTCCGTTGATATTCCCATTTCCCAAAACAGCAAGCGGCTTCTTCGTGATACCATCAACCTGCAATGTGTGCAACACTCCGTTCCCTTCAGGAATCACCTTCGTCGCGAAAAGACAAGTAAGCCGTTCCATTGTCTTTAAAATGAAACGCAACATGCCGTTGGCACCCTGATAACGTAGACCTGTAACGGTGTATATACGATGGGGAACCCCCACCACTTTCCCGGCAATCATCGCCAACAAAGACCCCTTTGGTGTGTTGGCATGCAAAATATATGGACGTTCCTTTTTAAAAAGCTTCATCAGACACCACAAACTTTTAACATCCGCAAAGGGACGGATTTCACGCTCCATGGACACATTGATTACACGAATTCCTTCACGCTTAGCCAAGTCATGGAGCACGCCTGTATCGGCAGAAACACCCACAACCTCATAATATTGATTGAGGAATTTCAACTGCCCCACCAATAAGTTATAAAGCGATATGTCGACTGTTGTCAATCGAATGAGTTTTTGTCTATGAGCTTGCATAAATCTTCTATATGATGTATTTTGTATTGAGGCAAACAGCTTCCGTCAACATTAAACTGCTGAGAGTGGATATTCTGCCCGTCATCCAACAAGCAAATTGTTATCCATCCCAAAGCATTTGGCCATGCAAAATCTTTTTTAGGATTATCGCCTACATAGAATATTTCACTATTTTCGCCATAGCGTTGCTGCACATCCTGGAAAGATTTTCCTTCTGTTTTTTCTGATCCAAATGCTTCCGAGATATAAATATCTTGCTCATCAAAATACTTTTTTATCCCTAATGCCGCTATTTTATTTTGCTGTGTTAAGGTTCGTCCGTCAGTAATCAACCCCATTCTGATGCCCTTTGCATGCAAGTGTTCTAAAGTGTGTTGCGTTTCAATGCTTAATGTAATCTGTGGAACGTGTGCCCGATAATGCAAAAGTAAGTCTTGTATCGTCAAATCATGTAAGGAATGAGATGCTAATAAGCACTGGAAGACATTCTCACCAGCCTGCCAATAGCCCATCATCTCAGCATAAATTCCTTGCAAATGATAATTTGTTTCAATAAAAGAAGCTATCTCTCGGTAGGCCGATTTCAGAAAATCGACTTCGTGATAGAGTGTATCATCTAAATCAAAAAAAACGACTTTATCCCTCATGAACGATAACTTCGCGGTCATAACGCAACATCAGTGTATGGTTTTTCCAATTATCTTGATACGTTATTTTCTCACCTAAACAATACTCTCTCAACATAAATTCCGCAAAATTTGCCCCAGCATAATAACTTAACGGGTAGCCACCGCCAAAACGAGGATTAATTTCTATACCATAAACACGCTCATCAGCCTCACGATAGAACAACTGAATACAAATGCACCCCACAACACCGGGCAAATAATTCATGCGCTTTTTGAGGAATGCTACTAAACTGTTTTTTTGCGTAATGCCTTTATTGATTTCGCCAGCACGAATCTTTAAGCGTTCCCGCGGTACAATACTCTTCACTTGATGATCGCTTCCATAATACATATCCACCGTAAATTCTTTAAATTCTTCGGGGTTGATATACTCCATAAAAATAAGCTTTTCATCAGCCAACAGCTCCGAAGTCAACTCATCTTGATGACGGATGACATGAAGGTTAGTACTTAAAGAACCATCGTAGGGCTTGGCAAAAAGGGGATATGTTGGGTGAAACTTATCTATTTCTCGAGGCACATCAATCCCCAAATCAGCAAAGAGTTTGGCTGTTTTTCGTTTATCCCGACACTTTGAAATAAAGTTTTCATCCGACACCATCACATGAATGCCTGCTGCAGCAAATGCGTCTTTATGCTGTGCCAGTATTAAAAGTTCTGTGTCAATCGTCGGAACAAGGATACCAATATCATGTAATTGACATAGTTCTAACAAGTGTGTGATGTAAGTAGGAGCAGTACATCGCTCTACTTCAAAACAACCATCTGACACATATCCCGCAGGTGCCATTCGCGGATTCATATCCGTTGTAAACACTTTCCCTTCAAGATGCAAAGTAGCGAGTGAATTTTTAAAAATCTCTGTCAACACAACACGTTGACCGGCAGATGTAATTAATATGTTTCTTTGCATTGCTGTATTGCTTATTTTATCATTATTTGTCATGCTTTGCACAACGTTAAATATACTTGGTTGTATGCTCGGACCATTTCGTTAATATCAAACTGTTTTGCACGTTCATAACAACGCTGGGCTATCTGCTTATAATAGGCATCATCGGTTGCCAATCGCTGAAGAAGAGCAGCCAACTGTTTTGCATCTTCATGTGGAAACAATAGTCCCCAATCCTTTGTCACTTCGCGCAAACCATTCACATCACTTGCAATGAAAGGCTTACCCACCGACATCCCTTCAACATTACTAAGACTCAGACCTTCCCAATGAGAAGACATCACAATAATATCGGCCGCTTGCAACACCTGCGGAATATCAGTACGAATGCCCAAAAACCTTACATAAGATGCAACACATAAAGTCTCACTTAACTTTCGCACTTCCTCTAAACGTTCACCCGCCCCAGCAAACCATACTTCATACGCTGTTTTAGGAAGCAATGCTAAAGCTCGTACAAGCGTGTCTTGATCCTTTTGTTTCCTAAAGGCTGCTACCATTAATAGGGCACATCTTTGTTCCTTTACCTTCACCAATTCCTGACACGGCTCAGCCGCATGAATCGCCTCAACATCAATACCATTGTTAATCGTTGAAATGCGTTGATAAAGTGAAGACGCAGGACTATTCCAGCCTTTCCCCATATACTCACGTAACTTCTGAGCAGCAATATCGCTAATACAAATAATATGCTGATAACGATGATACATCCATCGTTCTATAGGACGATACCACCTCCAATTCCGTTTCCTGTTTGAAGTGTTATGTTCTGTCGTACATAACAAAGGCTTATGCCACAAACTGGCTAAAGCAACAAACAACTGTGGTGACGAATTATGCGTGTGCACAAGATCATAATCACGCATCATCCGCATCAATTTAAAGATATATAAAGGGTTATAATAGCCCGTCCCTAAAACAAAAAGGTTTGTTTGTGGACATTGTTCCTTTAATCGTTGCATCAAAGGGGTCATATTACCATTAAAAACACAAAGGTCAACTTCGTGTCCCAAAGCCTGCAGGTGAGGTATCATATTAACCAATAAGGTTTCAGCCCCTCCCATTTCCAATGAGGTTATGACTTGTAAGATACGCATTTCGATTATTTTTTACGAAAAGGAGAATGTAACAGAAGTTTCAGATAACCTGCTAAACGCTGCGAATTTACAGCAACTCCCTGTGCATTGAGATGATAGGTTGTGTTATAAAGCAAACTATCAGGATAAGCTAAACTATCAGGGGAGACCGCATAGGCACAACCTGCAGCAGCCAAATTCCGCTTAATCTTAACAATTTGCTTATGATTTAGCGCTACCATATTCTTGCTGGTTATTGGAGGAAAAAAGATGACTCGTACACCCCTCTCTCGTAAATGATGAACTTGGTTTAACAAATGTTGGGTATAACTTGCATTATAGTCACCCAAAATAGGATAGCCACCTGTATTATTAATATTAGGTGGAAGTGTTCTATGTGATACTTCATCCCCCCATTTATTAAATCCGCTCATCTTATATTCATACACATTTCCTGCCGGCTTAAAGGCGTGAAGCAACTTAAAATAAGTCCCCTTAACAGCTATCTGTAATGTTGTTTTAAGAAAACCTAAGCTGACAACGCCAAGCTGTTTATCATTCAAAAGCCATGGTTTAAAATCGCTTAAATAGGGCAAATAGCCAGCAGTTTCTGGATTTCCATAAGCATTATCACCATAGAAATGATCGTATTCGGGCATTAAAATCACAATATCTCCTCGTCGGAAATAAGGCTCATAGCTATCAAAAATATAACGCATTCCCAGACCAGCAATAAGCCCTGCATTAAAAACCGGAAGCTTTATACTATCGGATATTGTCTTAGAATCAATTCCAAAAGCTACATTACTACCACCCACAAAAATAACTTTCGGAAGGCGGGTCTTCATTTGAATGAGCTTACCTTTAACGGTAAATTCATTGTTATAATGATCGGTTGCAAGCCAATATTTATTGAGAAGAAATAACAGGCCTACCCAAACAGAGAAGAAAACAATAAAAGAAAAGAGCTTAATTAGTAATGCCTTCATCTTTTAAAAGTTTTGATAAATAAATTGTCCACCTTCTGTTTGAATGTAGAAGAATATAGAGAAAATCATTAAGGTATAGACTGTCCAACGGAAAAAGCGCGATTTCTTCTGCACAAAATCTAAACCATGGTTCTCATTCCTACCCTTCCATTCTATCCCGATGAAACTCAATAGTAGCATAAAAAATACCGGGGGCATCACCATCGTAACGACACTTACCGAACTACTTACGGTGAGATTATTGAACATATAGCCCAGCAATTCACAAGCTTGCGTTACAGATGCTGACCGAAAGAATACCCAACAAATTGTAATCGCAAGGAAAAGAGTGAACATGTGGACGATATTACTGAATGTAAAAGCGACTGGTGTTTGTTTCCATTTCTGCTTACTTTTCCCACCATCTAAGAGAATGGGGATAAACAATGCACCGCATAGAAAGCCCCATACCATAAAAGTCCAATTGGCTCCATGCCATAATCCACAGAGTGTAAACACAATAAGTGTATTCAATATGGTTCGAAATGTTCCACGACGACTACCTCCTAAAGGGATGTAAAGATACTCTGTAAACCAAGATGTGAGCGAGATATGCCACGAACGCCAAAACTCTGCCACCGTTCTTGCAAAGTAAGGGAAGCTGAAATTTCGCATCATCTCTATTCCAAACAGGCGTCCTATGCCTATCGCAATATCCGAATAGCCCGAAAAATCAGCATAGATTTGGACGGAATAAGCCATGGCTCCCAAAAGAATGACAAAAGTATTTTGTTGCGGATAGGTGTTCCAAACCTGAGAGACGATAAGTGCTAAATTATCGGCAATGACCAATTTCTTGAAAAATCCATATAACATTTGCCGCAGCCCACTAATAAAAAGGTCTTGCTGGAAATGCTTTTTTTCTTCTAATTGCGGAATAAACAGTCGTGCTCTATCAATAGGACCTGCTACTAAATGCGGGAAGAAACTCATATAGACAGCATAATTCAATAGAGAAGGGGTCTTAGCTATCGTCCGCCGATAGCAGTCAATGACATAACTGATCGACATAAATAGATAGAAACTCAAACCTATCGGCAACAGCAAACGCCACGAACTCAACCTCTCTGCAGCCGTGAAATGATGGAGGAATGGCGCTATCGTCGTAACAAAAAATGATAGATACTTAAATAAAAACAGTGTAGAGACACTCACTGTCAAATAGCTTCCTACAATGAACTTCCGCTGTTTAATGTGCGTATCGTTTAGCTGTATGAGCTTTTTTCCACAACCATAAGAAAGGATGGTTATAAAGAAAAGGAAGAAAGAAAAGCGCCAATCAAATAAACTATAGAAAATATAGCTTAAAATAAGCAATAAATATTTACGCCAAATTCCTCTACGAGAAGGGATACTCCAATAAACCAAGCAGGCTAAGGCCAAACTAACTAAAAAAGAAAACGACTCAAACTGCATTGTTATCCTATCTTTTATTTTAGCAACGATGCTGCACCCACCTGCTTTTTATCACGCCAATGAAGCAGCATGCCTATGAGATAGCACCATCGCCATCCTCCCTTTAAGGTTGTTATCATCACCCGAGAAGGAGCACAAGCTTTGAAACGCCAAAAATTTATAGCTGCTTTTATCTTTTCCTTAAAGGGTATCTTATAAGCCAGCATTTCTGCATACATCATACAAGTGGCTTGCGGTGCTAACATTCTGACGCGAATGATGGAAGCGGTTATACCATTGGGCTGATACTCTGCAACATAAATTGGGGTATTAAAATAACGGAGTTTATACTTTAGTGCGATGCGAAACCACACTAATTGCTCTGGACAAAATTTTTCATCTTGTATTTCGGGGAAAGGAAACTCCTGCAAAACAGCGGTCTTAAAAACCTCTTTTAGATCCCCATCTACATGGTAGCGATAGCGAATATCCATCGCATTACAATCGATAATATCTTGAGGTAATCCTGTCCCCACAATACGCTCATCATCAAAAACATCTAAGCCTGCAACACCAGCAAAAGTATTATCATCTGCAATAGCTGACGTATGCTGTCCCACTATCGCAACAGATTGTGGCAATAGCCAGTCATCGCTATCGGCAATAAAGATAAAATCGCCTTTTGCCTGCTTCACACCTGCATTCAAAGCACGATGTTTTCCACCATTTTCCTGCCGATAATATCGAATGGGAAATGGTGCTGATAGGAAGGTGTTACCCGCAAATAAATCAGAAGTTCCATCCGTAGAGCCATCATCCATCACCAACCACTCAAAATTAAAATCGGTTTGGTGTGTCAGGCTTTCAAACAAACGAGGCAACAGATACGCTCGATTAAATGTGGGGGTTAATATCGTTATCATGAGCGTTCCATTTGCTTCTGTAAGAAATTACGGCCTATTTTACAAAGCTGCTGATACAGATATAGTCGGATTTGGTCTAACAAAAAAGCGATTATAAAAATGCTTATAAATAGTAAAGCGATAGAACATGCATAAGAATAAGGGGATAGTTTTGCATCCAAATCTAAAATCAGCTCACGGAAAGATGTGTGCAAAACTAAAGGATGTGCATGGAGCAAATAAACAGCCAAGCAAGAAAGTGCGAGCTTATTAATAACCTTGCTCTTCATCTTCAATTGTGAGAAAAACATAAACAAGGCTATAGTTTGCACTATCACTAAAGGGTTGGTGTAAGTAAAGAGACGGCCTGCAATGAGGATATTATGCCATGTCAGCCACGAAGCCAAAAGAGCTTGTAGGAAAGCTATCCCAAAGAATAACACTAACCAAGTTTTTTTATCCCATTGTTTGCAAACTGATGCATAATGACGCATATAATAGGCCAAGAGATATAACCCTACAAAAGAAGTAGCCGAGTAGCCCCCTGCAAACCAAATAGCACCATAAATACTCATCCAAGCATATAACGTCTGGAAACTATAAAAGGCTATCAGCACCCCGCGTAGTTGTTTTTCGGAACATCTCTCCGTAAAACTATTCAGCATGGGAGAAAATATCACTAATCCTAAATAAGCTTTCACAAACCAATAGTCGTCGGTGTGCCACATAAAAATGGTAGATAGCGCATCGATGTTTCCGTATGTTTGAGGTGAGAGACACCACAGCACGCCATAAATGAGCACAGCAAAGAATAGTGCTTGAAAACACAAATTACCTATACTTTGCAAGTTTTTCTTAATGCCAAACCATCCCGATATAAAGACAAATACATTCACACAGACGATAGATAACGACTCTAACATGAAACTATTGATGCTCGAAAAAGGAGCATCATGCATGCGCTGATAGCTAAAACCTATTGTCCCAGGATAGATATGCACGATTATCACCATCAGCATCGCTACTATTCTCAACAATTCTATCCCCGATTGTCGAGGCTGTTTCACAACCGTGTGCACTAAATTATCGATAGAATTTATCTTTGTCATATCGGTAGTCATATTCATATTCATCATACGTTCTATCGGGATACCGATGTCCGTTAGTCAAAAATGTTTTGTAAGGATACAAAATTTGATAACCACCTTCACCCCAACCACGAAGAATTCGGAAATACAAGAAGAAACTTAAACCAATGAGGAAAAGATGGAAACCACTTAAACTAATAGATTGTGGAGTAGCATTCACTCGGTGTTTTTGTACTGCAATATTAGCCAATGTGGCCATAATACCGATGGCATAATACCAACTTAAACGTCCTCCATTCTCTGATCGAATAAATAAAAGCAATACACAACAGAAGAATAGCCCTACATTCATCAACAGAATATGGCGTTTGGTATCTAAGACATATTCATAGTTTCGCAAAATGAGTACAGCAAAAATAACGGCTTCTATCAAATAACCCGGACGCAAAGAACCTGTACTCTCATTCAGACTTTCGCCACGCGAGTCATCGGCCGCATCACTATAAGTGTCATAAAAGAAATTCGCAACACCCAAAGCACCTAAAAACAAGCAGACGATTAATACTGTTATCACCACCCCCTTGGGATATTTTTTTACGGGAATGAAATAAAATGGAAACAAAATCACTGCTGAATTGTGCATCGAATATGCCAACAACACGATTAAAGTAAATTTCCAAAAGCTGCGCCGATAAGCATAACGGATGGCCAACCAACCGATGCTAAAGCCCATGACCTGACGTAAATAGGTGTACGTGAAGAAAAACAACAGCCCCATGAACACCATGAGTGCCATCAGATTGTCGTCAGTATATTCGCTGATCGATACGAATAACAGGCCATAGACAATGAGCGTAAAGACGAGAATAAAAATATAACGATTGCTCGTAAAGAGCGAGATGGCCACATTCAACCATCCATATCCCTTCTCACCTTCCCAGTGGCTGAATATCTGTGCCTCGTTAAGATAGTCGTGCATCGACGTCTTCCCCACATCAGCCACCTGGTCAAAATACTCGGCATAGATGTAACGATCATAGCCTCCTAACATGTCGGATAGTCCCACGAAGAGCCCCAATGCCAACACGATAAAGAAGAAAAGCCGTTTGTCGCAGCCCGAACCGCAATAAGTCAGCTTATAAATCCCAGCAAGAGCGATGAAAAGGAATAAATATAGAAACATTTAAATCTGAAACTACTTTAAGTAATACCATCTCATTCCGCCGATGAAATACCCCAATGAAACAGTTTGTGAACGATGGCTAAGCACTGGTGGTGCGCTAAAACCTGCTCGCGTCCGGCCTCGGCCATACGCTCATAGTCGGAAACATGCTGCGGAATAGTTGCCAACATCGTGACAAGTTCGTGAGGACTATGGTATAACAAACACGACTTGCCATGCTCCACCGCAATATTTTCTAAAGCACCCAGCGTTCCCACAACCAACAAGCCATTGGCAATCGCATCCAACACCTTACCCTTCGTTCCGGTTCCTACAGCTATCGGCGTAAGTTGTATGTCGTGGGCTTGCAGCGCTTCGATGTAATCCTCTGCAAAATTTTGATGGCTCACAACAAACCTTGCGTGCTGCAATGTTTCGACCTCTCTCTCCCACCCTTTTCCTAAAAAGGCAATATCGTAATGCGTTTTAATGGTGCTAACCTCTGCCACAGCATCACGAGCTGTGAGCAAGGCTATCACCTTTTGCACCTCTTCGGCCATATAAAAATCATTACGCCCGGCAATCAACAGTTTGATTCGCGGTTGATGAAACGCTATCGGCTTACCCTTGTAATCATAAAGTGGATGCCGCAAGAACAACGTCTCGCCTTGCTTGGCATGTGAGTGGAAAAACGACGCGTCAGCCTGCCCTACAAAATGATAACGCACGTGGGGCAAACAAATGTGGCGCTCCAACGAGAGATATTGATGATAGGCAAACGACGACTTTAAAATCTGAAAGAGATTGCGCGTGGCAAACGTCTTTCCCAGCAAACGATAATAGAACAACGATTCGCAATCGGGCATCGTAACCACGCATCTCATACCACTAAACCAGCGTGCCAAGCCTGCAATCTCTTCGCCATAAATCCACACAACATCGGGCTTCTCGGCCTTCACGGCTTGTATTGCAGCCGATGGAAGGCGATAATAGGAGGCCAAAGGATAGCGCAAAAACACACGCAACAGAAGCAGTCGCAACCGCATCATGAGCAACATCCAACGCGGACGCGGCAACAACCTGATGGTGATGCCTAAGGTGGCCTCTATCTGCTTGATTTTATCAGGCGCAATTTCGTTGATGTTAAACGAATAGACCACAAATACTGTCCCCTCACCACGTTGCGCCCGAATGAGATGATAAGGCAGTGCCGAAGCAGCTCTGACATTATTATAGGTGGGTGTTGACAGGGATATCAACACTATTTTTTGCAATGAATCCATATTTTATGAAAAGATAAGCAAACGATTTTACCAAATCATTTCGATACATGTTGCTGCCCCGTCATATGACGATTGCACATTTTTATGAAAATACAACGATTCAATTTCATCCTTAAGATAGGCCACATAAACATTATTCTGCCAACTTATACTAAGGGGATTCATAAAAGTTCATTCTAACGAAAGAATAAAACGAGCCTCCATGATGGCTGTATACCTCCCTCTTCAACTAATAGCTCAAAATCTTTAAACATTTGTCTCAAAATGCTTTCAGCACAACACTCCAACACAATCTCTGCTTTATAATACAGAATAATAATGGATAAAAATACATTCATTTACTTGCAATTAGTTTTGGTTTCAATGCATACAGAAAGAATATTAAAAGTTGATTTGTCAAGATTTTCATTTTCTTATTTTTTACAAATCAATAGAAAGCATTAAATAAAGATACTGCAATATTATTCTCTACAAGTTTTTTCTTACGTAGTTCTATGACTCCTTTCAGTTACTTCTTTATCAGTTTACAGTAAAGTTGATCCAATTCCTTCATCGAATCTTGTAGAAAGAAATTTTGATAAAAAGTATTCATTAAGTCCATCGCTTTACGTTTTTGAATAGTATCTGCTATCTTTCGACCGGAACTAATGGAAAGAAGAAGCACTATATTGAATAGCAGAGCATGACAATTTACTACATCTTTTGCTATCACAGCAATACTACTAACCATAATAAATTTAAATCTGTTGTAAACCAAGGGAAAGGAAACAATACTCACAATATAATAATGGATACAATAAATATTAAGTGCATTACGTCCCAAATAGGAGAAGATAAAATTTAATTTATTAGGTTAGTCCATTGTTTTATCATCCGATAAGACATAGCCACCTACCTTTGTAGCATACTAATATGATTCACGAATTGCGAAAAAGCATTCTCAGCTTTCTCTTTAGCCATTATTCGCCCCTCTGCGCTTCTATAAATCTGTGGGATGAGTTCATCTAATTGCTCTAAAATGCTTTTATTTACACCTTCTGAGGTAAAAAGTTGTGTAATATCAATCATTTCATCCTGCAACCCAATTTCATCTAAGAGACCAGACATTTTATGCTCATAACTAAAAGAAACGAAAGGAACATTATTGTTTATTGCAAAGACAATAGAATGGTATCTCGCACCAAACACCACATCTGCCCCTCTGATAATCTGCTGCTGGATATCACTACTATAAATATCATCACTTACAAAAATGTCCAGTCCGGGACAATGCTTTTGGATATCTTGGAAAAGATATTTATCATCAAGAGCCTTTCCTTGCAAAGATGTCTGTGGCAACATGACTATTTTATGATTAGGATAATGTTTAGCAATCACGCTTGCCACCTTACTCCAATAAGTGACAACCTCATCTCCTGTGGCCTTCCCTCGATAAAAATAATGCCAGACTAATGAATTTGGGACGAAAACAACATATTCTTTTCTATCAATTTCTCTAAGGATTTCTTCTGGGATTTCCACTTGGGGATAATCTAAGAAGGCCGTATCGGTTGTTTCTATAACATTATCAATTCCTAAATCTTTTGCTATTTTGATGGAAGTTGCATCACGTAAACTCACATACGATGCATAGTTAAGAATCCGTATCGCTTGTTGTTTAAAAACCTTCTTCTCTTTTGGCTCATCCCAAAAGGGACCAATACTTCGCCCATAGTAAAATATGGGCTTGCGCAATTTCATGGCAATGAGTAGTTGTTCTTCATGCCATGTATTCATAAATCCTCCCATACAAATTCCTCCTGGTGCACAGACTACAGCATCTGCCCAACGATAATGCCGGAGAAACCTATTGACATAAGGATGAAACCAAAATAGAGTATTCATTATACCCTTATGGATAAAATATAAAGTCTTTAACTGACACTCATTAGGACTAAAAGCGCAAACATACTCAACTCGTTCATCAGAAATAGAAAATTGTGCAATAGCTTCAGCTTCTTCACAATAAAATAAGACATGAATATGTACATTGGGAAGTGTATCTAAGATACTTCTTATCAAAGCTCTGTGTGCTGACTCATCACCACGATTACGTAAAGGCTGATTAACAATAAGAATATTCATACGTGTAATTTATCCCTATTTACTTATTTTCTTCATTTAATTTTATTCTAACAGCCTTTTGCCAAGATGTCCTTCAGTTGCCCAATCCCGATGATGAATTATCGCAGGATTCCCGATTACTATAGAATGGCTTGGGACATCAAAATTAACAAAAGTGTTGGGGGCAATCAATACATCATCACC
>ERZ773014.394-NODE-394-length-29866-cov-25.743685_pt1 | contig 29866 bp, 29 predicted proteins | sample MGYA00580841_ERZ773014 | MGnify/ENA primary metagenome ERZ773014 (study PRJEB29015, sample SAMEA2737989) | human oral metagenome | biome: human oral; feature: human-associated habitat; material: dental | place: China | collected 2067 ... | reverse complement strand
AATCTTTAAAATCGTAAAATATAAGATTTTGACTGAAAAAAAAGAAAAAATAATGAAAATATATGACATTAATTGTGAAATTTATGCTAGAATATATAGGGAAGCGGCAATTTCAAAAAATTATAGGGAATTTTTGGAAAATACGAAGTCAAGAAACTTGTCAAATAGGCGTGTGGAGCGGATTATTTTAAATATTTTGCTAAACATAAAGGCTGAAATGATGGATTTCGAGATAAATTATGTCAGAATTTTGGGATTTGATAAAAAAGGACAGAAATATTTGAAGAAAATTCGAGAAAATAATAATTTTGAAGATATTGAGGGGAAAAATAGTTTTAAGAAAAAGAATATTTTTGTAAATTGGAAGGATATTGAAAAATTTGGAAGTTTTTCTGAAAATAATGGGAATATGGAAAATTCAGAAAATATAGAAAAAAAAGAAAATATAAAAAATTTTAAAATTCAAGAAAATTTTTTTAAAAAAATAAAAATTGAGAAAAATGGATTTTTATTAAAAGAATTATTTTTAGGAAAAAGAGAAAAATTGAATCCAATTATTTATAAAAAAAATTTTTTTTAATAAAACTAAAAAAAATAAATTAAATAATAAAAATAAAGAAATAGAAAGGATAAAAATGGCAATAGAAGTATTAATAGCGATAAATGTGTTGTTTTTGATATTTTTGTTTTTGATTGCATATGTATCGCTTAGATATTTTATAAATCAGATTGAAAAATATCCAAGAGTTACTCTTGAAGAAGTTTATGACAGTAAAAAGTTAAGACAAAAATATAATATTGAAAATAAAGCAAATCCAATGGACTACGGCTTTAACTATGAAGAAGTTGGCTATAAATCAGGGAAAATTCAGTTGTATGGCTGGTACATAGAAAATAAAGGAGCAGAAAAAACTGTAATAATTTCTCACGGAAGAGGAGTTAACAGACTTTCTTCAATCCAGTATTTACAAATATTTAAAGATACAGGACTAGATAAAAAATATAATTTTTTTATTCCAGACTTGAGAAACTCAGGAATGTCTGATGTGGCAAGGACAAAAATGGGCTATAATTTTGCGCAAGATATTTTTCATACAATGGAGATGCTGTCTGAAAAATATTCAAAGAAAAATTTTATTTTATACGGATTTTCACAAGGTGGAATGGGTTCAGCAATTGTTTCTAGATATTATCAGTCAGCACTTAGAAAAAAAGGGATTGTCATAGAAAAAATGATTTTGGACAGTACTATTTCCAATGTGAAAAAAAGAATAAAATCGGATGCAAAGAAAAGAAGAGTTCCCAAATTTATTGTGAGCATAGTTATAAGAATTTTTAATTTAAGAGTCGGAAATCATCTTGAAAATTTAAGGCTTTCATATTTATTAAAAAGAATACCGACGCTTATAATCCAGTCAAAAAATGACAAAGCGACCACTTATGGAATGCTTATGGGAGAATACAACAAACTTGCAAATCTTGAAAAAATCCAGTTAAAAATTTTTGAAAAAGGTGCTCACACAAGAATTTATGCAGAACCTGAATGTAGCGCTGAATATACAAAAACTGTAGGAGGATTTTTAAAAAATTAAAAAAATAAAAAATCCAGTTAAGAATAGGAATTTTAAGAAAGGAAACGGTTTATGAATTTTAAACTGCAAAAAAGACATTATTTTATATACGGACTTGGTGTATCATATTTTATGATAGACCAAATTTACAACCAATGGCTTCAATATTATTATCTGCCACCGTCAAACGACAAGAGTTTAATGCCACTTCTGACATCAAAGTCGCTAATAATAGCATTTATTATCGCAAGAATTATTGATGCGATAACAGATCCTGTTGTGGGATATTTATCTGACAATTCTAAATCAAAATATGGGAAAAGGTCAATTTTTATGATGTTAGGTGGTTTACCACTTGGTATTTTTACAATTATGTATTTTTTTCCGCCTAAAAGTTCTGAAATTGCCACATTAATATTTTTATCAGTAATTGGAGGACTTTATTTTACTGCCTACACTTTAGTTGCAGCGCCGTATAATGCGTTAATTCCTGATTTAGCGTCCGACAAGAACGAAAGGCTTAATTTATCGACTTCTCAATCAACTTTTAGACTTATATTTACTGGAATAGCAATGATTCTGCCAGGAATTTTAATTTCCAAGCTAGGTGGAACAAATACTGAAACTGGGATAAGAGCGACAGTTATTTTAATTTCTATTTTGGCTGTAATCGGAGTTTATGCGTGTGTATTTTTGCTGGATGAAAAAAAGTTTTCAAAAAATAATGAAGTTAAACATAAAAAATCTGCTGGTTTTTTTGAATCATTAAAAAAAATGAATGAAAAAGAGATAATTTTATATTTTCTAGGATATTTCTTCTTCTTTTCAGGATTTAACATTTTGCGTGGAGTGATGAATTATTATATTTCCCTTGTTATGAAGCGAGAAATGAGCTATTTAACAGTAACAACTCTTATTTTATTTGGAGTAGCAGGGCTATTTTTTCCTGTGACAAATAAATTGGGAAAAAGATATTCATATAAAAAAATATTGGTATTAGATATGATACTTTTAATTATCGGAACAATTGGTTTGATTTTCATAAATGAAAATTCCTACAGATTTTCCTACTTATTTTTTGTAATTTGTGGAATGGGACTGAGTGGAGCGGCTTTTATTTTTCCACAAGCGATGTTAAGCGAACTTTCTGTAAAAATTTCAAAGATTAAAAAGACGAGTTTGGAAGGATTTATGTTTGGGATACAAGGGATGTTTTTAAAATTGGCATTTCTTGTGCAGCAAGTAATTCAGGCAGTTGTATTGACATTTGGAAATACTGGTCAGTTAAAGGGTGCGACTGCATTTGGTGTAAAAGCATCGCTAGTAGTGGCGCTAGTATTATTTTTAATATCATTGTTTTTTTATAATTTAAATAAAGAAGATTAAAAAAAATCATGGAGGTTTTTATGGAAATTAAAGAATTTCAAGAAATAGCAAAAAATTTAAGAAAAGACATTGTTGAAATGATTTATAGAGCAAAATCTGGACATCCAGGTGGCTCTCTTTCAATTGTGGAAATCTTAACAGTACTTTATTGGAGTGAAATGAATGTTGATCCAAAAAATCCTAAAATGGAAGATAGAGATAGATTTGTTTTAAGTAAAGGACACGCTGCACCTGCTCTTTATGCGGCATTAATTGAAAAAGGATATGCTAGTAAAGAATTAATCCCAACTCTTAGAAGATGGCAATCACCGCTTCAAGGACATCCAGATATGAAAAAATTACCAGGAGTTGAAATGTCTACAGGTTCATTAGGACAAGGTCTATCAGCTGCAAACGGAATGGCACTAAGCGCAAAAATTTACAAAAAAGATTACAGAGTTTACACTATTTTAGGAGATGGAGAATTGCAAGAAGGTCAAATTTGGGAAGCTGCAATGACAGCCGCCCACTATAAATTGGACAATTTAGTCGCAATTGTTGACTACAACAATTTACAAATTGATGGAAATGTAGCCGATGTAATGAATGTTGCACCAGTTGGAGCAAAATTTGAGGCATTTAACTGGAATGTGATTGAGATTGACGGACACAACTATGAACAAATTATTAAGGCATTGGATTGCGCTAAAACTGTAAAAGGAAAACCAACTTTAATAGTTGCAAATACCATAAAAGGTAAAGGAGTTTCGTTTATGGAAAATAACGCAGGATTCCACGGAGCTGCTCCAAATGACGAAGAATACAAGCAAGCAATGGAAGAATTAAAGTAGGAGGGATAAATAATGAAAAAAAAATCAACAAGACAGGCTTATGGGGAAGCTTTGGTAAAATTAGGAAAAGAAAATGAAAATATAGTAGTGTTGGAAGCGGATTTGTCAAAATCGACAATGACAGCGTTTTTTAAAAAAGAATTTCCAGATAGACATATAAATGCAGGAATTGCAGAAGCTGATATGATAGGAACTGCAGCTGGACTTGCAACAACTGGAAAAATACCTTTTGCTTCAACATTCGCACTTTTTGGAGCGGGAAGAGCATACGACCAGATTAGAAATAGCGTGGCTTATCCTAAATTAAATGTAAAAATTTGTCCCACTCACGCAGGAGTTTCATTGGGAGAAGACGGAGCTTCACATCAATCGGTAGAAGATATTGCATTAATGCGTGTGGTTCCAGGAATGACAGTTTTATGTCCAGCAGACGCAGTGGAAACTGAACAAATGATTTTTGCAGCTGCAAAATACGAAGGGCCTGTTTACATAAGATTGGGAAGATTAAATATCCCTGTGTTATTTGACGATAGTTACAAATTTGAAATTGGAAAAGCAAAAACACTTACAGAAGGAAATGATGTAGCAATTTTAGCGACTGGATTAATGGTTTACGAAGCAACTGAAGCTGCAAAACAGTTGGCAGAACAAGGAATTAAAGCAAGAGTAATCAATGTTTCAACAATCAAGCCGCTGGATGAAGAAACAATCTTAAAAGCTGCGAAAGAATGTAAATTTGTCGTAACAAGTGAAGAACATTCAGTAATCGGAGGACTTGGAAGTGCCGTGTCAGAATTTTTATCAGAAAATTATCCAACAAAAGTTATAAAACACGGAATTAATGACGAATTTGGACAAAGTGCCGATGGTGAAACAATGCTTGATAATTACAAGTTGAGAGCGAAAGATATTGTAGAAATAGTTTTGAGAAATATATAATCTATAATCTAATAAAAATTTTTATTTCTTTATTTAATAAAATAGAACAAATAGATATAAATATAGATATAAATTTAAATTTAGAATAAAATACACTGTAAACAATAGAATTAAATTAATAATAAAATTTTTATTTAAAAAATTTAAAAATATGGGAATAATATATTTGACAAATGAAGAAAACTGTTGTAAAATTATAGTAAGAATAATATTATTAGGAGGAATAAATAAATGGCAAGTAAAACAGTTACTATGACAAATCCTACAGGACTACATACAAGACCAGGTGGAGTATTTGTTGCAAAAGCAAAAGAATTTGAAAGTTCAGTTGAAGTAGAAAATGATGGAAAAAGAGTTAACGGAAAATCATTATTAAAATTATTATCTATTGGAATTAAAAATGGTTCTGAAGTTACTGTTTATGCAGAAGGTCCTGATGCTGATCAAGCAGTTGAAGTTTTAGGAGAATTATTAGCAACTATTAGAGATTAATCGGTAATGTTTTACATGATTATTAAAAACTATCTTAAGATATATTTTAAGGTAGTTTTTTTTAAAAAATATTAAATAAAAAAATTTAAAAATTTTTTTTGAAAATAAGTGAACAATATGATATAATAGGTTTAGAAAGTTAAATAAACAATAAATTATATGGAGGTAATTAGAAATGACTAGAATTGAAGATATCTATGCAAGAGAGATACTTGATTCAAGAGGAAACCCAACTGTGGAAGTTGAAGTATTCTTAGAAGGTGGAGCTATGGGAAGAGCATCTGTACCATCAGGAGCATCTACTGGAGTACATGAAGCAGTTGAATTAAGAGATGGAGACAAATCTAGATATTTAGGACAAGGTGTTTTAAAAGCAGTAGAAAATGTAAATAAAATTATTGCTGAACACTTAATCGGATTTGACGCATTAGATCAAGTTGCAATTGATAAAGCTATGATCGAATTAGATGGAACCCCAAACAAAGGTAAATTAGGAGCAAATGCTATTTTAGGTGTTTCATTGGCAGTAGCTAAAGCAGCAGCTAACCAATTAGGTATACCTTTATACAGATACTTAGGTGGGGTAAATGCTAAAGAATTACCAGTACCTATGATGAACATCTTAAATGGAGGATCTCACGCAGATTCAGCTGTTGACGTTCAAGAATTCATGGTACAACCAGTAGGAGCTAAAACTTACAAAGAAGCTTTAAGAATGGGATCTGAAATTTTCCACCACTTAGGAAAAATCTTAAAAGCAAATGGAGATTCTACTAATGTAGGAAACGAAGGTGGATATGCACCATCTAACATTAACGGTACTGAAGGAGCTTTAGATGTAATTTCTCAAGCTGTTGAAGCTGCTGGATACAAATTAGGAGAAGATGTTACATTCGCAATGGATCCCGCTTCATCTGAATTTGCTACTCAAAATGCTGACGGATCTTACACTTATACATTCAAAAGAGAAGGTGGAGTTGTAAGAAACTCTGACGAAATGGTTGAATGGTACAAACATTTAACTTCTAAATATCCAATCGTATCAATTGAAGATGGATTAGCTGAAGATGACTGGGATGGATTTAAAAAATTAACTGACGCTATTGGAGATAAAGTACAATTAGTAGGAGACGATTTATTCGTTACTAACACTAAGAGATTAGCTGAAGGAATTGAAAGAGGAATCGCAAACTCAATCTTAATTAAAGTAAACCAAATTGGTACTTTAACTGAAACATTAGACGCTATCGAAATGGCTAAAAAAGCAGGATATACTGCAGTAGTATCTCACAGATCAGGAGAAACTGAAGATGATACAATTGCTGATATTGCAGTTGCTACAAATGCAGGACAAATTAAGACTGGATCTGCTTCAAGAACAGATAGAATGGCTAAATATAACCAATTATTGAGAATTGAAGATGATTTAGCTGATGAAGCTATTTACGAAGGTAAAAAAGCATTTTATAACATTAGATTAAAATAGTTGTTATAAAAATTGAAAAAATGAAAAAAGTTAATTAATATAATTTCTTACAAACTAAGTTTGGGACTACTCGAAGGTTTTGACAAAATATTGACTTAAAAAAAGTAAGTATTTTCAAAAATTTTTTCTTTGAAAAAAAGAGAAAGGGGAGTTCAAAACTTAGTTAAATTATTTTTTTTAAATAAAAATTGACATTAATTGAGAAATAATATATAATAATAGAAAATAAAGATAAATTTTTTAGGAGGCAAAAATGAAAAAAGTTGGAATTTTGTTTGTAGTTTTAAGTATGATGTCATTTTCTGCTAATACACAAACTGCAAAAACAAAACCTGGGAAAAAAGTAGCAACAAAAGCACAAGCACAGACATTAGTTGGTAGATTTAATCAATTAGAAGCTGAATATGCGAGATTAGTAGATATGGAAAACCAAGAATTTGGAAAAATTAAAGCTAATGCAGAAAACGCAGCTAAACAACTTGAAGAAAAACAAGCATTAAAATCTCAAATTGAAGAAAAAATCTCAAAAATTGAAAGTGCAGAAAATTCTAAAGTATTCAAAGCAAAATATGCTGGAATCGTAAAAGAATATAAAAATGTTGTTAAAGCTTTGGATTCTGAAATTAAAAAATTGTCAAATGTAGTTGAAAATTATCAAGCGTTAGAACAATTGAAAGGAGAAGAATAAGAATGAAAAAAAAATTAGCAATTTTATTGGGAGTATTGGCAATAAGTAGTATGTCATTTGGTGCTACTGATAAAAAAGGTACAAGTTCAATTGAAAACAGTTTAAATAACTTAGAAAAACAATTAACTGATTTGCAAAAAATGGAAGACCAAAAATTTGCTCAAGAAGAAGCAAAAGCAGCAGCAGCTCAACAAAAAATAGACGAATATTCAAAAATACAAGCAACAATTGATGAAAGAATTTCTACAATTGAATCATCAGCACAAACAAGTATTTTTGGAAAAGAATTCAAAACAAAAGCTTCAGAATATAAAGCTTTGAGTAATCAAATAGCTAAAGAAATAGAAAATCAACAAAAAATTATTGATAATTTTGAATTATTAAAATCATTAAGATAATTTTAAAATGTTTCCCAAAAGGGAGACATTTTTTTATTGGATGTGTAAAAATTTTTAATATTATAAAAAAATACCTTCTTTTTGTAATAATAAATTGAACAGTTATTACAATAGAAGGTATTTTTTTTAATTTTTTAAACTAATTCTTTTATTACTTCAAGTGCTTTTTCATAGTTTGGATGTTCGCTGATTTCAGAAACATATTCAACATATTTTATGATACCGTTTTTGTCGATGATAACAGTACCTCTTGCAAGTAATCGTAATTCTTTTATTGCGAATCCATATTTATGACCAAAGTCTAATTCCCTGTGGTCTGAAGTAGTTAGAGCATTTTTAATACCTTTGTCAGCACAATATCTTCCAAGTGCGAAAGGCAAGTCAACCGAGATTGAAAGCAGTTGCACATCGTCACTAAAACTAGCAGCTTCTTTATTAAATCTTGTCAGCTGTAATGCACAAACTCCTGTGTCAACTGATGGAAATACTGCGATTACAACAACTTTTCCACGGTAGTCGCTCAATTTTACTTCTTTTAAATCTGGAGCTAAAACAGTAAAGTCAACTGCACTATCTCCTACTTTTACTTCATTTCCAACCAATGTAACTGGATTTTTAAAAAATGTAACTTTATTTTTATATTCTTTCATTTTTCTATTCCCTTCTCTCCTTTCATATTTTCATTAATTTATATTAGCACATATTTAAAATGATTTCAAGATTATTTTTTTTCTGAAATATGTGAAATCGCTTCTTCAACAATATGTTTTACATGTTCGTCTTCCAGCGAATAATAGACAACTTTTCCTTCTTTTCTATATTTTACAAGTCTTGTCTGTTTTAGGACTCTCAGTTGATGTGAAATCGCTGATTGTGTCATAGCGAGTAAGTTTGCGATGTCACAGACGCACATTTCTTCTCGAAATAGTGCACTCAATATTTTCATTCTTGTAGCATCGCCCAAAACTTTGAAAAAGTCTGCAGTATCAGTTATTATTTCTTCTTTTGGAAAACTTTTTTTTACTTTTTGTATAGTTTCATTGTGAATAGCTTTTGATTCACAAATAGGAAGTTCTTCTTTTGTTTTTTTCATATTCGCTCCTTGCCAAGTTTTCATAATTATTATTATATACAGTTTTTTTAATATTTTCAACAAAAAATATTTTTTCATTATGTTAGTTTGTCAGAATATTGAAAAATTATTGTATAAATCAATGTTATTGTGGTATAATAATTAATGTTAATAATATTATCAAAAAATAATGGGGTAAAAAAATATGATAAAATTAGTTTTGTTAGATGTTGATGGAACGCTTACAGATGGCGGAGTTTATCACGGAAATGATGGAAATGTGACAAAAAAATTTAATGTAAAAGACGGTTATATCATTGTTAACGCCAGGAAAATAGGAATTGATTTTGGTATAGTTACTGGTGGAAACGGAAAACTTCTGGAATATCGTGCGAAAAAGCTAAAAATGAAACGTTTATTTCTTGAAGTTGATAAAAAGGAAGATGTACTAAAAAAAGTAATGGACAAAACTGGGTTAAAAAGTGAAGAAATTGCATATATGGGCGATGATTTGAATGATATAAACATAATAAAAAAAGTTGGTTTTTCTGGAGCACCGGCAGATGCTGTAAATGAAGTTTTAGAAATAGTTGATTTTGTTTCTGCAAAAAAAGGTGGCAATGGAGCTGTGAGAGAATTCGTTGAAGTCATTTTGAAAAAAGAAAATTTATATGAAAAATTTTTAGAAGTATGCTTAATTTAAAACAAAAATAAAAAAATTATTTTAGGAGGGAAAGATGGCAATTAAATATTTAGACGCCAAAAGACTGAAAATGCTATTTATTGGCGGAGGAAAATGGGTGATAAAACACGAAGAGCTGTTAAATGAGTTAAATGTTTACCCAGTTCCAGACGGAGATACAGGAAGTAATATGGCGATGACTCTAAATTCTATGATAACCGATTTAGAGCAAAAGACAAGTGAAAAGATAACTATGAAAGAATTTATTGACACGGTTGAAGAAGCGGTGCTTATGGGGGCTAGAGGAAATTCTGGAACAATTTTGTCACAAGTGATAACAGGATTTCTTCGTGGAATTGGAGAAAAGAAAAAATTACTTCCAAAAGATGTCGCAAGTGCGCTGGTAAATGCAAAAAAAACAGCTTATAATGCAGTTGGAGAGCCTATAGAAGGAACAATTCTTACGGTTATAAGAAAAATATCTGAAAAAGCTGTGGAATGTTCGGAAAAAATGGAAGATTTAGTTGAATTTTTGAAAGAAATAGTTGAAACTGGGAAAAAAACTGTTGAAGAAACTCCAGAGCTATTGCCAAAATTGAAGGAAGCGGGAGTGGTGGACGCTGGTGGAAAAGGACTTTTCTTTTTGTTTGAAGGATTTTATAAAGTTACAACTGAGTTAAATTTATTGGTTGAGCTGCAAAAATCGCAAGTTAAAGAAACAGAATTTGATAAAACGATAGCAAATATTGACCACGACCCTGAAAGTATACGTTTTCAATATTGTACAGAATTTATAATTTTAAATGGAAATTTTGATACGGAAGAATACAAAAGAAGAGTGTTAGAATTGGGAGATTCAGCGGTATTTGCTCAAACTTCCAAAAAGTTTAAAACACATATTCACACAAATCATCCAGGAAAAGCTTTTGAAATAGCGTTGGAATATGGTCCACTTGAAAAAATGAAAGTTGAAAATATGAGACTTCAACACGACAATTTGCAAATTTTCAGTGAAAAAGATGAAGCAAAAATATTTGAAAATCCAAAAGCTGATAAGACTAAAAATGCTTTTGTGATTTTGGCAGATACTGAAAACTTGAAAGAAGAATTTTTGAAATTGGGAGCCGACGTTGTAATACTTGGTGGACAAAGTAAAAATCCGAGTGTTCAAGAGATACTAAATGCGATTGAAAAAGTTAAAAAACGAAATATTTATATTTTGCCAAATAATAAAAATGTCATTACAACGGCAAAATTAGCGGCTGAGAAATCCAAAAAAACAGTTATCGTGCAAGAAACAAAAACAATGCTGGAAGGGTATTATTACTTGAAAAATAAAGAAGACGGAGTTGAAGAAATAAGAAAGGCCGTTAAAAGAAACTATTCGATTGAAATCACAAAAGCTATAAGAGATACGAAAATTGAGAGCTTGACAATTGAAAAAGATGATTTTATTGGGCTTGTAAACGGGAAAATAAAATATTCTAAAAAAACTTTGGATGAACTTGTAAATCAAATGCTTGATGAATTGGTAACTGAAAATACGATTACAGCGACAGTTGTAACTGGAAACCAAAGAGATGAGGTTTCTAAAAAAAGTATTGAGACTAAATTAAAAAATATGAAAATAGTGACTATTGAAGGAAATCAAAATAATTATTTTTATTACATCTATTTGGAAAATAAAGATCCAAAAATGCCTGAAATAGCAATTTTGACCGATTCAATTTCAGATTTGACAAAAGAAGATATAGAAGAACTGCCAATAAAAATTGTTCCACTAAAAATTGATATCAACGGAGAACTTTTAAAAGATGGGGTTGAAATAACAACATCAGAGTTTTGGCATGAAATGATGGGAAAAAATGCAAATATAAAAACTTCACAGCCATCACCGCAAGAGTTTTTAAACGCTTACAATAGACTTTTTGAAAAAGGGTACAAAAAAATAATTTCAATCCATGCTTCTTCAAAATTAAGCGGAACAATACAGGCGGCAAAAGTTGGTAGAAGCCTTACAAATAGAGAAAACGACATCGAACTAATAGACAGTATGGGAGTTTCATTACTAGAAGGATTTTTAGTACTAGGAGCTGCAGGAAAAGCTATAAGAGGTGAAAGTTTTATAACAGTTGTAAATTGGGTGAATAATTTTAAAAATAAAGGGAAATTGCTTATGATAATTCCTGACTTAAAATATTTAGAAAGAGGCGGAAGAATTGGAAAAGCAAGTTCTACAATAGCTGGAGCGCTTAATATGAAACCAATTTTGACAATTAGTCAAGGAGAAATTGCCGTTGAGAAAAAGGTGCTGGGTGAAAGAAATGCACAAAAATATATTGAAAAATATATAGAAAGAGAAAGTAAAAGACAAAGCATAATAGTTATGAGTGGTTGGGGTGGAACTCAAACTGAACTGGACAGTGTAATGAAAGTTTATTCAGAAATTAAAAGCAATCCTAAAATAAGTACACTTATTTTAAATAGGGAAATTGGTGCGGTTATTGGAGCGCATGCGGGACCTGTTTATGGTCTTTTCGTTTTCCCTAGACTTAGTTAGAATAAGATAAATATTTTTGTAATCAAAATATTTTTTTAAAAAAATATATTAATTTAAAAATAAATGTGCTATAATGATGTTATCTAAATTTTATTGAAAATTTTTAGTAAGTTTAGATTTCACAAGCGAATAAGTGAAAAAATTAAAAATTTTCAAAGTGAAAAATTTTTGAAGCAAAAAATGATTTTTTTGGTAAACAAAATGTAAAAATTTGTATGAAAATAAAAAATTATATAACTTCAATTAGATTTTGAGAGCTTACAAAATACATAAAAAACAAATAAGGAGGTTTTTATGAAATATCAAAATTTAGTAAATGGGGAATGGGTGCATTCAGCAAAAGAAATTACTGTTTATTCCCCAATAAATAATGAGGAAATCGGGACAATCCCATCAATGTCCAAAGAGGAAGTGGATATTGCAATGGAAACTGGAAAAAAAGCGCTAGAAAGTTGGAGAAATTTGTCAGCTGTGGAAAGAGCAAGATATTTGTACAAAGCGGCGGATATTTTGGAAAGAGATAAAGAAATAATTGGCGAAATTTTAACAAAAGAAGTTGCAAAAGGGTATAAGTCAGCAGTTGGAGAAGTTGTGAGAACAGCTGATTTGATTAGATATTCAGCTGAAGAAGGTCTTAGAACAGTCGGAGAAATAGTGGAAGGTGGAAGTTTTGAAGCGGCTAGCAACAGAAAAGTTGCGATGGTAAGAAGAGAACCTGTAGGACTTGTACTTGCAATTGCACCGTTTAATTATCCAGTAAATTTATCAGCTTCAAAAATAGCGCCAGCATTAATCGGTGGAAATGTTGTATTGTTTAAACCACCAACACAAGGAGCAATAAGTGGACTTATGCTAGCGAAAGCGTTTAAAGAAGCTGGAATTCCTGCAGGAGTATTAAATACAGTGACAGGTAAAGGTTCTGAAATTGGAGATTATTTAATTGAACACAAAGAGGTAGATTTTATTAATTTTACCGGAAGTACTAAAACTGGTAAAAGAATTGGGGAATTAGCTGGAATGAAGCCTATCTTACTTGAATTGGGTGGAAAAGATGGAGCTATTGTTGCTGAAGATGCCAATTTAGAAAAAGCTGCAAAGGATATTGTAAGTGGAGCGTTTAGCTATTCTGGACAGAGATGTACCGCTATTAAAAGGGTGCTTGTTGTCGAAGAAGTAGCGGACGAGTTAGCTAGATTAATCAAAGAAAATGTAAGTAAACTTACAGTTGGAAATCCATTTGACAATGCGGACATAACTCCTTTAATTGATTTAAAAGCTGCAGATTTTATCGAAGGGCTTATGGAAGATGCTTTGGCTAAAGGTGCAATTCCGTTAAATCCAGTAAAAATGGAAGAAAACTTGTTGTGGCCAGTTGTTTTTGATAATGTGACACTTGATATGCAAATCGCTTGGGAAGAACCATTTGGTCCAGTTTTACCGATAATAAGAGTAAAAGACTTAGATGAGGCTGTTAAAATATGTAACGAATCTGAATATGGATTGCAATCTTCAGTATTCACAAAAGATTATCAGAAAGCATTTGACATAGCTTCAAGACTTGAAGTTGGGACAGTTCATATAAATAACAAAACTCAAAGAGGACCAGACAATTTCCCATTTTTAGGAATTAAAGGTTCTGGAGTTGGAGTGCAAGGGATTAAATACAGCATTGAAAGTATGACAAAAATAAAATCAATTGTTTTTGATTATTAATAAAAAAAAACATATAAAACTGTTTTGGGAAAGTTTAAAGTTTTCTCGAAGCAGTTTTTTTTTGAAAAAATTTTAAAAAAATAATTTTTTTAAATTTGAAATAAAACTAATATAAAAATAAGAAAATATATTTAGTATTCAAAGGAATATGATGTATATTTATTTAGACTTAAAAATTAAATAAAATGAATTAAGTTTTAGAAAGAAGGGATTAAAATGAAAACAAAAAAAATGATTACAGTAGCTGCATTAGCAATGATTTTAGGAAGTTTTTCAGTAAATTACGCAGCTGTAAAAAATACTAAAACTGTAAAAAATATTGCAAAAACAACTAAAGCTGCTAAATTAGTTGAATCAAATGACTATACTTGTGGAGACAATACTTTAAAAGTTGATTTTTTTGACAATGATACAGCAAAAGTAAAGGTTGGAAAAAAAGTTTATAATTTGAAAAGAGCAGTTAGTGCAAGTGGAGAATATTTTGAAGACGGAAAAGGAGTGAGCCTTCACGTAAAAGGAGATGAAGGAATATTTACGGTTGGAGGAGTCGATAAAAGCTGCGAAGTCGCTGGTAAAAAATCAACATCTGAAAAACAAGTTGTAACTTATAAATTGAATGATGAAACTTTAAAAAATAGAAATATTAAAGTTGAATATGGAAATGATACGGCAAAAGTAACTGATTTTAATGGAGATGTTCACAATTTAAAAAGGGCAAAAAGCGCAAGCGGAATGTATTTTGAAGATGCAGATGGAGTAAGTCTTCACGTAAAAGGAAAAGAAGGAATATTTACAATATCAGGAGTAGATTATTCTTTTGGGCAAAATTAATTAAATTAAAAATTTTTTTGTAATTTTATTTTTATAAAACTGTTTTGGAATTGTTTAAAACTTTTTTAAAACAGTTTTTTAGTTTATTTCTACTTGTCAGTTTGATTTTGTCAGTTTATAAAAAAAATTAGTTTCTGTACTTTTTTTAGAAAATATATTAAAATATACTTAGATAAAAAGAAAGTAGGAGATTATATATGAAAATTCAAAAGAGAAAAATAATTCTATTTTTAGGACTGGCAATTTTATTTGAAGGAATTTTAGGAGTAAAAAATGTTAATGCAAATAAAAAAATTGAAGAAATAAAACAAGAAACCAAAAAAACTGTTGACAAAGAGAAAAATATAGCTAGAAAAAATCAAGTAATCAAAGAAAAAAGAAAACTTATTTATACAAGAACTTTTAAATGTGACAAAAAAATGTATGAGTTAGATTATTTGACACCTAAAGTGACAAGAATTACAGATGTTACAAAAAATCAAAGTTTTCAGCTAGATAAAAAAGATAATGCATTTGGAGAATATTTTTCTAATGGGGTAATTTCTATTGAAATTTCAAAAGAAAAAATTATTTTAACGAAAAATGGAAATAGAGCAATTTGTCAGGAAATATTAAAAAACAAAAGATAAAAATATGTATTCTTAAAAGATTCGTGGTATAATTAAAGTGAGAAGTTTATAAAATTTTATATTTTTTGATATTTTAGGAATTTTTAGAAAAAGGAATGGAGAAATTATGAAAAATGAAAATTTCACTTGTAAAAATTGTGGTGGGGTGATGAAATATGACCCAAAATCACAAAATTTAAAATGTGAAAATTGTGGAAATGAAATAGAATTGCCAAAGAAAATATCATTAGTAAGACATATTTTAAGCGAATATGAATATAATTTGAAAAAAATTCCTGAAGAAAAGACAACGGTTATACAATGTGAATCTTGCGGTGCGACGATAGAATTAAGTTCGGAAAAATCTTCGGCAAATTGTCCTTACTGCGGTTCTAATATTGTTGTCAGTGAAAAGATAATGTCAATTTTGGAGCCAGACGGATTACGGCCTTTTTTGATAGAGCAAAAAGAAGTTAAAATAATTTTTTCAAATTGGATAAAAAAGAGATGGTTTGCACCAAATGCATTAAAAAATCTTTATCAAACTGGGAAAATTATGGGAATTTATCTACCTTACTGGTCTTTTGACAACGATGCAGACTGTGATTATTTTGCAGAAGGTGGAATTGACAGGACGGAAGAGTATGAGGAAGATGGAAAAACTTACACAAGGACAATAACAGATTGGTATCCAGTCAGTGGAAATATACAAAATGAGTTTATTGATGTTGTTGTGCCAGGAACTAGAAGTCTACAGAGAAAGTTATTAAATAAATTACCTGAATTTAGCGTGGAAAGCACAATAAAATTTAATTCAGGATATTTGGCAGGATTTAGTTCTGAAGTTTTTAAAGTTCCGATGCGAGATGGATATGAACAGGCAAAAAATGTGATGAGAAATACTTTGGAGAGTTTGGTAAGCAGTGATGTTTTGAGAAATTATGATCATGTCAGGGGCATAAGAATGAATGTGAGCTGGTACAACGAATATTACAGACTTTTGATGTTGCCTGTGTATTCAACATCGTATTTATACGATAAAAAAGTATATCAAGTTGTAATTAATGGCGAAAATGGAGCAATAACTGGTGAATATCCAAAATCAGTCATAAAAATAGCATTGGCTATTTTGGCGGGAATTATTATCGCAATAATAATCTACAATCTTTTGAAAAATTAGAAAATAAAAAATAAAAAATGGAGGGAATCAAAATGGCAAATATTTTAACAAGATTTAAAGATATAATGGCAGCAAATGTAAATTCGATGCTGGATAAAATGGAAGATCCAGAAAAAATGATTGACCAATATTTGAGAAATATGGAGCGAGATTTATCGAGTGTAAAGGCTGAAACAGCAGCAGTTATGGCAGTTGAAAGTTCAGCTAAAAGAAAAGTTGAAGAGTGTAAAGAAGAAATTTCAAAAATGGAAACTTATGCTAAAAAGGCGCTAAAATCTGGGAATGAAAATGATGCAAGATTATTTTTACAAAAAAAGGAAACTTTGACTACGAAACTCCAGACGCTTGAAAAAGATTGCGAAATAGCGGTGGCAAATTCTGCAAAAATGAGGGAAATGCACGATAAATTGGCGGATGATATTCAAAAGTTATCAGAAAAAAGAACAGAAATAAAAACAAAATTAAAAATTGCAAAGACAACAGAAAAAGTAAATTCGATGACTTCAGCGTCAGGGCTTAACGGAAATAAATCGGCATTTGAAAGAATGGAAGAAAAAGCGAATAAAATGCTTGATGAGGCAAATGCTAAAGCGGAATTGAATACACCTAAAAAAGATGAAGTTGAAGATTTGATGAAAAAATATGACGATGAAAATTCGGATGAAAATAAAGGATCTTCAGCAATTGACGAAGAATTGGAAAAAATGAAAAAAGAATTGGGATTATAATTTTGAATAATAGTATTATTAATTCTTTAATATTATTTATTTGATTTGTAAGAAGAAATTTTATTTTTAATAAAAAATTTTATAAAAATTAATTGAATTTTTTAGAAAGGAAACAAAAATGGGACTATTTGGAAAACAACTGGCAAATGTGATAGAGTGGTACGAATATAACGAAGATACACTTTTTTGGAAATGGTCAAACAACGAAATTAAAAAAGGCTCAAAACTTATATTAAAACCAGGGCAAGATGCGATTTTTCTGCATAACGGAAAAATTGAAGGGATTTTTGAAAATGACGGTGAATACGATATTCAATCGGAAATAATACCGTTTTTGTCCACTTTAAAAGGGTTTAAATTTGGGTTTAATTCAGGACTTAGGGCAGAAGTGATATTTGTCAATACAAAAGAAGTTACGATAAAATGGGGAACTAAAAATGCGATAAGCATTCCAGCAGCAGGTCTTCCGGGCGGAATGCCAATAAGAGCTTTTGGGACAATGTCTTGCAAAGTTGATGACAATCAAGTTTTGATTGAGAAAATTGCAGGAATAAAACAGCAATTTGGGATTGAAGATGTGAAAGAGAGAGTTTTGTCGATGTTAGACCAGCTTTTGATGAAGTGGATTGTAAGAGAAGGAAAGGATATGTTCAATCTTCAGGCAAACGCTTCTGAAATAGGTTCTGGAATTCAGACGGACTTAGATTTGGAAATGAGAAAAATCGGACTTGCGATGACAGGTTTTGCGGTTTCAAGTTTTAATTATCCAGAAGAAATTAAAAAGATGCAGGAAAAAGCTGCGGCTCAAAGTATGGTTGGCGATGTGAATAGATATACCCAAATGGCTATGGCTGATTCGATGGCAAATAGAAGTGGAAGCGGTGTCGCAGGAGATATGGCTCAGATGCAAATGGGAATGATGATGGGACAGCAAATGGTCAATCAAATGAATAATAACGGTGTAAATAATCAAAATTCAAATAATAATGCACAACAAGAAAATACTTCAAACGGAACTGTTCCAAAATTTTGTCCAAATTGTGGCACAAAAACGAATGGTGCAAAATTTTGTCCTGAATGTGGAACAAAATTGTTCTAAAATTTTCTAATAAATTTTTTGATTAAAATAAAAAATAAAAAAACTGCACTTTTATCTTATTTTTAAGATTTTTGTGCAGTTTTTTTTATCAAAAAAATTTATTTTTCGTTTAAAACTCTTTTTTCGTGCTCAATATCTTTTGGTCTCATTTTTATGTCGTAATGACTGACAACGCTCTTAAACTTGTCTAAAATTTCTTTTTTATCAGAAATTTTCATATTATCCATACTCAGAAGAATGTCTTTTAAAGTTGCATCAAAACTTCGGATTGACTGAGTCAAAAGTAGTTTTTTCTTAAAGTGCGGCTCTTTTTTTATGTCGTCAAAGTCAATAAAAACAATGTTTTTAGTCTTTGGGTCAATCATAAAATTATTTAGATTAAAATCTGTATGAAAATAATTTTTTTGTAAAAATGTGTATTCAAATTTATACCATAAGTCAATTGCTTCAAAAAATTTTTGCTTGTCGTTTTCATTTATCAAATATTTTGAATATTCGACAAAATTTCCTGAAAAAGTTTTATCTACATTTTCAGAACAGACTAAAGTTTTTACTGAAAATGGACTATTTTTTATTTTTTCGTAACTCAAAACTTTCATAAAATTCCAAGTTGGGAAATCTTTTTTCAAATCTTCATACAAGTTATAACTATTTTCCCCTTTTTCTTTGGAGAGTTTCAAAAAAATCCGAAGTGCTTTAATTCCTTTATAATTATAAAATTTTTTATAAATATTTTCTTTTTTCAAAAATTCGTGAGTTTTTTCTTCTTTAGTGAAAATTTCTATATCGTTATTTTCCATCATAAATACCCTTTCTTTTTCTGAACCTCTCACGACTGAAGTTGTGAGGTTCTTAAGTACTATTTAGTTTCTTTTGAATATCTAGTATTCAAACACTAGCTAATTTCCTTAAGACTTTAATGGACAAGCTCTCCACCAAGAACATTAGCGTCCTGTTGGCTCGATTCAAAACCAGTTTTATTATACCATATGTATTTAACTATTTCAAATTTTTTCGTTGCCAAAAAATATGTCATTCATCTCATTCCTTGCGTCGGGAGTGTTCTGGCATAACTCATAAAAATTTTCAAAAGTTATTATTATAATTCATAAAATATTTATAAAAAATTCAAATTCTCATAATTTATTCGCTTAATTTCGTATTTTTTAAATAAATATTGTAAAAAAGGTTGAAATATCGACAAATATGTTTTAGAATATATATAAATAAATTTTTAAGGAGGCAAAGAAATGAAAAGTTTAAAAAATGATTTTTCTTTAATGTCAAGTTTGTTAATACCTGTGGCGGTAGCTATTAATTTTACAGGTTCTTTTATTGCAAGTTCTCTAAAATTACCATTATTTTTAGATGCTATTGGGACAGTATTTATCAGTCTTATTGCAGGACCATGGGTAGGATCGGTAACGGCAGTAATTACGAGTATCGCAACAGGTGGATTTAATCCAGTGAATTTAGCATTTTTACCAGTTGGAATACTTATTGCTGTTGTTATTGGAAATCTTACAAAATTAAAAATAAAAAATATAGTTGTAAAAATTATATTGTTAATATTGGCACTAACTATAACAACTGTTGTTGCAAATACAGTAATTACGCTTTTGGTTTATAAAGGAATTACACCAGATGGAACTGGATTTGTTGCATCATCATTAATAAAGTTAGGATTTGGGGAAGTTTTTTCTGTAATAGCGGCGACTTTTGTGTCAGAAATTATGGACAAGTCATTGACAATAATTATTGCGGTTTTGATTGTAAAAAGTATGTCAGATAGATATTTAATAAAATTCAAATATGGAGAAAATTATATAAAATAAAAATTGTATTTTGAAATAGAGAATTCATCTCTTTAAAAAATTTAATGGGAAAAATGGAGAAAATATGAATAATTTTTTTAAAAATTTATATCCGCTGACAAAGTTTTATTTAGTTTTGACACTAATAATATCAGGATTTATCATTCCTTACACTATTTATGGATATTTACTTTTTGTAATTTGTGGAATATTTGCCTTTTTATATGGAAAATTGGGAATTTATGTTAAAAGAGCATTTTTAAGTTTATTTTTATTGACTTTAGTAATATTTTTAGCTCAAAGTTTATTATTTGTATCAGATGAAGTATTTGCAAAAATATGGATTTTTGTAATTTATAAAAAAGGTCTATTGAAAGCAATTGCTGTAACATCAAAATTATGGGCTATTATAACACCAATTACATTGCTTATTTTAATAACACCAGCAAAAGATTTTATAACTGCATTAGAAAAAAAAGGAATTAATCCTAAAATGGCATTCATTTTACTCTTGACTTTACAAATGATACCAGAAATGGGAAAACAGGCAAGTGTAATCTTAGATTCACAGCGTTCAAGAGGTGTGGAAACTGAAGGAAATGTTTTCGTTAGATTTAAAGCGCTTTTACCTGTATTTATTCCGCTTGTGCTAGGTTCGATTGTAAATACAGAAGAAAGAGCGATTACGCTGGAAGCGAGAGGTTTTTCAATAGGAGAAAAAAGAACGATATTGGACGAATTAGAAGAGAAAAAAAATGACAAAATTATAAAAATGATACTTGTGATTTTTTTAATTTTATGCATTGCTTGGAGGATTTTATGGGTATTGAAATAAAAAATTTTAGTTATAAATATCCGTTGGAAGATAAGAATGTTTTAGAAAATTTGAATTTAAAAATTGAAACAGGCGAGTTTTGGGCGATTGTTGGAAAAAATGGAAGCGGAAAAACAACATTTTGTAACGCTCTTAGAAGATTTGTGCCAGATTTTTACAAGGGAGAAGTGACTGGAAAAATTGTAATTGATGGGAAAAATTTGAAAGATTTTAATCCAAAAGAACTTGTGACAAAAGTTGGTTTTGTGTTTCAAAATCCATTTACACAAATTAGCGGAGTAAAAGATACAGTTTTTGAAGAAATTGCTTATGGTTTGGAGAATCTTGCAGTTGAAAAGGAAAAAATAATAAAAAGAGTAAATGAAACATTGAAATTACTTGAAATAGAGCATTTGAAGGATAAAAATCCGCAAGAGATGTCTGGAGGTCAAAAACAGCGTGTTGCATTAGCTTCAATAATCGTGATGGACCCTGAAATATTAGTAATTGATGAACCAACTTCACAGCTTGATCCAAAAGGAACGCAAGATATTTTCAAAATAATAAATATTATGGCTAAAAAAGGAAAAACGATAATTTTAGTGGAGCATAAATTGGAATTGATTGCAGAATATGCCGAAAAAATTGTAGTTTTGGATGAAGGAAAAATAATTTTAAGCGGGGATAAAAAAGAAATCTTAAATAATAGACTTCTTGAAGAAAAGGGAATAGGAATGCCGCAGTATTCAAAACTTGCTTACGAACTTATAAAAGTGGGAAAAGCTAAGTTTGAAGAAATTCCAATAACCAAGGGAAAGACAGTGGAATTATTGAAAAAATAAAGTAACAAAAAATAAAACAGGAATTTATAAATTTCCAAAAGATTTAGCTGCAAAAACAGCTATTAATGCTGTGATAGAATATTTGGAGAAAAGCGATTTTATAGAAAAAGTAAATTTTGTATGTTTTAAAAATGAAAATTTTAAGATTTACCAAAAATTACTGGAAGAGAAAGGAATTTTATGAAAGAAGGGAAACTGAAAAAAATTATAAAAATAGACTGGACTATATTTTATTCCAAACCAAGAATACAAATTTTAGGAATTTTGATATTTTTGGATATAATGTTGCTTTTCTCAGTAACAAAAAAAATGGAAAAAGGCTTTAGCGTATCTTCTGTTTCAACTTCAATAGTCTTATTTATACTATTTATATTATTAAATGGATTGTTTATTTTTCATTATAAAAATAAATTTCCTAACATAGAATTTTATGATGATTATTTTATTTTCAAAAAAGAGAAAGTGTATTATGAAAATTTAAAATATTTTTTCTTTAAGGATAATAGAGTATTTCAAATGAAGAAGTTTTCTAAAATTTTGTATAAACCTGATGGCGGTAATTGGAAAAAGATAGATGGAAGCGGGTATGATTATGACTTATTTTCAGTATTTCAAAAATGTTTTTTAGAAAAAAATTTTTCAAAAGCAGTAAAAAATATTGAAAATGGCGGAGTTGAGATTTTTCCATTTCAAAATCAAGGTTTTGTGAAAAACAAATTTTTATTTTTAAGTGAAGAAGGATTGCAGGAATTGACTCAGATTTTTGAAAGTTCACCTAAAATACAAGTATCGAATAAGTCTGTAACATTTGATAATGAGATTTATAATTGGGAAAATTATAATATTGAATTTGAAATTGGCACAATTACAGTAAGTGATTTGAAAAAGAATACGATTCTTGAAATTGAAGCTAAAAATACAGTAATTTGTCAGGAAATTTTATTAAAAAAATTAATAGAAAATTTTGATAAAAAATATCCTAAATTCCATTAGAAGATAAGAAAATTTAGAAAGTGAGAAAGGGAAATTTTGATGAAAAGATGTTTGTCAGGCTTATTAGGAATTATTTTGTTATTTTTTGTGATGACAATTGTTTATTGTCTATACTGCCTTTTTAAAATATTTGTTAATAAATACATACCTTTTTTTGAAGCACTGATTTTGTTAGGGATATGTAGTGGTTGGACGTACGAATTAAATAGATATGATAAAAAAAATTTTGAAAAAGAAAAGGATAAGAATAGAAGCAGATTTGCACCAAAAGAAAAGAAAGAGCCGTCAAATAAAGAATTGCTGTCAGCTCTTCTTCTCGCATATATTCCAGCAATTATAACAATTTATCTTGGAAATGCGACTGAACTGGCATATTTTATAAGTTCAGCTAAGAAAACAAAATTTACAGCAGAGTTTTTTTATTCGTTAAATGAAGTTTTTAATCAACAGTTTTTTTACAGAAATTTATTAATAATATCAGTAACTTTTATAATATTTGGGTCTTTTTTTAGTTTTAGAGCAGTTACAGAATATATGAAGAAGAAAAAAGAAGAGCTGGAACAATAGAATAATTATTAAAGATAATTGTTTAATAAAATTTTTAAAGGAGAGGCAATTATGAGTTTTATTACTGTTAAAAATTTGAGTTTTAAATATCCAAGCGGAACTGAAAATGTGCTTAATGATATTTCCCTTAAAGTTGAAAAAGGCGAAAAACTTGCAATTATTGGACAAAATGGAGCTGGAAAGACGACTTTTGTGAAGATGTTAAATGGACTTTTAAAGGCGGAAAAAGGAGAAGTGGTTGTTGACGATTGGAATACTAAAGATTTTTCTGTGGCTAAGATAAGCAAAAAGGTCGGATATGTGTTTCAAAATCCAATGGATCAAATTTTTCACAACAATGTTTTTGACGAAATTGCCTTTGGAGCAAAAAAGTTAAAATATTCTAAGGAAAAACTTGATAGCCTTGTGGAAAAAGCGATGAAACTTACTAAACTTAGTGAGTTTAAAAAGGAAAATCCCTACAATCTTCCCTATTCGATGAGAAAATTTGTAACTATTGCGTCCATCATTGCTATGGACTGTGATGTCGTAATTATGGATGAGCCAACTGCTGGACAGGATTATTTTGGTATGCAAGTTTTGCACAATTTGATTGAAGGATTGAATAAAGAAGGGAAAACTGTAATTACGATAACTCACGATATGGAATTTGTTGTGAATAATTTTGACAGAATAGTTGTTATGACAAATGGAAAAATAATTGCAGATGGCGATAAAAGAGATATTTTTTGGGATTTGGAAATTCTAAAAAAAGCTATGTTAAAACAGCCAAATATAAGCGACTTGGCACGAGAAATTAATCTAAATAAAAATATCCTGTCAATTGAAGAATTTGTGGAAAGTTATTAGTTTTACTGGGGGTGAGAGTGTGAGTTCATATTCTTTGCTTTACAAAAATATTGATGAAATAAAAATTAAAGGAGTTACAAAAATAAATCTTCCAAAATTAAAAAAATTAGGAATTTTTTCACTTTATGATTTATTTTATCATTTTCCGAGAGCTTATGAAAATAGAGATAATTATAAAAAGATAAACGAAGTCTTGGATGAGGAATTTGTCATTTTAAAAGGAACAGTTGTAAATATTGTAAGTAGATTTGCTAAAAGAGGAATGGTCATGGTGTCGGCGGTTTTGAGTGATGAGACTGGAATGATGGAACTTCTCTGGTTTAACAACCGCTATGTGAAAAATAATGTAAAAGTTGGAAATGAAATTATGGTTTACGGAAAAGTTAAAAAAGGTATGAAAATGCAAATTATAAATCCTGAGTATAAAAAAATTGATGAAAAATATTTTGAAACTAAAAAAGAAAATCAAATTTTGCCAATTTATCCGTCTACAGAATCTTTAAGACAAATTTCCATAAGAAAAATTATTGAAGCTGCACTAAATAGCTATGGATATTTGCTTTATGAAAATATGCCGAATGAGTTTTTAAAAAAAGAGAAAATTATCGGCAGAAAAGAAGCGATGCTAAATATTCATTTTCCAGAAAATGAAACAAAAAAGGAAGAAGCACAAAAAAGATTTATGTTTGAGGAAATTTTACTTCTGGAAATGGGAATTTTGCAAAGCAGATTTCAAAGTGAGAGAAATAATAAAAATGTTTATAAACTGGAGGATAAAAAGAACCTTGTCTCAAAATTTATAAAAAGTTTGCCGTATGAACTTACAAAAGCACAAAAAACTGTGATAACGGAAATTTATAAAGAACTAAAAGCTGGAAAAATTGTAAATAGACTTATTCAAGGTGATGTCGGTTCAGGGAAAACGATAGTTTCTTTTGTAATTCTTCTCTACATGATTGAAAATGGCTATCAAGGTGCGATAATGGCACCGACGGAAATTCTTTCAATTCAGCATTATTTAGGAATTATAGATGAATTTTCAAAACTTGACATAAGAGTTGAGCTTTTGACAGCTAGTGTTAAAGGGAAAAAAAGAGAAAAATTACTTAATGAGATAAAAGAAGGACTTGTGGATATTGTCATTGGAACACATTCTTTAATTGAAGAAGATGTAGTTTTTAAAAATCTTGGATTAATTGTTATCGACGAACAGCACAAATTTGGTGTAAGACAGAGAAAATTACTAAGAGATAAAGGAAATCTGGCAAATCTTATAGTTATGAGCGCAACTCCAATTCCCCGTTCTTTAGCGCTTACGATTTATGGAGATTTGGATGTTTCGATAATTGATGAATTGCCGAGCGGTCGTTCTCCAATTAAGACAAAGTGGATAAAAGATGAAATTGAAAAAAGAAAAATGTACGACTTTATTGATAGAATGATAGAAAAAGGAAGACAAGTTTATATTGTTTCGCCATTAATTGAAGAAAGTGAAACTTTGAATGTAAAATCGGCTCAGGAAACTTTTGAAGAATATAAAGATATTTTTCCTAATAGAAGAATAGATATTATTCACGGGCGGCAAAAATATAAGGAAAAACAGGAAGTTATGGAAGAGTTTAAAAATCATAAAATTGACATTTTGGTGTCGACAACCGTTATCGAAGTTGGAGTGAATGTGCCAAATGCGACAGTTATAGTAATCAGGGATGCACAAAGATTTGGACTTTCATCGCTTCATCAGTTGAGAGGGCGTGTCGGTCGAGGAAGCCACAAATCCTATTGTTTTTTGGAATCCAAAACGAATAATGAAGTTTCGGTAAAAAGACTGGAAGTTATGGAAAAGACGACAGATGGGTTTAAAATAGCTGAAGAGGATTTAAAACTGAGAAATTCGGGAGAAATTTTGGGGATAAAGCAAAGTGGTGTATCAGATATGGTTTTTACCGACATTGTAAGAAATGTTAAAGAAATTAAAAAAGTTCATGATTTTGTCATTTGGTATTTGGAAAAAAATAATGGGCAAATTGAGAATGAGTTTTTGAAAATGGATATTTATAAAAAGTTTTTCCGTGCAGAATAAGAGTAAAATTATAAAAAAATAGTGTTTTTTATAATAGAAAAGGGTCTTTATCCCTTGTAAAAAAATAAAAAATAAGGAGAATTTTGTGAAACAGTATGTAGCGGATTTTGGGTTGTTAATAGTCGGAATATTGTGGGGACTGGGTTTTGTATTTGTAAAAATTGGGTTAAATACGGGAATTAATCCATTTTATCTGTCAGCGCTGAGATTTTTAGTCGGTGGAATTTTGTTTTATTTCGTTTTTTTTAAAAAGATGAAAAAATTTAGAAAAAAAGATATTGTTGCTGGACTTGTTGTCGGAACTTTTCAATTTTTGGGCTACGCTTTTCAAACTTATGGCGCAATGATTACGACAGCTAGTAAAAATGCTTTTTTTACTTCGATAAATGTGATAATTGTACCATATATCTTTTGGATTTTACATAAAAAAAAGCCTAAAATAATGACTTTTATTTGTTCGATTATTTGTATAATTGGAATTGGAGTCATAAGTTTTGATAAAGATTTGAATTTGTCTGACATTAATTTTGGAGATATCTTGACAATAATAAGTGCGATATTTTTTGCGTTTCAAATAGCAACAACTGGATTTTTTTCAAGAAAAGTTGAGCTGTTAAAATTAATTTTTTTGCAAATGATATTTGCTGGAATTTTATTTGTAGTAAATTTTTTTATTTTTTCAAATCCTGAAGAAATTTCAGATTTAAAAGGAATGGCACTGATTTCAGTCGGTTACTTGACAATATTTTCCACAATAGTTCCAACACTTTTGCAAACAGTCTGTCAAAAATTTACAACGTCGACACGAGCTTCACTTTTGATGTCGACAGAATCACTGTTTGCACCAATGTTTGCATTTTTTTTATTGGGCGAAGTCCTAAGCTTGAAGGTAATTATTGGAGCTGGAATAGTTTTGTTTTCAATAGTTTTGTCAGAAATTTAAAAATTATAATTAAAAAAATTTGACTTTTTTGAAAAAATATTATAAAATTAATTATAATAATTACAAAATTATAATAATTTTATATATAAAATTTGGAGGTAAAAATGGACTTTAGTTTAAATTTAGGTGTTTTGGATGAAGGAAAACTACAAAAAATTGACGAAAATAAACTTTATGACGTGGCTGTTATTGGAGCGGGACCAGCAGCGGTCTCTAGTGCGATTTATGCGGCTCGTAAAGGTTTAGCTGTTGCGATGGTTGGAGTAAAAGTTGGAGGACAAGTTTTGGACACAAATGAAATTGAAAATATAATAGGAACAGTTTCTACAACTGGAAGTAAATTTGCCGAAACTTTGCACAATCATTTAAAGGAGTATGAAATTGCGTTTAAAGAAGGGCATGTTGTAAAAGAAATTTCGCTTGATGGAAAAGATAAAATTTTTGTTACTGACGATGGAAAAAAATATAAGACAAAAACTATAATTTTAGCAACTGGTGCAAAACCTAGAAGTCTTAATATTCCTGGAGAAGCTGAATATGTTGGAAAAGGAGTGCATTACTGCTCAACTTGTGACGGACCTTTTTACAAAGGACTTGATGTCGCTGTAATTGGTGGTGGAAACTCAGGCGTGGAAGCTGCACTTGATATGTCGGGAATCGCAAAAAATGTTACATTAATTGAATTTATGCCAGAATTGAAAGCCGACAAAGTTTTACAGGAAAAATTGGCAGTGCGTAAAAATGTGAATGTAATTTTAAATTCAGCAACTACGGAAGTTTTAGGAACAGAATTTGTGGAAAATTTAAAATATAAAAATCGAGCTACAAACGAAGAAAAAACTTTAAAATTGGACGGAATATTTATCGAAGTAGGACTTTCTCCAAGCAGTGAAATTGTAAAAGATTTAGTTGAATTGAATAAAGTGGGGGAAATTGTAATAAATCCATTAAATAATGAAACTTCAGTGGAAGGAATCTTTGCCGCAGGAGATGTTACAAGCATAAAACAAAAACAAATAATTGTTGCAATGGGAGAAGGTGCAAAAGCAGCACTTAGCGCATTTGATTATTTAATCACAAAATATTAATAAAATTTTTTAGACTTATGAAGTTTTTCATAGGTCTTTTTTTTTGATAAAATTTGTAATAATATAAAAATTTTATGTAAAAAAATAAAAAACTATACTAATCAAAATAAATAAAAAATATTGAAATTAAAATTTACTTTAAATATTTTATTTCGTTTTAAATTTTTAATTTTCTTGCTAAACATTGAAAATTATTATATAATTAACCCATAAAAAACAAAAAAATATATTTTGGAGGGAAAAAATGAAAGAGAGAATTGTTATAACTGTTATTGGAGCGGATAAAACAGGAATTGTTGCAAATGTGTCAACAAAATTGAGTGAGCTAAAATTAAATATTATTGATATAACTCAAAAAGTTTTTGAAGATAATATTTTTGCTATGATAATGTTAGTGGAAGTTGAAAAGAATGTAGATATAAAAAAATTGCAGGAAGAATTTAAAGTTTTTGAAGAAAAAATCGGAGTAAAAGTATTTTTGCAACACGAAGAAATTTTTAAAACAATGCACAGAATATAATTTTAGAAAGAAAATTAGGAGGAAAATATGAATTTATTACCAGACGAAATACTGGAAACAATAGATATGATAGAGATGCAAAATCTTGATGTGAGAACAGTTACAATGGGAATCAGCCTATTGGACTGTATTGAAACATCGGCTGAAAAAACAGCTGGAAATATTTACAACAAAATTGTAAAAAATGGAAAAGATTTAGTAAAAATCGCAGACGAAGTGGCTAGTAAATACAATGTTCCAATTGTAAACAAAAGAGTTTCTGTTACACCGATTGCAATAATTGGAAATGCTACAGATGCGACTGATTACACTATTTTTGCAAAAGCGTTAGATAAAGCTGCAAAAGAAATCGGAATTGATTTTATTGGTGGATTTTCGGCACTTGTTGATAAAGGCTTTACAAAAGGAGATTTGAGATTGATTGAAAGCATTCCAGCTGTGCTTTCTCAAACTGACCGTGTTTGCTCTTCAGTAAATGTCGGTTCAACAAAGTCAGGAATTAATTTGGATGCAGTAAAAATGATGGGAAAAACTGTAAAAGAATTGGCAAATCTTTCAAAAGAAAGCGATGGTTTAGCTGCTGCAAAATTTGTTGTATTTACAAATGCTGTGCCTGACAATCCTTTTATGGCTGGAGCATTTCACGGCGTAGAAAATCCTGATATTGTATTAAATGTAGGAATAAGCGGACCTGGAGTTGTAAGACACACACTTGCAAACATTTCAAAAACTGCTAAAATTGATGAAATTACAGAAGCTATTAAAAAAGTTAGTTTTAAAATCACAAGAATGGGAGAATTGGTTGGAAGAGAAGTTGCAAATAGACTTGGCGTTGAATTTGGAATAATAGATTTATCACTTGCACCAACTCCAGCAGTTGGAGATAGCGTGGGAAATGTGTTGGAAGAATTTGGCTTGGAATCTGTTGGAGCTTATGGGACAACTTTAGCACTTGCAATTTTAAATGATGCCGTTAAAAAAGGAGGGGCTATGGCTGCAACCAGAGTCGGAGGCTTAACAGGAGCATTTATCCCGGTAAGTGAAGATCAGGGAATGATAGAAGCCACAAGTAAAGGACACTTAAATCTTG
>ERZ773014.393-NODE-393-length-29919-cov-5.351828_pt1 | contig 29919 bp, 32 predicted proteins | sample MGYA00580841_ERZ773014 | MGnify/ENA primary metagenome ERZ773014 (study PRJEB29015, sample SAMEA2737989) | human oral metagenome | biome: human oral; feature: human-associated habitat; material: dental | place: China | collected 2067 ... | reverse complement strand
CCGTCCTTCTGATAGCCAAGCCGGGAAAAGCGCAGTGCACACTGCGGCGCTCGGGTGGCGATATAGCGTTTGAACGACGGCGCCGCCTTGCGCTTTCCGCCCTTGACTTCCACGGGCACGATCTCCATGCCGTTTTGCAGCACGAAGTCGATCTCGCTGTTCTTGTCGGCGTAATAGCGCGGCGCGAGCGGGAATTGACCGCGAAGCTGCTGCAGGATGTAGTTCTCTGTCAGCGGCCCTTTGAATTGGAAGTCGCTTTTGAGGAGAATCGCACCGTTGTCGACGCCTGCCATGTGCTTCAGCAGCCCCGTATCGAAGAGGAAGAGCTTGAATTGGTCGAGCCGGTCGAAGGCCGCTAGGGGATGCTCCATCTTGGAAACATTGCAGACGCGGCTGAGGATTCCTGCCGAAACGAGCCATTCGATGGCCTCTTCAAAATCACGCGCCCTGCCGCCCGTGCGCACGGCGCCGTACATGAACTTCTCGTTCGCCTTGGCGAGCTGGGAAACGATGCTTCGGAAGACCAAGAGGATGCGCGCACTGTTGACCTTGCCGTTGTGCTTGGAAAAATCGTTTTCGTAAATCTCGACGAGTTCATGCTGGATGCGCGCGATCTGCAAGGGATCCTTCGCTTCCTGCCAGGACGCGACGCATTCGGGCATGCCGCCGATGATCAGATAATGGTCGCAGGCTTCAAGCAGACGGTTGTGGAAGATTTCCTCAATCGGCTGCCCTTTTTGTATGCCCGCGTAATAAGCGTAAAGCGCCGGATTCGTCGCGGCAAGAAATTCATCAAAGGTCAAAGGCCCGAGATCGAGCAGATTGACCATGCCGACAGGATACGACTTCGGCTGGGCAAGGAGCGTCCCGAGCAGGCTGCCCGCCGCGATGGTCGCATAGTCGCTCGCTTTTTCCTTGAAGTATTTGAGTGCGTTCAGCGCTGACGGGCATTCTTGAATTTCATCGAGAATCAGCAGGGTCTTTTCCGGCTCGATTTTCCTGTTCACAATCAGAGAGAGCAGTTCGACGATGCGATGCGGGTCTTTGTTTGTTTCAAAGATGGACTTGAGCGCCTCGTCCTCGTCGAAGTTGAAATAGACGAAGTCTTCGTATGCGGTCCTGCCGAATTCTTTCATGAGCCAGGTCTTGCCGACCTGCCGCGCTCCCCGCAAGACGAGCGGCTTGCGATTCTTGCTGTCTTTCCACTGCTGCAAGGCGGCCATGGCATTGCGCTTCATGCGGAACGCCTCCTTCCTCGTTCGATTTCGTTGTCCTGCCACGGGAAAGGCAAGCCCCCAAAGGGAGCAGGACTTCATGCAGGACAAGCATCACGATTTTCTTCATAATATAACTGTATTCTTGCACGTTTTTCTGTATTCCACAAGCCCTTTTCGCACGTTTTTCTGCATTTCATAATATGTTTTTGCACATTTTTCCATAAAATTGCGATGAGAAGTTTTATGGAGAATATCTTGCGACATAAGTCGTCCTTGGGCTTGACTTCTTGGACTTTCATAGTACACTAAAGGAGATGCCGCATTTTCCAAATCATGCGGCGACTTTTGCAAGCTGCACGGTCTTGCCTTCGGCTTGACCGCTTGGATTTCCAATCAAAGGAGATGTTTTTCCATCATGAAAAGCGAGTATTTGCGGGGCATTGCCTACGCTCTGCTCTTCGCCGTTCCCGCATACGTTCTCGGGAAGTTCTTCCCCATCATCGGCGGGCCTGTCTTCGGCATCCTCCTCGGCATGTGCTTCGCGCGCCTTGCGCGTCCGAAGAACTTCGAGGCGGGCATCAGCTTCACGGGCAAGAAGATCCTGCAGTATGCGATCATCCTCTTGGGCTTCGAGATGAACCTCTACCATGTCCTGTCGGTCGGCTCGCAGTCGCTCGCCGTCATGGCGTCGACGCTCGCGACGGCATTCCTCGTCGCTTGGGGCGCGGGCAGGCTTTTGGGCGTTGAGGGTGATGCGCGGACGCTCATCGGCGCGGGCACGGCGATCTGCGGCGGCTCTGCCATCGCGGCAGTCGCGCCCGTCATCGGCGCGAAGGACAAGGACATCGTCTTTTCCATCTCGACGATCTTCCTCTTCAACGTCATCGCCGTCTTCATCTTCCCCTTCCTCGGGCACTTCATGGGCATGAGTGATCTCGGCTTCGGCATGTGGGCGGGCACGGCGATCAACGATACTTCGTCCGTCGTTGCGGCCGGCTACTCCTACAGCCACGAGGCAGGCAGCTATGCGACGATCGTCAAGCTCACGCGTGCGCTGTGCATCGTGCCCGTGTGCCTTGCCTTCGCGCTCTTCGCGGCACGCGATTCCAAGGCGGAGGGAAAGGGATTCAGCCTCAAGCGCATCTTCCCCATGTTCATCCTGTGGTTCGTCGTCGCTTCCATCGTCAATACGACGGGCGTCCTGCCCGAAGCGCTCTCGCACTTCCTCGGGGAAGCGGGCAAGTTCGCCATCGTGCTCGCCATGAGCGCCATCGGTCTCAACACGGACTTCGGGGCGCTCCTCAAGAACGGCGTGCGCCCCATCACGCTCGGGCTTTTCTGCTGGATCGCCGTCGCTGTCGTCTCGCTCATCGTGCAGCATTTCATCGGCATCATCTGATACACGTTTGCAGAAAAAGACGGCGAGACTGTACACGGGAAGGCGGCTTTTTTTCAAACGGCACGGACATATCTTGCACCTGATTCGTTATCCACACTGTCCACAATCCTGTGGATAAGTTCTGCACAGAGCGGCTGATTGTTGATTTTTCTTGAGAAATCGGCGACTTTTCCACAGGGTTTATGCACAAAGTGGACAAATCTGGGGATAAGTCAGGGAAATATCCGTCTTGGAAGGAGGCTCTATGGTATCCGAATGGGAAATACTCGTGCGGCTGACGCTTTCGTGCGTTCTCGGCGGCGTCATCGGCTACGAGAGGCAGTCGCGCCGCAAGTCGGCGGGGCTTCGCACGAACATGCTCGTGTGCCTTGGCTCGTGCCTCGTCATGCTCATCTCGACGGCGATCTACCAGGGCGTCGAGGGCAGGACGAACGCCGATCCTGCACGCCTTGCGGCGCAGGTCGTCTCCGGCATCGGCTTCTTGGGTGCGGGCGCGATCATGAAGGAGGGGCTGACGGTCACGGGACTGACGACGGCCGCCTGCCTCTGGGTCGTCGCGGGCGTCGGCCTCGCCGTCGGCGGCGGCTACTACACGGCGGCTCTTCTGGCGACGGGACTCGTCTTCGTGACGCTCGGCGCGCTTTCGCGCATCGACGAGTGGGTGCTGCACGATAACCACATCCTCTTGACGGTCTTCACGCGCGACCTGCCCGGCCAGATCGTGCACATCAACGAGTGCCTGGAGGATATGAGCCTCACCGTGCATACGGTCAAGACGATGCGCTCGCATGACAGCGACCATGCTCTCGTGCTGGAATTCGAGCTTTTCAACCACGCGAAGATCAAGGGCGTCGCGCTCGCCGAAGCCGTCAGCCGCATCGAGGGCGTCACGGGTGTCAATATCGCCTGAGAGAAAGAGTCACCGTCCTGCAGATGCATCCAAGCTAGGCGGTTTGCCCTGCAAGGCGCGGCACGATAGTATTCTCGGTCGATTAGACGCAGGCGGGAGAATTTGCTATAATGAAGTGGCAAGAAGACAGTTCCGCGCTTTTCCAAGAGAAACCCTCTTGGAGGAATTGCTCCTAATATCTATATTTTATGAAAGGGTGTGGAAACCTTGAATCTTTCTGTACGCATCTTTATCGCGCTCATCCTCGCGGTCGTCGTCGGACTTGCCGTGGGAGAAGAGTACATCGGCTTCATCAACTGGTGGATCGCGCCGATCGGCACGATCTTCATCAACCTCATCAAGATGATGATCGTGCCCGTCGTATTCTCGTCGCTGATCGTCGGCGTCACGAGCCTCGGCGACACGAAGACGCTCGGGCGCATCAGCGCCAAGACCGTCGGCATCTACCTGTCGACGACGGCGGTCGCCATCGTCATCGGCTTCGCCGTCGCGGGCGTCATTCATCCGGGCGTAGGGCTTGAAATGAGCGGCACGGCGCCCGAGGTGAAGGAAGCGCCGTCCATCATGCAGGTCTTCGTCAACATGATCCCGACGAATCCCGTCGCGTCGATGGCGAAGGGCGACATCCTGCCCGTCATCATCTTCGCGCTCTTCATCGGCGTCTCCATCACGCAGGTCGGCGGCGAACGCGGCGAGAAGCTCATCCACTTCTTTGACGCCTGCGCCGAGGTTTGCTACAAGGCGATCGGCATGATTATGTCGTTCGCGCCGTACGGCGTCTTCGCGCTCCTTTTGCCCGTCGTCGCAAAGAACGGGCCGAAGGTGCTGCTGCCGCTCCTTTCCGTCATCGTCTGCTCCTTCATCGGCAGCGTCATCCACGCGGTTCTCGTCTACTCGACGATGGCTTCCGTCTTCGGCAAGATGAGTCCCGTGAAGTTCTTCCGCGGCATGTCGGAAGCGATGATGCTCGCGTTTACGACGTGTTCGAGTTCGGGCACGCTGCCGGTCAACATGAAGAACTGCGAGGAGAAGCTCGGCGTCTCGCGCAAGATCTCGTCCTTCGTCCTGCCTCTGGGCGCGACGATCAACATGGACGGCACGGCGCTCTACATGGGCGTGTGCTCGCTCTTCATCGCGAACGTCTTCGGCATCGATCTCACGTTCCAGCAGATGGCGATGATCGTCCTCACGGGCACGCTCGCCTCCATCGGTACGGCAGGCGTGCCGGGCGCGGGCCTCATCATGCTCGCGATGGTTCTGCAGGCGGCGCAGCTGCCGTTTGAAGGCCTTGCTCTCGTCGCCGGCATCGACCGCATCCTCGACATGATCCGCACATGCCTCAACGTCACGGGCGATGGCGCTGTCGCCGTCGTCGTCGCGGCATCCGAAGGCGAGCATTCCTCATCGAAGAACTAAGGAGAATGCCATGCGGCACGGTCTTGCAAGGATTCTGACGCGCGTTCTTCTTTTCGCCCTTCTCACGGCGGTTCTTCCTTTGCCTGCAAATGCAGCAGAGAGTGCGGCAGCTTCTGCCGTCAAGGTCGCAGCCAGTGAGAATGCGGCTGCCAAGGCTGCAGCCGCCGAAAAGGGGTCTGCAGCAAAATCTTCAGCGGAAAGCGCGGCCGACCCAAAGGCGGCGTCCGGAAAGGAGATGCTTTCCGCGCCGGTCGGCCAGCGTCATATCGTGCTGCTGCGTCCCGTCGTGCCGCGCTCGATGCCGCCCGAGATCATCGAGGAGATGAAGTCGCGCTTCGTGCGCGACTTTCATGTGCCGCTCAATGAGACGCTGCGCGCCGTGGTCTATGCAGACGACGATGGCGTGCAGCAGGCGATGAAGATCATCTACGACGGAAAGGGAAAGCTTGAGGAGCGTGTGCGCGAAGCCGCGAAGGCGACGGATGCCGACTACATCGCGGGTTTCGTCGTCACAAATTACGGGGAGTCCTCCTATCGCAACTGGAAGGGCGATCTCATCCTGCACAGCTACGTCAGCCTGCAGCTCATCGGCTACGACCGCGCGCGCGATCTCGTCATCGACCTGCCTGCTTCGCGCAGCTACAACGGCGAGTACACGAGAAGCGGCACGGCGCGCATCCTCGCGCTCTTCGAGCTTGACCGCTTGATGGACGAGGCGAACTTTTCCTCGACGCTCTTTCCCGTCACGGACTGGATCGACAAGCCGCGCGAAAAGAGTGCGGATGCAAAATGATACAGGAAAAGGGGATGTGAAATAGCACGTCTCTAAATAACAAGGGGCTGTCGCACATAAATCATGTGCGACAGCTTTTTCATGCACAAAAAAGCCTCCGCCCTAGCAAAAGGGGGGAGGAGAGTGCAAAATAGACTTATGCTAAAAAACCGAATCTTACAACCAGATTATACCGCATGGAGCGAAAACTTATCAACCTTGCCTGCCTCTAAATTTTGAAATGCAGATTCCAAAGAATGACCCGGTTCGCCTGCTGCGCCAATCATGCACAGCCCCGTTTTGCTGGGGGACGTGCCTTTCGCGCACGGTGTCACGCACACGGTTGACAGCAATGCGTTTCCATGCTATACTCTGTTACAGTGAAGGAAGAAATTCTCGGGAAAATGCCATGAGTTTTAGATTTTTCCCGTGGACAAAAGTTTCCTTGATATTACAGGGTTTGCGGACGTTTTCAGCCGATTTTGGCGACAAAAAAATCCCGCGAGGTTGCGGCGATTTGCCAAAAAGAGCGATCCGTTTAGAAAACCCGCTTCTGGGTTCAGCTGTCCCAAGGGCTGTGAGGGACGGTATTGCATGCAATCCATACCGCTTGCGGTATTGAAACTTCGAGATCACGCGCCTTAATCCCCGCGAAGAAGGTCATTGCATGCAATCCATACCGCTTGCGGTATTGAAACAAGATGATTTTCGCGTCGTAATCGATCTCTTCGGGCTTATTGCATGCAATCCATACCGCTTGCGGTATTGAAACCGGAAGCTCCGCATTTGGAAATTTCCCAATAGTGGCGCTCCATGAAGATTTCATACCTGCACGGATTAGGTGCTTTCTGAAATCTCTTGAAGAACTCCTCAACGGGAACTTTCAACTTCCCCATGTCTGCAGGGTCAGTTCCCTCGTCAAGCACCATGATTCGCACATGGATGCCTGCATCAGCCAAGAATTTTGCTTTTTTCAAGCCACTTCTCTGACCAACAGCATGCCGTTTTCCAGTTGTCGCCGTCCACGGATCGCAATCCGGAATAATGACGACTTCATCGGGATTAACGTCTTTGATTGCCCCGATAAGCACTTCTGGCTTGATGCCGTTCGTGCCACAAGTGGCAATTACCGTCCACTCCTTGTTGAGAGCACGCGTATACTGGCGCACAATGATGGCGTCAATAGCGGCTTCAACGAGAAACACAACCTTCACACCCTTTTTAAGAGACGCTTGATTGAAGATCATGTTCCCGCTCTCAGAGTAGCGATGAGGCAGAAATGCGCCCTTCTCGATGGAGCGGCCATAAATGTTTTGACCGACCATAAACGTAATGCGATTCTGCCAAGGGCAATATACCTTGCCCTTTTTAGAGAGCGTCAACACGCCCGCTTGCAGAAGAAGTTCGCGCGAATACCCTTCTGACTGCATCGCGTTTATGATGTTCCATGCCGCATTCCCTTCGGGGCAATAACCTATCCCAAAATGCTTCACGGATTCATCATTGATGCCGCGCGATTTGATGTAATCCATCGCGGCATCGCTGACGGTTTGCGTGCAACGATAACAAAACGACCGTCTAGCATCGTCTACCGTGAGCGCCGTTTCGCCGTCAGTCAAAGTAACGTTGAAGTTTTCCTCGAACCAACGAACAAGTTGCCGTCCATGCAACCCCAACTCTTCTTTAACAAGCGATACCGAATTGAATCCGTTACCGCAAGAGAAGCAGTTGCCTACACCTTCAACATCGTTGAGGTGACAGTTGCCTCCCTTTCTGTTATTGGCAGAGTCATGATGCGGGCAAACTGCCAGCACGCGCGCTGGATTGCTATCGTTTACAATCGCAAATCCGAGAGCGCGCCAAACAGCCGAAAGTTTAATTCCCGCCTGTTTGAGTTTGTCGTTCAAATTCATAAACAACACTCCTTTCGATCAAAACATATAAACATCTAATTGGAATTATACATTTTGAGGTTCACCTATATAAAAAAAGAGATGTTCAACTAAAAATCAAACATCTCAAAACCAAACTATTTCTTTTCCTCAAACTCTTTCCTGCTTACCATTGAAAGATCTCCAAGAGGATTTCCTTTATTGTCAGACTTGTGGAAAAAGCAAGTTTCGATATCAATAAAGGAAAAAATCTTTTCTATTGTGGAATCTCTATCCTTATCTTCTACTATAAATGCCATCCGTTCTTTTCCAGTAGCATCATCTAGTGCGAAAACTTTAAACAAATCAAATCAAGTCCTCTCTATTTTTAGCTTCGGATTCAACTAAATTGTAGCATTTACCGTTTCCAAATATTCTGCTGATGGAATAGCATCAAATTCGCGTTGTTCAATGTGTAAAGTTTCTTCTTTGCACACAGGGCAATACATGTGCTTCTTATGGCGCAATTCTCTTAGTGCCCCTTGATTGCGAGGAACGTACATTTTAGTACCGCAAACACAACAATAAAGTGTCGAAATTAAAACGCGAGCGCGCCCGCATCCTCGTCTTCGACTCACTACTCATCACCTCATTCTTAGTATTTGTTTTCGACAACGTTGTATAGCCGTTCTGTCGCAATATCAGGCGGCGTTTGTTTTTTAACGAAGCTTTTTACATAGAAATTGATTTCGGATTGACTAATGTCGTAGTTAAAGCACAACACAATATATGGCAGTATTTGTGCGATATGTTTTTCGCTGTAATAGTAGCCAAGATAAGGGATGTAAGTGAGCACCTTGCGATAAGTACGCTCGTCCATATCTAAATCCGTAATATATGCCGATCTCGTGCGCTTGGGGCGAAGTTGCATGAGCGGGTTATTTCTGCGTTTATCTTTTGCCGTTTCCTCTTTCGTGCCAACTTCCTCGAAGTGTTGCGCACCTCGGCGAATTTTTAGTTCGTCTGCGTTTTGTTGAATTAAGTCAAGAAAGTTTGGCGCAAATTCGTATTCCCCGCCAATGACCTTCAAATCCTTATTCCATTGTTCCCTGCTGATACCAAGCACATGTGCATTTGAATTGTCTGCCGCATAGGTCATCGTTGGAAACAGCAACGTTAGGGAATAAAAAATTGCTATTGCACATATTTTTTTTAGCATAACGTTCACCTCTTTTAGAAGTATACCTCAAAATCTGTCACATTGCTAACAATCGCATCATGACGAATGGAAAGAACAGAGTAAAAGAAAACACAAAGAAGAAAGCAATTAAAAGCCAAATTGTAACTGGAACGATTCTCTTATTAAAGATTTCAATATCATATTTTAATCCATTAGCGTAACATTCCGCACCTTTCCCCATAATTGTGGGGAAGTCCTTGAACTCTTCGCTGACAGCAAGCAGTACAATCGCATTTTCATCGAAAAGTTCGCCCGTATCTGCTTCTTTGAGCGCTTCTGCGGTGTCTTTACCTTTACCAACTTCTTCGAGAGCTTCCTTAACGACAGCTTTATAGAGTGGGTTGCCAATCGCATCAGCCGATAATTGTAACGACTCATATTGCATATGGTCGCAGAATCGAAGCATATAGAGGTTTTTCATGAGGGGTACATAAATTATCGCGGAGTAGTAGAAATCAGGAAAATATTTTTGCAGATTATTGACAATGTAACAGCCCACACAAAATGCAATTCCAATGCCAATGTATTTGTCATGGAAAATCGTCGCAAAGTCATAAAAAAACTTGGACATAAATGGAATCCCAATATGTGTGTCCAAATAGAGCCACTGATAGAGCGGCAATGAGAACGCAAATGTAACCGCAATGATTACGAATATAAAAACAGTCGCGATTTTAGCGCGTAAGAATGACAAAGAAACTTCTTTTTCGATTGATTCAACAGTATCTTTCAAAAACAATCAACTCCTGTCTTGCTCTAAATTCTAACAAAGCCCGAACAACGTTTTTAGAGTTGACTTAGAAGAAAGAGATGTTTGAGTGTTGTTATAATTAGATACAGCATATTTAACAGCTCCTTTGTTTTATCCAAAAGGAGTTTACTTTAGAACGCAATTTTAAGGAAAGTTTGTTCAAAACAGACTTCGATAAAGGAGTTTTCCGTTCATGTATATTTCCAAGAAACAAAAAACGAAGAAAAAACTTCTTTGTCTGGGTTCGAGTCTATTTTTCCTGTCGAACCAATTCGCGCCCATTGCATTTGCGGCAGACACACAAAACACCAATTTTACCGCACCTGCATCGGCAGAAGATATACAGACGCTTCGGAAGTATTATACAAATAAAGCAAGTGACGCATTTATTCCAATGAATCTCATTTCACAAGACTTTAAGCTCAATGAGTTTGAAGTCCTCATTATGAGTGAAATCATAAAACAGGATCTTGTTAATCGAGCGAGCAATAAAGAAACACAGGATGAAGCAATCAGCGATCTTGTGGATTTGCAGAACAAATACCTTGACGATTACAAAGCAATCTTCAACAAAGTTCCTGAAGACATCGTAAAGAAAGCAGAAGCGGCATCGCAGAAAGCATCATCACCATCAAGCGCATCTACTGCACAGTCGGGCGGAACTAGCGATGGCTCTTTTGATACGCCTGCTGGAGAAGGTTACAACGAAGATCCTGAACGTGGCACAACGCAGGCAGACATCAATGCGCACATTCAGAAATATTTAACGCCTGAAGCGCTTGCAAGAATCGCTAAGGAGCAGGGGATTGACCCTAATGCGATTGAAGATGACAAGCAACCTTACCCGCCAGGAAGCGACTATGACAACCAAATCATGCAGTCGCTCACACCTGATCAATTAGCGGACAATATGTCGCTTATTAACATCAGGCAATCTCCTTCAACAAACATCAAAGAAGAACAAAGCAGTTATGTGAACGCACAGAACCCGCTTCGTGATATTAACCTTGAACAGCTCTCTCCAATTCCAACTGAACCTCTTCAAGCTGATGTCGTGAAAGATAATTACGACATGGATAGCCTAAACGATCTCATTTGGACGGCAACGCACCTTGAAGAGCAAAAAGCAAAACACTTCTTTATTGAAGCTGTTCATAATATTTACTACGTTGACGAGCACGGCGAAGGCAATGTGCCTCTTGATTTGAACCGCTTGAATGATAATGGTAAAGCATATAGGAAATCAATCACGAACCAATATGAGCTGAACGAATCTCTTGAAATTGGACTTGGTGTTCGCGTACATAAAGCACTTGATCTCGTCATGAGTATTATTGCTAAGAACGAAAACGGGATGCTTGGGAAACAAGGCTCTACATTTGAGTTCGGGAACGTGCTCTTTAAGTTTCATCCTGAGCGGCTTGATCCAATCACAATTCAGAGACTCAACTCCGAAGGAATTGTTATCGAAAGTAATGGACAAGTCATCGGAAAACGTATTGGGAAAAATATTGTCGTCAAAACAGATACAAAATCTGGAACAACTGGCATCCAAGCAGGCAACACTGTTGCAATGTATGATCCTGAAAATGGGTTGAGCCTTTCCAATGTGGGAAGCCGTTACTTTGTTGGCTTTGGCAAGCTCTCGCTTGACTTCACGTCATATACGCTCCAACTCACAGATTGCAAAGCCGTTCAAGTTGGTTACCATGACAATGCAGAATCTTTGACTCTCCTTTATGGCAAGCCAAATGACGGCGGTAAAGAAGGATGGGTTGATAACAACAGTTCGTATTCGCAACCGATTGTTCACAAAGGGCAATACGAAAAAGCACTCTTTGCGGCACAATATGTAACTAAGAAACTCATTCCAAACATGGAGCTTTCCTTTAACTTCGCACAAGCAAAAGCAAAGGGAACACTTCAAAAGCCGATGGGAGCACTAAAGGCAGACACAACTGTGTATTCGCTCTTTGTGCGTAGCAACAACCCTCGTAGCAACACCTCTTATGAGGGTGAATTTGCAAGAGCAATCAATAAATATGTAGATCTTGGTGTTGAGTCAAAAACAAACGCAGATTACCTTGATATTTCTCATGCGTTCTCGCGTCGTTTGCGCAGTTCTCTACATCTTGTCAATATTGATGACAACTACGATACAAGTGGGCTTGTTGAGGATAGAACAGGTGATAATCTTTACACGACCAAGAACGGCGATGGCAAAGCTGATTATCTGTACGATCCAGGACAGCGCGGGCTTGATCTCGTCCTGAACTACACATTCCCGAAGAACGCCGCTCTTGCGTTCGGATATACAAGATATCCAAGGACGCGCAATGAGCAAAGTGATGGTTCTGTGAAGCATAATTCCAAGACGAGTTATTATCTCTCTGGAACAAAACAGTGGTCGCTTGCAGATCGTCTTGGCAACTCTCGTGGTACAATCAGCCTCCAACAGCGATTTGATTACAACGATGTTTCTAACAAACCTTATACAAAGAGATCTTCTGATACCACTCTTTCCTACTCTGGCGAACCTTGGGTAGATGGCGATGTATCAATGGATGCACAAAAGATTTTCGACAACGCTGACGGAGATCAAACGAGATTTGACCTCACTGTTGCACATCACTTCTATCCTGCCGACAGAATCTCTGTTACGCCAAAATCGCAGTACACACGCAAGATTGGCAAAAAGGGATATGAGGCAGATTCCAAAGAAATGGATGCGACGACACTTGTCAACACGCTCACAATCGGCTACGAATTAGTGCCTGAAGAACTCACAGTCAATGTCCTGATTGCAAAAGAGAAGTACAACATCAAGAAGAGCGAAATTGACGAATCGACAGGAAAGAAAATTGACGGCGAATCAAGAAACGTCTTTGGTGCAGGTCTTGGTCTCGTTTGGGAGCCAAAGAGCATTGCAGGGCTTCGCGTTGGTGTTTCCTATCGCAAGGACAAAGTTGATTACATTGACAACCACGAAAACAGCAAACAAGACATTTGGGATTACTCAGTAGAGTACAGTCGTCCACTTTCCGACAACGTGCGTGCGACAATCTCTTATGACTATAAGACAGCAAAAGACAAAGCAAAACCACTGTACGACGAGGTAACACGCACTGTATCTATCGACATCAATGCGCAGATTGGTCCAAGCACAAGTATTCAGCTACAACACTCCTACGAGATGGAATACAAACCAAGAGATCCGAGCGCAAACCACAAGACGCGTTCAACAGTGCTTCAAATGACAAACAAGTTTTAACCAAAAAAAGACCGCTTCTGTATGGAGCGGTCTTTTTTTGGTTTTTAATCAATCTGGCATATAATTTTAGATACCGAAGTTTTTATTTGAACACCATATTATTTTTTGATCATTAATGGTGTTCTTGTGTGGTGAAAGGAGAAATTACCATGCTGAATCATCTCTATCGTGAGGGTCGTAACCTCAGCAACATCTGCGTCGTGAGTCTTATCGCATTCGCAGTTTTAGCGTTCATCGCGCTTGCCATTGGCGCTGGCAAGTTCGGTGTGTTCCTTGCCGCCCTCATGGCTGGTGCTGTTGGTGTGTATCAATTCGTTGATCGTCCCAACATCCCGTCGCAAGAAGAGATTCTTGTGGCGAATGAGAAAACGCACAAAAAGCGCACGCTTTGGAGCGTTATAGGCCCATATTTCCAACAGAAGCGATCCAACCATCGTGCCAGAATGCGTGTGATGTATGAATTGGATAATATGGGCATGATTTCTCTTTATTTGCGCTATAAGCGGGAAGGACGGCTAAGCGAGATCCTCGAGGAAGAGGAGATTGAATACTCTAACTCGGCCTTCCCCGTTGCCGTCGTTGCGGCCGCCGCTGTTGCAACAGGCGCAGTTGGCTCTGCTCGCACAGACATACAGCAGAGTGTCTGCGAAGCACAGCAGAACGTGGCATCGAACGTTACCGAGCCGGTGGAGCTAACTCCTGGCGGTTTCCCCGCCGTGCGCAACACTACCCCAACGGAGGAGGATTTTCTCGGAATGAATGATGAACCCGAGATTATTCCAGATGTGGTAGATTGCGCAGAAGAGCCTGAGTGCTTCGATGACAGTACAACGGCTGGTTCTGTTTGCGACAACGATGACGACTACCTGTTCGACGATGACTCATCGAACGATCTTTACTGCGCGTAAGGATTTGGTGTTTGTCGTCGAACAAAATAAAAAGAGGGATATTTCCCTCTTTTTTTCTATTTTTTTGTGTCACGAGCACTCTTCAAGGAGCGCGTTAACCTTCTCAGGGTCCCCAAGAACGACAATCTTGAGCGGTTTGTCGTTGTATGTTGCCAGTTGACGCTCCAAATAGCCGTTGTGAATCAACGCGCGTGCAATAAATAGCGTCTTGTATGGAGCGATTTTGGAATATTTCTCGCATTTGTACGCAAGAGTTGCAAGCGAGTTGGTCTTGTCGTTCTCTTGCCCCCACTTAACGATGCGAAGGATTTCACGAATGATGGTCTTATCAAAAATACTGCGCTTTTTCGGATCAACACTGATCACGAACGGAACATTATATGTCTCTTTGATGCCTGCGAGATTGTTGATGTCATCCGTCAGTACAAAGTTGACTTTATTGCCGCCGACCTTCTCAAAAAACTCTGCTGCTTTTAAGAAGTTCGTATCGGCGCAAACGACAGTGTAGGTGTTGTCTGTGATATTTTCCTGTGCCATAAAGGACTGATACAACATGTGCATCAATCCAAATCCATAAACGTTCTTTTCTTCAAGCTCACTGTATGACGTAATCATCTCCATATTCATTTCGCCAGAGAGACGCGCCACCTCGGTGAGTGTTGGCAGGAATAAGTTGTTTTCATTAAACCCGCCAATCAGGAAAATTTGATCTTGTTTTTGCATCTTATAGATTTTACGAATGGCTTCTGTCAGGTTGATGAGGCGAATGTTCTTATCGCCTTTCCAAAGAATTGGATCTGCATCAATTAGTGTAATATTCATGTTTATTGCGCGCTGAATGCGCTTCCTCCTTACCAAAAGTTAAAACTACACGGAACGAAAAAAGGAGCTATCAGAACGATTGCGATTTCCTTTTACCATTTTAACAAAATTTTATTTTTGATTTTTGAACGATTTTTGACACAAACTTTTTCCTATGTGATATACTGAACCCAAAAATGACAATGGAGGAATAATACCATGCTTAACAAAATTCAGTCTCGCCTTTGGAAGGATAACGCCTTTACAAAGCTCTCCGCTTCGGATAAATACGCTTTCCTTTATATTCTCACGTCCCCGCATCGTTCCAAGTTGGAGCTTTTTTATATGCCCCTTGCGTATATGAGCTGCGACATGGGAATCACTGAGAGCGAGGCAAAGCAGTCGGTGAAGAATCTCATGAAGGCAGATCTGATCGAATACGATTGCGAATCCAATATGATGCTCATCAAGAACGAGGATTGCGTCTTTATTGATGCTGAAATGAGCGCGGAGGAAATCATTGACTTCCTCAATGAACAGCCCGACACGTTTCTTATCGGCACGCTTCTTGGCAAACTCGAAAAGACGATTGATGTGAAAATCGTTGATGCCGTAAAGAGCAACGAACGTGTCGCTCGTTCGCTTTCCATGAAGAAGAAGGATGTTACGGAGGAAGCTCCTGTAAAACCTGTGGAAAAGAAAACGCCAGAGCTGGTAGAACAGAAAGCAGTCCATGTCGCTCCTGTGCGCGTTAAAAAGCAGGAAGAGGAATCTGAGGATGATTCCGAAGATGAACCTGTTGAGCAAGAAGATATAGAAGAAAAGCCGAAAAAGAAACGCACTTCTGCGAAAAAGAAAGTGGATAAAAGTTCCATTGAAGAGGATTTTGACGAAATCTGGGCGCATTATCCGCGTAAAGGCTCTAAGGGAACTGCTTTCAAGGCATACAAAGCACGCGTAACAGCAGGAGAGATCTCGAAAGAGGTCGCTATGAAAGCTGTTCAGAATTTCGCTTTTGTAATGAAGAGCGAAGATCGCGAGCAGAATTACATTATGCTTGGAAGCACCTTCTTTGGTCCCAATCAGCGCTTTAAGGACTATCTCAGTGATGGCGCGGCAATGAACAAATATGTAGCTAATGAGAAAATGTCGCCTGAACATGAAAAGCTCTTTGAGGCGTTTTGGGAGGAATATCCCAAAAAGACGGCAAAACAGCAAGCATATGACAATTTTGCTGCGCTGATGGAAGCAGGAGAGTCTGCTGATGACATCATTAAGGCTGCAAAACACTATTGCTGGAAATGCGTCCAAAAGAAGGTTGAACAAAAGTTTATTAAGACAGCAGGAAACTTCCTTGACCTTAATAAAAAGCCATATAAGGACTACATCAGCTTCAATGATGTCTCTTATGAGCCTTCAACGGATGTAAACCCGTTCGCAATGGTGCAGGATGTGAGCGATGAGAATCCTTTTGTGAATGACAACGAGTCCGATGAAAATCCGTTTCTGAATAGCGATGAAGATAATCAGTCGGATGAGAACCCATTCGTGAACGACGATGATGATTATGACGATGAGGAAGAGAATCCTTTCGTTTCATCGAACTCTGAGGACGACGAAAATCAAAACACAGAATCTGACGAGAATCCCTTTGTTGACGATGAAAATCCGTTCATTAACGATATTGATGAGAATCCATTCTTGAACGACGACATTCCTGCTGTTGAATACAATCCGTTCTTGGATGATTTCGTTGAGGAAGAAAATCCGTTTATTTCTGATGAACAGGAAGAAGAGAACCCATTTTTGACGAACAATCAATCTCGGTCAGAGGACGGGGAAGAAGAGAATCCTTTCCTTCCAAACAGCAAAGAAGAAAATCCATTCCTTGACGACGAGGAAGAGGAAAATCCTTTTATAGAGGAATACAATCAGCGACTCAGAAAATCGAAGAGACAGGAAGAAAACCCGTTCTTGGACGATGACATTATCTGATTAAGCGAATATCCGCTACAGAGCGCTAAATTGGACGCTTTGTAGCGGAATTTTGCATTTGTGAAAATTGTCTGTTAAAATTCTTTTAGAAAAAGTTTTCTGAAAAGGAAGTGATAGTTGTGAGTCAATTTGAAACATGCCCTTATTGTGGCAGATTGCTTGAAAAGAAAAAAATATCCTTCTTTAACGAGGAAATTGTCTTAAAGTGTCCATGCCGCATTGAAGCAGATATGGCGAATGATAAGCGCATTTCAGATATGGAAGAAAAACAGCAAAAGAAAGATGCCGTTGCGTCATTTTTGTCCAATCCTGACATTGGTCGGCGCTATGAAGACAAGAAGTTTAATAATTTTGAAGAGAATGAAGGCAACAAATCCAACCTTGAATTCTGCAAGAACTTTGTCGCTAACTTCTCCAAGTATCTTAAAAGCGGTATGGGTTTACTCGTCATGGGCGGCTATGGTTGCGGTAAAACGCACCTTGAAATTGCTGTTGGGCGCAAGCTCGTCGCAAAGGGATATTCGGTTAAGTTTTACAAAGCCGCATCGCTCTACAACGAATACAAAAAGTCGCTTTCTTTTAGATCTGACGAAGAAGCGAATGATTTTGTGCGCGAAGTAAACGACTGTGATTTGCTTATCATTGATGATCTCGGCATCAATTCGCTACATAGTGATTACGCCTATGAAACATTTTTATATCAAATTATTGATTTTAGGTACGCCAATAAATTGCCAATTATGATCTCCATGAACTGCGTTAAATCCGCACTGCAAACATCTTTAACACCGCGTGTTTTAGATAGACTCGCGAGCATGACCGTCTCTGTTGTCAATAATGCGCCTTCATATCGCGCAACGGAGAAAGACAAAGAGCTTCAAAAAGCACGCACCAAAATCGCACAATCTGCTTGATTGTGGCAAACAGGAAGCGATCTAAAAACGGTGACGCAAAGGCGTCATGCACTAACCAGAAAGGAACGATAAACATGGCAAAATACGCAATCGCGTTCGTCTTGGACGCGGACACTTTGTCCAAGACCTACACAGGAGGCAATCCGGCGAAAGCTTATGCCGAAATAGAGGACACGTTGAGAAGCTACGGCTTCTCGCGTCAGCAGGGAAGCGTGTACTTCGGAAGAGACAAGGTAGATGCTGTACGGACGGTCATGGCAGCGCGGAAGCTCGCGACGAAGTACGCATGGTTTACAGCGAGCGTGCGCGACATCCGGATGCTGCGCATTGAAGACGACAACGACCTGATGCCAGCAATCCGAGGCAGAGACGGGGATTAAGGTGTAGGTACATCCAAAACTTTTTATTTTTTAGCGAAACCATTCGCAACTTTTCCCCACACGAAAAAGAAAACATGGTATCGCAAACATTCACTTAAACTTACAACAAATATAAAATTTTGTAGAAAAATGTGAAATGTTTTGGTAAAATAAAGTTCAGCGAAGCCTCGTCGTTAGGGGAAAAACGGCTGTGGTTCGCGCGGCAAGCGAGGAAAGCCGTGGTAGAAAAACTCGCACAACGTAAGCGGGCAGAAACAGATGAACGTGCCCGTGTAGCGGCGCCGTAGCTGTGCCAGCATGACCGCAGGTGGACGAGCGAACTTTCGGGTTCAAACTAAACTTTCGGCTCTGCAAACTTGATCGTGTCACATTTGTTTCACGGTTTTGAAGCTATAATACGAGAACTCCAAAACGAACTCGTTCAGCACCAATACATGCTCTTTGAGGTTGATCCGTCCGCGTTCAAGCTCAATCTGAACGCGCGCTAGAAGCGAATTAATAACAATGTCGGCATCCGCATAGCCAACAACGCGAAAGCTGAATGTGCGTCCTTGACTGCAAATACCTGCGCCATTTTTTGATATCTTAATCTCGCCACAAAGGATTATTCCGTTGTACCAAAGGCTCGCATAGCCAAAGATTCTAGAGACTACCATCTCTACAATCTTGCGGTCAGACGCAATAATCGGCACTTTACCGCTACCAAAACGGGTGCTTATTTTACATTCTCCTTTCCTATTTTGAACGTTAGGAGTATAGCATATAGCTCAAACATGCCGCCCTCCTATTTCGCAGAGTTAAATACAATGCGCGCATATGTCGCATCACCACAGGCATCAGCGAGATTCTTCTCGTCCCAATCAATATTTTTATCAATCGAAATCTTATCCACAATAGCGTCCTCAATGCGCTCTCCTGCGCTGTGCTTTATTGCGACTTCGGCTTTGTAGATGTATTGTCGCTTAACGCTGTAATCAACAAACACGAAACGAATAGAGAATTCGCTCGCATCCAACTCTTTCAGAATCCCATGCGAGAACGTTTTGTCGCGTTCCATCTCGCAACGCGCAAAATGCAGAAAGTCAGCAATGAGATCGATAAATCCTGCTTTGGATTTACCGATGAACGTATATGTCGCTGAAAATGCGCCTCTCTGCTTCTCGCTGACCTTGATGTAATCTTTCATCATCATGCTCTTATCGCGCCAGTTCTCGGCACGCTCTAAGATGTTCTTTTTAACGCTCTCCACAATGTGTGCACTTTTAGCTTCTATAACGACATACCCGCGTGCAGTAAAACGCTGTTCCATTTGTTTTTATCCCCCTGTGTTTTATGAGTTTTGTTAGCTCTGTTTGATGCTTTTATTGTACGACATATTTGCGCCAGCATCAGAAAAACAAAAACGCCTGCTAAATGTAGGCGTTTTTGTTTTCTCTAAGACACAATTAAGCGATATCGTTTTCGCTAATTGCGTCTTCGAAGAATCGTCCTCGCTCCCAATCAAGTCCGTCAGCAACGAAGTCATCCTCGTGCTCATTGCGCACCTTTGGAACAAATATCCAACCAAGATAACGCATCAGCAATCCGATTTTACCGCTCAGAATTGCCCTTTTGGTGCGAGCAGGAACCTCACGGTTGATTGGAATTGCTGGAAATGCGTTTCCGACTTCACCATCGGCATTGGAGATGCGCTCTGTTGCGCTCACATCAACCATGTAGTCGCCATCAGAGAACTCTAATTTAACCCAATGCTCGCAGTTGCCAGACGCGGCGAGTTCTTCTTCTAACAACAACAGTTTCTTCATTTTAATCGCCTCCATTCGTTAATAAAAATATCCGAACTACCTTCTTGTTTTTAGTTTAGTTGATTTTGAGACCATTTGCAAAAATTAAGCAAAAAAGCAACAACACATTTTAATACAAAACAAAAACAACTTGCCGATTAAGACAAGCTGCTTTTGTGCGTTAAGAAGTAGGCTTACCAAGTGCGCGCCAAGCCGCCCGCAGGGGTCAGCTTGATGCCAACAGAACCGAATTCGGAGAAAGCAGGTTCGTCATGGTTGTACACAAAGACGAACGCCGTGTTCCTTCTGATGTCCTCATCTTCCTGCTCCCATTCCTCTTTGTAATCAGAGACGAACAGGTAACAGTCGCACATTCCAAACTCCATGAAGGAGCGCACGACGTGGTAAACAACCGCGTTGTGTTCCTGCTCGAACTCGCGAATCATCGCGAGTTCATTATCGGTTGGCCAGAAGCACGCGCCAAACGGAGGCTCTGACATGTTGATCAGATTCTCCTTCTCAAACTGCGCGATCACTTCCTCGTAAACGCGCATCTTCTTGAGGCGCTTGACGGCCTCTTTCTTTTTTTCTTCAACGGAAATGTTCATGATATGTTGCTCCTTTCAAAAACAACTTGGTTAATTAGAGATAACAGTGTTATCTCGCATCTATGTCTATTATACTGTCAAATTTAACAAACAGCCTAAAAATTACCGCTTCGTTACGAGAGTTTAGAACAAAATTCGTGCGCGTCGCTCAAAAATATTGTAGAATAAACCAAGAAGCGCACAAAGCGCATTGATAAGGTATCATCTTTGATTCGCAAACAGAAAGGAATCATCATGGACAACACAGAAGAGCGCGAGAAACCAAAACACGGCGAAGTGTGGCTGCATAGTAGCGGAATTGCTTTTTGGGTTATTGGCGTTTGCGAGCACACTGAAACAGGCGAGGAATATGTGGTTTGCAAAAATCTGAGAACTCGTGGCAACTCAGCGCGCACAATGGCATCATTTATGCGCGAGATTGATAGAGATAAACATCCCGATAATCCTGCGCAATATCGCTTTACAAAACTGACAAAAAAAGAAAAGAAGTGGTTTTTCCGCAAGAAACCGAAAGAGATGCCTATCAATCCAATCCACGAAGCGACAGGAAGAGCGCTTCCTAATACGCAGGAAATTTGGCGACACTTTAAGCAAAAATCGGACTATCTTATCATGACTTGTTGCTACAATCCCGAAGAGGAAACCCGCTTTGTGGCATACACGCGGCTGTCTGATGGTAAGTCGTTTATTCGCCCAACTGATATGTTTATGTCCGAAGTTGACCATGAGAAATATCCTAAAGCGGCGCAAAAGTGGCGTTTTGAAAAAGTGCTGTAATCTGCTTGCTCTGCTTTAGAAAGGATTGATTTGTTGATGCCAAGAACCGACACTATATATAGAAATCATAATTTCAACAACTCAAATAAGCCTAAAGACGATCTATTGTTTTGCATATTTGCCATCCTTGCAATCGCAGGAATGATTTGGTTTGGTTGGGCTTCCCCAGAAGCACAAGAGAGCATTAAAAAAGAAGAAATGCAACGTGTTGAAAACTGCTTGGCTCAATATACATCTGGTGGACGCGGAACTGGACATTGGGACGAGTGCGAAGGAACAAAACATTTGTGGTACGAAGGGGGGATATATGAGCCGGTTGGCGTATACACTGAAAGAAAGAAACAATTAAGCGTTGTTAGTTTTTCTCCACGTCAATTAAAAGGAACGCGAGACTTTAACAACCATTGTCTAATAAAATCAGGCAAGTGCTCTTCAAAGCACATATGGTTGTGGTCGGGCGGTCAAATATATGAAAGAATGGGAGCTTATTCAAACAGCAGAGGAAAGTATAAAATCGTTCAGTGGAATCCGATAACAGCCGAGGAAAAAGCTAAAGGCGCAGAAATAGAGCAGGATCAAGATTTTTCCAACGGAAACTTCTTTGATCCGACTACGATGCCTAAAAACGAAGATCAGTCATGGCTTTTTAACTAAAGAAATACGAAAATCCCCCTTTAGAAAGGATTGACCCATGCAAGGATAGATACACCATACAAAAAGAACGTGCCGATAATACAAATAAGAAAGGATTCTTGACAACGATGAAAGAAAAATTCTCAGATCAAAACAGTTATTTTGGTTGTTTTATACTCGCCTTGGTTCTTGTTGGGTTGGTGTATGTAGAGTTCTTGTCGCCTCATGCGAAAGAGTACAATGAAAAAATCTCAGTTGCAAGAAAAGAGAATTGTATGCCACAGCGCTCAACAAACCAATATGGAGTAGGTTTCTGGGATGTTTGCGAGGGAACAAACCATTTATGGAGTCATGGTAGTATTTATGAGCCAGTTGGTACATATCGCAAAGGTACAGGGAAAGGAGATCATAAATTCCAACTTGAAGCGACCAGCTTTTCTCCTAGAATAACTGAAGGCACGCGCGATATAAACAATCACTGTCATATTTCGCGCCTATCGAACGATTGTGATGGTAATGAAACGTGGGTTTGGGCAGGAGGAACAATCTACGAGAAAATGGGGGAGTATGATGGCTATAAAATCACCAAATGGAATCCGATAACAGACGAGGAAAAAGCAAGAGGCGAAGAAATGGAAAAAACAAAAGACTTCCCTGATGGCGGTTTCTTTGATCCAACAATCGCTAAAAACACAAGTAAGTTACAACAGTTTTTTGGCAACGAATAAAGAAAGATCAGTCATGGCTTTTTAACTGAAGAAGCACGCCCCGCCTCTAAGGACGAAAGCCCACGGCTAAAGCCGTGGGATGAATGCCGCCAGAGAAAACATTTCCAAATAAACCGCCGAAAACGCGGTATAATAGAGCCAAAAAAAAAGGAAGATGTAAATGTTCAGCTATACCACAATAGCAGCCAGTAATGCGTCCAATGCGCTTAAAGAGTTTGCAGAGATTTTCAATTCAGGAGCAGGCGCGGCAGTTTCCAATGCGTTCCATGTGGACGTGCGCGATGTCGGCGATAAGTACATCCTCGAAGCAGAACTTGCGGGCGTTAAACGCGAAAACATCTCGTTGCGCTACAAGGAGAACCAACTCATCATCTCAGTGCGCCAAGAGCTTGCAAGAGAGCGCGAAAAGGCGACAAAGTACCTCTATCAGGAACGCTATAAAGGCAATATGGTGCGGTCGTTCCACTTGGAGAATATTGATGAGACGCGCGCAGTAGCGACGTTCAAGGATGGCATCTTGCTTGTAACGATTCCGAAGCGCAAGGATGCTGACAAGGGCTATAGCATCCACATTGCCTCCGTTTGATGCGATTGAGATGTAGAACTAAGATAAAAATGGAAGGGGTAAAATCCAATGACGCTCACAGAGCACGAAGTTGGCGAAACAGTGTGCATTTTGCCCGAAGGGTTTGAGGGCAGGATTGTGAAAAAACTCAATGAAGATGGCGAGTGGCTGTACTTGATTGAGTTTTGGGATGAAACAAGGGATTGGTACAATGGAAATGAATTCTACAAGAAGGAAAACCTCAAGTTTTAGGTTAGAAAGGAAAACTAACATGCAAAACCAAAACAAGATTCTCAAGTACGTCAAACTCACAGCAACTATCTGCGCTGTGGTTGTGGGACTTATCAGCTTCCACAATGCTGTTTCGGCGCACAGTATTGACAACTGGGCGGCGGTGAAGGGAATTCCTAATGATGTCACTGACAGAGCCGATCGCGTCATCAATGAAACTGGTTCGTTCAAGGATGTTGAAGGGATTGTCCTAACGCCGCAGGAAAGATTCTCTCAAGGCATCAGTACTGACGAGAAGGAAGTCAAGGTGTGGATTTCTGAAGGGAACTATATCGCGGCAATCCTGACCTACAAACAGTCACAACAGTACCTCAAGATGCTGAAAGATGGCGCTGATGGGATGGTTGTGCGGATTACGAGCATGGAGAATCAGTCAGTGAAGATTCTTGGCGCGTTCCATCGGGATGACGGAAAGGCAACTCCAAAGCAGTAACTAGACAAAAAGCAGCAAAATAACGGCAAACAAAAAGCTCTCTGTTGTTAGCAGAGAGTTCTTTTTGTTGTTAATTGTGGTGCGACAACGATGGAGCTAGTTAGCCAACAATCTCATCGTAATCAACCTCCTCGAAGAACGCGGCGGCATCATCTTCGCCGATGACATCAGCGAGATTCTGTTCTGTCCAGTCTACATCCTTAAACGACACTTCAACACAACGAAGTGCTTCAAGCCGCTCTCCTGCATCGTGATTGATTTCGGCAATAATGTGGCCGATCCACGCTTCACTCAAGTCAGCTTCCATGTAGCCGAAAACAAGCTTGAAAGCGTTGTCTTTGAGAAGCTTCACGACAGCCGAATCTGCGCCAAGTTCTTTGACAATCTTTTTGAATAACGCATCGAGGTTGTTCTCAAAGTTCTCGTTGCCGTCCGCTGTGAATGGGTATCTCGAGATGAGTTCTCCATTGACAGTCTCGTTTTGGTTATCAAACGGGAAGTTGTCCACGAAGATGCCAAGATCGCCATATTCCTGCGACGGGAACACATCCTCAACAAAAGCGTCAATCACGTTTGCATTTTTGGCGATAATTTTCACCATGCCGTTAACCCGAGTAATAGACATTAATTTTTCCTCCTCTTTCTAAAAAACAAAGCTAAGATACAAATATCCTATGACTAGTATATACTAAATGGAATCTTTCTTCGTCTAAAATGATGCTATTTATCGCCATCCTAATGCGCATATCTTGGCGAGGTTCCAAACATGTCACAAAGGTACTCTAATGTGACGGAAAATTCGCCGTCAACGAGTTGAACATAAATATCGCGCTCCAATCGCGTGATATTGTTGATTGTTCGCACATCGTGCAAAACTAATTGCTCATCAGATGTGAAAAATCCTTCTTCTGCGTACTCATTTGCGATGTTCTGCATGTGTTTTTGTAACTCAGAAAGCTCTCTTTTGGACAACTGGCAGAATGTGAGATTTACATTAAGGCTTTCTGCGAACCTTCTTAAAATCTCTTTGTCGCGCTCTTTCAGCGCTTTTAGGTTGAACCTGTTAGGAATCCAAACAAACTCGCTCTCATCCATCTGCTCAAATTCACGCCATTCGGCATCATCATAGTCGTTATTGTAGTTAGCTCGTGATTTTGTATTTAACATTTGATATCCCTCCTATATACAACCGAAAAAATTAACCCCCTCTACAAAACAAAAAACACCTCTGAAACAAATCAGAGATGTTTTTGTGTGTTTAGGAGTAGCGTCTCAGTGTTGTGCCATCAGGCAACACCTCAACGCCTTCCTCCGTTGGCGAGTCCTCTGTGCGCGGCATCTCGGACAACTGCTTTGCAACAGTTTCGAGCGCTTCTCTGTGCTCGTTCACGATGTCTGCGAGCATGAGGAGCGTTGGAAATGGTACTTCCTTGTCGCGAATGAGCGATTCAAGGAGATTCATCTGCGCGTGGCGCAAACGGAAACGCAACGGTTTTGCAAACCGCTCTCTACAAACTAGGAGCATTTCGACGTTAGGACTAGATGGATGACTTACAAGCCCCCCAGCTTTAGCTGTGGGGTGTTGACAAAATAGAGAAAGCAGAGGAAATTCCTCTGCTTGTTTCTTGTTTATCTAAAATCTGCGAGAATACCCCCGCCTCTAAGCGAAGCGTAGGCGGCGGGAGGAATCGCAATCTACATGTAAGTCAGCGAATATCCAAAACTAACCAATTCACAATTTCTTGAAGGAAAATTTTTAGTTCCTTCTCCGAAAGCGCGATAGTATCTTCCGTTGGTTAGCTGACCACTCAACAAATACTTCTTATTATTAAATACGAATACTGCGGATGGTTTAATTCTTTCATACGCATTATATCTGCGGTATGATTTCTTCACGACAAGTTTAGAAACAACTCGTCTTGCCGCAAGTTCGCCATGTTCCTTTGTCATCTTGCTTTGTAAATCAGAAAGAGCGTCACCTTTTTGCTCAAAACGAGGCTTGCGATTCTTTGCAACTACCGTTTTACCATCCAGATATGTCCGTTCAGCCTGCGAATGAATACGGCTTCGGTCATGACAACGGAACTGACGAAGTTCAAACGGTTGATTATCGTCGTATTGTGGAATAATACCAGAGCCGATACCCGCAATACAGACTGCATCCGCAAAGTGTTCCTTTGGAAGATTGTTCGCCTTACGAAGTTCGGCAGTCTCTTGCCCCTCACAGATATGAGCTTTGTCCCCGAACATCTTCACTATACCATCCCAGATGAACGGAATAGCAATGTTAACAATAGAGGTTCCAGCATACTCTTTGTATTTGCCAATTTTGTCTAAACTCCGTTTGCCTGTATGTATCTCTGTATGGCAGACGGAGCAAAGTCCGACAAGATTTTCGGGAGTGTCAGAACCTCCTTTGTGCCGTGGTTTGATATGATGATAATGTTCAATAGAAGCACCGCAGCAAATACAAACGCCGCCTTGCAAGGCATAAATATAATCTTCTTTACTGGCGTAGCCTTTGAGCCTACCATTCTGGAAATCCCATCCACGAACAGAATCATCCTCTAGTCGCATGAACGCGAAGCGGTTATACTCTAGTGTCCAATCCGTAACAGGAAGAATCTTACAGATATTCTGCACCATGTTTAAGTGTGTCTGAATACATTGCCTTGCGGTAGGTGTAAGCCATCCGGCAGGGCGTTTTCGATTGTTGAAGCGGCTTTCCGTGTTGATGATGTCCTTTAGTTCAAGTACACCATCTTTATATCCTGGTAGCTTCCGTCCTTCTGGGAAGTATGTCATTGTACCATTGGCTTTTGCACGACGCTTACGGCGTAAGCGTTCCCCACGGCGAGAAGCCCTACGATGTGCAGCACGATCTGCCATTAGTTTTGGTATTTCCTTGTTGCGCGTTGTGACATGAGCCGCGTACACGACCTCGCCTTTGCCATTTAACACAGCCTCGCCAATATTGGTACGTCCAGGATCTGTTCCTCCATAGAGAGGCTGGATAAAATCTGTGGACTCGTACTGCAACTGAATAACGAAAGGCTTTGTTGAAATAGCTTTTGCTTTACCAGTTTTTAGCATACGCCGCACATGTCCAAACCGTTTGGTTGGCATGAGCGGCTTGCCTTGACGATTTAATACATAGACTACATACATACAAAAATCTCCTTTTAGAGATAAGTCTTAATGACGCGAAATCATCAAGTTGTGTTGCCATAGACTCGGCACGACTACGCCCAGAGCAAGAGGCTTGGCATCACCCAAGGTGGTTCGGAACTGAATCCTGTCGTGTCATTATTTGTCTCTGCTCAATAACGCTGGGCTTTTGCAAGCCCCCGCCTCAATCACCATTCGGCGATAGGCGGTGGGTTGTTGACTCCTCTGCTTTGAAATTGAAAACAGGCTTAATAACCTTCACCACGTCCACAGTCGGCGCAATGTGCTTCAAGATTGCATCCATTGACTTGTATGCCATTGGCGCTTCATCAAGAGTTCCATTGTTGATACAAGTGGAAAAAATACCGCTCATTGCGTCACGATAGTCGCCTAAATCAAGCTTCTCTTTCGCCTTTTTGCGGCTCATCAACCGCCCTGCTCCATGCGGTGCTGACTGGTTCCAGTCGGGATTCCCTTTGCCAACGCACAAGAGGCTGCCATCGCGCATATTGATGGGAATTAGGAGTTGCTCTCCTGCTTTCGCCGAAACAGCACCTTTGCGCAGAATCATTGCATCAGTGTCAATGTAGTTGTGAATTGTCGTAAACTCATCAGCGACAGTGAGGCGCATATTGCGAATAATCTCATCTGCCATCGCCTTACGGTTAAGCATCGCAAAATGCTGAGTGATGCGCATGTCATGAATATAATCGTCAAACAGAAGTCCAGAAACATACGCCATATCGCGCGGAATTTCGCTCTCTGTGAGATCCACTTTGAGCTTCTTCACAGTCTCAGAGATTTCCTTGTGGCGACCCTGCGCTTTAAGTTCGGCAATAACAGCGTTAATATTTTGCTTCTTCTTGCCGCTAAGTTGCCAATATGCCGCATCTTGGTAATAGTCAGCAATCTGAACGCCAAGGTGTCGGCTTCCTGAATGGATAACAAGATAAAGATGCCCGTCGTTATCCTTGTCAACCTCAATAAAGTGATTGCCGCCCCCAAGCGAACCAATGCTGCGATATGCGCGGTCAATATCGCACATAGATGCCATTTGAAGCTCGTTAAGGTCAACCTGTTCTGCGAATTGGTGCACATCAGAGCGCACTGCGCGACCGGATGGGATGTGCTTGCGAATTGTTGCGTCAAGCTCGTTGAAATCAATGCTCTTGTCTTCGAGCTTGACCGTATACATACCGCAGCCAATGTCTACACCAACCATATTCGGCACAACCTTGCCATGAATTGTCATAGTAGTGCCAATCGTGCAGCCTTTGCCAGCATGAACATCGGGCATGACGCGCACCTTGCAATCTGCAAGATAAGGCGCATCGCATACTGCTTCGAGCTGTTCGTGTGCCGTATTTTCGATGTTATCAGTATAAACGATTGCGGCATTGTGCTTGCCGTTGATTATCAACATTTGTGTTTTTCCTCTCTTTTACTCGTTTCTCTTCGAACGAAATCTTGATACAACGCCTTAAGTAGGATCGTTGTTTTTTGATGATTTTATTTTACAACAGGAGGTGGGTGCTGTCAGCAAAATTAAAACAAATAGATTTACTGGTATATTGTTGGTGACAAAGATAAGATGATGAGGATTACTATAAAATTAAGAATGGAAAGCATGGAGAAGATATGTAAATCTTTAAACTGTAATATAGGAAATATCGTTGAATTTTCATTTAATAATAAAGGAAAAAAAGAAGTAAAATTATGGCATGCGATTATGCAAAATACATGGCAGGAGTAGTAATACAGTGCGTCGTCTAGCCGAATGTGGTGCGTTGCAGACAGCGAAAAAAATAGAAAGAAAGTGGGTTATTAATGGTGATGAGGAATATCCTGTAAAAAAACGGAAAACGAATAAACCAATGACCGTAGTTTCTCTGTTTTCTGGTTGTGGCGGCATGGATCTGGGTTTCATTGGCGGATTTGAGTTTCTAGGTCACATTTACAGCAAAACAGGATTCAAGATTATCTGGGCGAATGAAATTAGCTCGGGTGCTTGCAAAACGTATTGCAAAACTTCACTTAACTTTATAACAAATAAAAACTTCTTGACAAAAATGTGATCGTTTTATATAATAATATTAAGTTTTATAGAAAGGAGTTTGTGTTTTTGGAGAAAGAGTACATAAAAATTCGAGACTACGCGAAGCGAATGTCGCTTCATATTCGCACCGTGTATCGCTACTTTCACGATGGAAAACTCGAAGGATTTCAAGACGAATCGACAAAAACAATATTCTTGAAAAATCCGTTTTGCGCGGATAAGCCAAAGGAAAAGGTCGGGGCGGGAGGTACAAGAGCTGTGCTATACGCCCGCGTTTCCTCGTCCGAGAACAAAAAGAACCTTGTGGCGCAAATGGAACGGCTTCGACTGTTTGCTGCAGCGAAAGGTTATTCTGTTGTTCAGGAAGTCCAAGAGGTCAGCTCTGGGTTAAACGACGGACGTAAAAAGTTAAATAAACTTCTTGAAAACCCAAGTAAGTTTGATATTTTATTAGTTGAACACAAAGATCGTCTCACGCGTTTTGGGTTCACTTATATTGAACTTTTGTTGAAAAACTCGGGAAAATGCGTTGAAGTTATCAACACGGTGGACAACGATAAAGAAGATCTTGTTCAAGATTTTGTCTCCGTAATTACATCGTTTTGCGCAAGAATTTATGGGAAACGCCGCAGTCAACGTGTGACTGAGAAGATGATTCAGGAGTTGAGAGAAAAAGATGGAAGTGTTACGACAAAATCGGTATCGCGTGAAGCCGACGCACCCTGATTACAAACTTTTCCTGCGTCACATGAAAGAGTCGCAGGCGGTTTACAATTTTGCGAACTTCCTTGTCCGACAAGGCTACTTTCGTCGAAGCGGGAAGAAGTTCAACACGGAGTTTTTGGACGAGTTCAACGACGATCTGTCCCTTCGCACCGAAATCGAGGCGTACTTCGAGGAAGGGAAAGCCTTTACGTCCCGCTTGCACCGCATCCTTTGTATTGTCGCTCGGCGTTGGGAGTGCGACATCAACGCGAAGATCGTGCAGAACATTGTGCGTCACCTCCAAGCGGACTGGGCATCCTTTTTTG
>ERZ773014.388-NODE-388-length-30185-cov-17.631829_pt1 | contig 30185 bp, 25 predicted proteins | sample MGYA00580841_ERZ773014 | MGnify/ENA primary metagenome ERZ773014 (study PRJEB29015, sample SAMEA2737989) | human oral metagenome | biome: human oral; feature: human-associated habitat; material: dental | place: China | collected 2067 ... | reverse complement strand
ACGTCCTCCTCGCGCACGCGCGTAACAGAGACTACAACAACAGAGAACACGCATAAAATACGTGAAACAACAACAGACGATGTCCGTAGTCTTTGCACATCGCTCGGCATATCCGGCACATCGCTGGCACGGTTTATCCGTCGCTATGGCGCATCGTCCGTACATGAGAAAGCACGGCTCCTGGAGACTGCCATGCAGACACAGAGCATTCGAAATCCGGCAGGATGGCTGCATGCTGCCCTCAAGAACGGCTATACATTTTCACATCCGCATCCTCTTACCTCCGAGGAATCCGTACAGTCAAAAAGCATGACAGAACGTAGCGGCAAAACAGCACCATCTTCGGGATCTCCTGCGATCTGCTCAGACGATTCCAAAGAGGTCGCATCCGATGATGCTAAGACGAAGAAAAAACGAGAAGTACCGCAGATTCTACAGGATTACTTGGATCGTCAAAAAGGCGATGGGGGAGATTTTGCACGGGAATTCTTGCGTTGGCGTGGGAATGAGGGAAGAGCAAGCCCTAGCCCTTAATGCGTCTGACGAGGAGGGGAATGACAATGAAAAACCCGAACATCGCCCGATTTCTCGCAGCACAGGCGATTCGTAAAGCATTCACAGAAAACTCTTTGCCAACATGTCTTGAAGAGCTTAAAACACTCTGTGCAAGCGAGACGCATCCACGTCTTCTTTCTGCCTATCTGCGCTGGCAAAGGGAGCTGATCAACCGCATCTTGGTATATGCGTTACTGGATGACCTGTCGGAAATAGAACGTGACTTTGTGTATTATCGCTACCGCAACAGGCGCAGTATGAAGTGGATTAGCATGCACATCCCTGTCTCGGAGCGACAGCTCTATTTCCTAAATGACCGCATCTTACTGCGCCTTGAGACACTGCTCTTTTATCAGCCGACTCGTGCAGATGCATTTTCACCGAAGGTGATTCTAAACCTTCTGCGTGTCATTGACGCACGCATTGCGGTATTTTCGCTGCGTGTCGATTTGCCTGTTGATATAGGGTGGTTGGATCACTTGTTCTTGGCGCGATACCGCTGTCACGCTCTTTTTGATCTCATGATGTCGTTCTTGTCCCCCCACAAAGAGACACTCGCGCAGAAGATTATCCGGCAGAAATTTCATGCGCCAAATGCAACAGCTGAGGAGCTGCTTCGGCAGCTTGACATCCCATCTTCTGAACGGGAAAAGAGTATCGTGCAAGGCATTCTGCGTGATTACCTTGGTTGTGCCGAAAAATGTCTGTGCATAGAAAAAATACCGGAATCCGAAAAGTTTGCAGTTTTTTAATTCTGCAATGTGATTCAATAAGAGGGGAGTGAATTTTTCGGAGAAGGAGCTGGGGATATGAGAGAGAGAAAAAGTTTTCCGCGACCAAGAGAGCGCCCCGTCTTATGGTGCATCGGGCTTTTGTCCATCATCATGTTGTCCGCATCCGCATGCGGATGGAAATTTCCGGAGCAGCACATCATTTTTTTCAACCGAACGGAGAGCGTGCCCCTTGGCTTTTACCTTCGCATCCCGCTGCGTCCACTGGTGCGTGGGGACTACGTAGTCTATGAGCCGACAGAACTGACACGGCGGTATGCCACTGTGCGCGGCTACAGTCCAAAGGCAACGAGCAAATTTCTAAAACGTGTGGGCGCAGTTGCCGGGGACACCTACTGCATTGACCCGGACACCCATCATTTTACCATCGAGGGAACCTATATCGGCGAGGTATTTCAGCGGGATCGCATGGATCGTCCGCTGCCGCAGCAGAAAGGCACATACATCGTACCGGAGGATTTCTTTCTGCCCATTGGAGAAACCTCGCGCAGCTTTGACGGGCGCTATACCGGTGTGGTACCGACCGGCAGCATCGTCGCGCTTGTGGTTCCTTTGCTGACATGGTGGTGAAATAAAGCACGGTCGTTTTTTGAATGATAAGGGGGTATTGTGTGTTTACGTTTTTTAAGCAGCCGGAAAAATACTCAGAGACAAGCAGCATGAAAAGTCCTGCAACACCGGCAGAGCGTGCCCGCGCGGAATATGACCGACGGGTTGGCAGTGTTGTCGTGCAAAATTACAATTGGAGGCGGATTGCGCTCGGCCTCCTTCTCGTCTGCATTGTACTTTCTGTCGGCCTTACCGTGCAGTCCCTTACCTCGCGGATTGTACCCTACGTCGTGACCGTGGATAAATCCACAGGGGAAGTACAGCAGGCGGGGGCTGTGATCGCACAGAACTACACACCGCAGGAGGCGGAGATTCGCTATTTCCTTGCGCAGTTCATCCAAAATGCACGGAACATCCAGTTAGACCCTGTGCAGCAGGAACGTTTGCAGAATCAGGCAATCGCCTATCTGACACAATCGGCAGCGCAGAAGTACCGCACGATCCAACACAACGAGCATTTTCAGGAGCGCTATGCAAAAGTCACGGCGCAGACGAAAATCACGAGCATCGAGAAGATCCCGGATACAGACTCCTATCATGCGGCTTGGGTAGAGGAAGAATTCGACATTGCAACAGGAGCGCAGCGGCTGCACAGCTATCAGGGCGTATTTACCGTCACCATGATAGAGCAGAAAGACGAGGCGCGGCTTCTCGTGAACCCGCTTGGACTCTACATTTCCGATCTCAATTTTTCTGAGGAAATCAACAAGAAAAGCCCGACTGCCGGAGGAAAGTGAATAAAAAACCTCCTTATTCAGATGTTCAATTTGAACATCTGAATCAACCGATTAAAAATTCATTTATGGAGGAATCAAGCGATGAATTTGCTTCAGAAGAAATTAGCACACCTTGCTCTGATCGGTCTTTTGACGTTCAGTTTTACGGGCAATGTCTTTGCAAGTGAACAAACAAAGACACAAGTCAAGGAAGAAACCAACGTAAAAAAGCTCTCACAGGAAGTTGCAGACTTGCGTGACAGCCTCGATGAGATAACAGAATCTCAAAGCTCCATCCTACGTATTCTGGATGCACTTGCAGAGCAGCTGGAAACGATGCAGCAGGATCAAGAGTTTCAGCGTACGGCGCTTCCTGCGCCCACAGACCGTGCGCTCATCAATCCTGACCGCTCCTACCGTTCGATCCGCACAACACAGGATGCCATCAATGCGCAGGGCGATTCGACGATGGTATTTACCTATGCGCCGGAACAGCTCTACAAGATCTATTGCCGCAGGGGCTACATCACCGACCTTGCACTTAAAAAAGGAGAGAGCATCCGTTTCGTCGGCGGCGGCGATACGGCTGCATGGCAGCTGGATCAATCCGTGGTGGATGGTGTGCCGCATCTATACATCAAGCCTGTTGTAGAGACATCCACGACCAACCTGATTATCACCACGGAAAAGCGCAGTTACCAGCTGATCCTTAATACAAGTGACTGGTATAATCCCATGGTCTACTGGACATATGGGGCAGAAGACCATGCGGATATGATGCGCCGTAAAGCGCAGGAACAGTCCACGCAGACAGCCAGCGTCAATGTCACCGGCGTGGAACAGCTGGACTTTTCCTTTCAGGTTCGAGCAAAAGGGGAAGCGAAGGAATATCTGCCGGAGATGGTATTTTCAGACGGCGTGCGCACCTATCTGAAATATAAGACATTACCCAAACAGCAGGTACCGCTCTTTGTGACCGAGCGCGGCAAGAAGACCATGACGCTCGTCAACTACCACGCACGGGACGGCTACTACATCGTCGATGTTCCGTTTGATAAAGCACAGCTGCGCGTTTCTGATCGCAGCACTGTGACGATTGCGCATAAGGGGTGACGGTATGGCAGGATTCAATCCACAACAAATTGGCAAATACTTTGCTGATTTCAAGACCTTTTTCAGCCGTCATCGCCGCAAGAAGCAAGAGGACGACACAGAGCGCGATGGGGAAGATGAGACACAGGAAAATCCCGGCGATGTGAAAATGAACAGCGGGGAGCATCGCAATGTCTACAGCATCCGCAAGAAAATCATCGGCGGCATCGTCGCCTTTTGTATTTTGGTTTTTCTGGGCAGTTATTATCTATCAAAGCCCGCACCGAAGGAACGTCCTGCCAATATGCCGGCGCAGCAGCTTGCGGCAGAAACAAAGGAGCCGGCGCATATCAGCGAGCACAAGAAGGAACTCTCCTATGCTGACCTACAGGAAGTGCAGCGGGAGCGCAGCAAAGCGGCAAATGCCAAAGTGCCGCCGGGCGGCGTAGATGGACAGCCGGCAGGGACGGGTGCGAAAATCTCGCAAGGCGCTGTGTCTGCCCAGCAGATTCCAACGCCGTCCCTCCCGGCAGCTGCCTATCCACCGCCCACTCCTGCAATTCCATCGGCACCGATGGACAGCGGCAATGTCAAGGCGGCATCTCCTCCTACAGAAAATACTGTGGAAAGCCGCGCAGAAAAGGAACTTGAGGAGCGGTACCGCTCGGCCATCGCATTTGCCATCAGCAGCACAGGAGCTGCGGCAGGAACAGCTTCCATGGGTACTGATACGGGGACTGCTGCAACAGAGGAAATGAGGAACAGCAACACGGTGCAGACGGCCATGCCCGCCTCCTATGATACGGGCAGCCCGTACATCCTTCAGGTCGGCACGATGATCCCTGCGATGCTCTTTTCCGGCATCAACACAGATACACCCGGTCAGGTCATCGCACAAGTCAGCAGTGATGTCTATGACAGCGCAACAAAGACCAATCTCCTCATCCCGACAGGAACACGTCTCATTGGGACGTATCAGCAAAGTGAGGGCACCGCAAACGGGCGTATCGGCATCAGTTTTTCGACCATGATTCTGCCGAGCGGCGCTGCCTATGACATTGGCGGCAGCATGGTCGCCGTAGACGGGAGCGGCTACAATGGCATTACCGGAAAGGTGCATCGTCATATGGGGCGTGCACTGGGCGCAGGGCTTCTCACAAGCGCCATCGCTGCACTCGGTTCCTATGCGAGCGGGGATTCCTCGGCGCAAAGCAGTTTCACAGGCGGCCAACTCATGATGCAGGGCGCGATGAGCAACGTTCTTAACTCTGTATCTCAGATTGTGCGTGACAGTACATCTGTGCGCCCGACCGTTACCATCGAACCCGGCTATACCTTCCATGTCTATGTCACGCAGCCCATTTCCTTTGGAGGCTGAGAGATGGACGAGCAGGAAAAGAAAGAACAAACCAAGGTGCTCTTCCTTTGTCTTTTGATGGCCGGCATCACCTATGTTGCCGCCAACTGGCTCACCACCCAGATGGTCGCGGAGAGTGCTGCATACAGTGCGCAGCTCACCGGGGAAATTGCAGGGCATATCTATCAGCCGTTTGCCTATCGCGCATGGAAAAGCGATGCACAGATCCGCACGGCAATTCCACGGGAAGCTGCCAAATATGCGTTTTTGCCGTGGATTGTCTACCTTGTCGGCGGGTTCATCATCTACCGCTTTTATAAGAGCCAACAGCGTATGACGAGCCATGGCACCGCAGATTTTGCAAAAGAAAAGGACATCAAAGAGGCAGGGCTTGCCGTACGGGAAAACGGCTTTGTGGTCGGCATCAATCCATTTAACAATAAGCTCATGCTGCACGACGGCCCGGAGCACATCCTGCTCGTCGCACCCACGCGCAGCGGCAAGGGCGTGTGCAACATGATCCCAACGGGCATCTGTTGGAAGCACAGCATCTTCTTCTTTGATCCCAAGGCAGAGCTTTGGAATTTTACTGCCGGATGGAGAAAAAAGCATTTTGGACAAAGTGTTATGAAGTTTGAGCCGCTCTGTAAGGATGGTTCTGCGGCAAAGTGGAATCCGTTTGCCGAGATCGACTTCCAATCCTTTGAAGAACTGGCCGATGTTTCGACCATCTCAGAAATGATGGTCAAGACCGGCGAAGGCAGCGGCAGCAAAGATCCCTTTTGGGAGAACTCAGCCATTGCTCTTATCAACGGGGTGATTCTGCATCTGCTCTACAAGCATCATCAGGAAAAGCGATTTCTTCCGTGTCCGTCTGATGTCATGAGCTTTCTCTCATCGCCCGGTATGAGCACAGACAAACTCTTTGCCTCCATGAAAATCTATCCGCACATCTCCAAGGAGGAGTTCTTAGAGGAATTTGAGGAAGTCATCAAAGACGAAAAGGGCAATCCGATCCTTGATGCCAACGGAAAACAGCAGACAAAGAAAAGGCACTGCAAGAATCCGCTCAAGGAGATTTACGGTGAGTATATCGAGGATTTCAGACCGTTTACAGAGGTGCTGCCAACGTTTGCCAAGGCGGTCATTGCCAATGAGGAATGTGCAAAAACCTACGAAGAAGCATTGCAGAAGGGGCAATTGGCCGAACCGCCGAAAAGCAATCTGGAACTTTTGCGCATGAGCATCCTTGCAGCAGAGGCAGAGGGGCAGCAGATTGACTTTGATGCACCGGATCTGTCTGAATGCACACAGAAGCAGCAGATTGACCAGATGATCAGCGGGCAGGATGTGACATCGCCGTGGTATAAGCTCCTCGTCCATCCAAAGGTCGCTGAAGCTGCCGCCAATATGTATAACGGTGCGGAGCAGACACGCGCCTCCATTATGCAGACGGCGCAGACCTCGATGGCCGTCTATCAGGATCCGCTCGTTAGAGCCAATACAGCGGTATCGGATTTCTCGCTGCGCGATCTGCTTGACCCTTCGCAGGAAGTATCGCTCTATCTCGTGCTCCAGCCCAATGATATTGACAAACTGCGCCCGGTGTTGCGCCTCTTTGTCAACACCATGCTCTCCAAACTTGTTCGTGACATGAAATTCAGTGCAGACGGAGAAAAGGAGCAAAAAAAGCAGCGTCTTCTCCTGATGCTCGATGAGTTCCCGCAGCTCGGGAAACTCGAATCCATCGAAAAGACGCTTGCGATCTGTGCGGGCTACGGCGTTAAAGTTTGTGTTGTCGCGCAGAGCATGGGACAATTAAACAAGATTTACACGAAGGACAACGCCATTCCCGGCAACTGTCATGTGCAGATTTACTTTACGCCGACCCTGGAGGACGGAGGAGGGACGGCAAAGACACTCTCTGATACCCTCGGAGATAAGACCATACACTCCTATTCCAAATCCACAAGTGGAAAGATGTTTGAAGGCTCCACATCGACCTCCAACATGGCACGAAAACTGATGACGCCGGACGAGGTGCGCCGGATGCCCGCCGACCGCGAACTCGTCTTTGTTGCAGGCTTCCGGCCGATCTTCGGCAAAAAACTCTTTTATTTCAAACAGAAATTCTTCACCGACCGCACAAAAACACCGCCGCCGGTATTCAGCGATCTGCGTACGGAAGTAAAATCCTACGCGCAGCTCTTTGCCGTCCACCGTGCAGACAGAGAAGCGGCCGAGGCGCGACTGCGCGAGGTGCAGGAGGCACGCGCGGCCGCGACAGCAGCAGCGCATCCACCGACCAAGGCAGAAACCCGATGGGAGGAATACAATGAACCGACAGATCAAGAAAATACCGCGCCTCGTAGAGAAAATGAAAAGCGACATACGGAACATGCAGCCGCAGAAGGGCGTGAAGAACCACCGTCCAAAGACGCGCAGGAGATAACAAGTTTTGCACGCAGGAAGGAAATGCTGCTTGCAAAGCGCAGAAGGGAAGGGGACGAAGATGGAGCGTGAGGACAAGGTTTACGAGCGCCATCTTGAAATGCTGGAGCACAACATGGGGCGCAGCATCATGCACTATATGCATGACGATAACGTGACCGAGATCATTGTCAATCCGGACGGCAAACTTTGGATTGACACATTTGACAAAGGGTTTCAGTATACGGGCGTCGTCATGGAGCCGGAAGACACCAAGCGCATCATCTATGCCGTCGCGGATCTTGCCGGGCAGGTCATCGACGTGAAGAACGATCCGGCACTGCAAGCCCACATTCCGGCATCGCGGCTGTTTGCCAGCTGCCGCTTTCAAGGGCTTTTGCCGATGATTGTCGAGGCGCCCGGCATGAATATCCGAAAACATGCAAAGAAAGTCCTCACACTGGATGAATACGTGGCGCAGGGCAGCATGAGCGAAAGCCAGCGTGCGGTGATACAACAGGCGATTCACGGGAAGAAGAACATCGTGATCGCGGGCGGTACCGGCTCCGGCAAGACCACACTCGTCAATGCCGTGCTTGCCGAAATCTCAAAACTCGATGAACGCATCGTCACCATCGAGGACACAAAGGAACTCAAATGCAGTGCAGAGAACTTTGTCGCCCTCACCACCACAGACAGCGTGGACATGGACAGCCTCCTCAGAAAAACGCTGCGTCTTTCTCCAAACCGCATTGTCGTCGGGGAGATTCGCGGCAAGGAAGCACTGACCCTGATTGATGCGTGGTCAACAGGACACAGAGGCGGCTGCTCCACCCTGCACAGTGACAGCGCCATGGACACCCTTTACAGACTGGAGGATCTTGTAAGTCGTGTCTCTGTCTCAGCGCAGCAAGCGGGCATCGCCCGCGCCATCGACATCGTGATCTACATCGCCAAACGAGCCACAAAACGCGGTGTCGATGAAGTCCTTGCCATTGACGGCTGGGATCGTGAGCGGCATGAATACATCACGCATCGGCTGGATGAGCCTATGACATAGGGGGCAGTGCTATGGACGAACAACTCAAAGCCCTTTTAGGTCAAGATGGTATGGCAGTATATCATAGCGTACAAAAAGAGCTTGCTGCCGGCAATGAAAAAGTTGCTGCGGCCGCGGGTGTCGGTGCAGCGCTCTTTGCCCTGCATGCAGTCACATGGGCAGAACGCGAATCGCGTGCAGCAGAAAGAAAGTTCACAGCGCGTGATTATTACAATAGCATCATCATTGATGCGAAAGGTGAAGTGCAGGAAGGGGCGCTCAACGCTCTGAGGGCAGGAGTTGATTTGGATCATATGGTTCCGGTCGTGGACATATCAGCTGCACTGCCACAAAAGAAAATGTCAAACAAGGATGTGTTGAATTTTATTCGCGGATTGGTGCAGCAGCAGAACACAGTATCGTCTGCGGACGGACAGGCGATCTTCAGCATTTTGCCAAAAGATGTGCGGCATATCACCTATTCGAGTAACAAGAGAGCAACCGCTTCGGAAAGAAAGGTGAGAGAAGCAAGCATTCTTTCGATTGACAACCTCTTAGAAAACGCTGTTCTCAGTTTGCCGCGCGTGAAGTCGCTATTTTAGCCGCACGGAAAAAAGGAGATGTCAAAGAGGAGCATGCTCTCATAGAAGAATGGAAACACGAACGCTTTGCAAGAGGTTTCGAGGTCTATATCAAGGAGGGCAAAGCACCGACAGGCAGACTTGCATCCATTTTTGAAAAAGGAAAGAGATTTCTTCGCGCCGTCTACCATGGATTCACCGGTGTAGGGGGACGAGCGAGTACAGAAGTCGAGGCTGTCATGTCGAAATTCATCACAACACCGGAGCAGCGTTCTTTGACACACACAACAACGCTGACCCCCGCAGAGCGCAGCTTTCTCGCGGAAAAAGAGACGCTTTTAGCACAGCATAAAAAGTGGAATCCAACGTACACCGTTCGCACGGACAAGAAAATGGCAGAGCAGGGGATGAGTACCGAGGACATTGCAGATGCGCTGCAAAAACACGCCCCCGACATACAGAAGCTCCCGTGTGCCGGCATTCGGCAGAAAGCGGCCGAGAAGATTGCCGCATCCGCAGCGAACGGGCGATGCGCAGAACAAGCACAGAAAAAAAGCGCAGCATCCCGTTAAAAATAGGTGTTAGATTTTTGGAAAAATACGACAGAGAAGTGTTGTTTTGGGCTTATATCAGCTAGATGCGCGGGAAGTGTAAAATGGAATGGCAGGAAAATCAAATCCAAAAGGATGAGAAGAATTTTTCTCGTGAAATCGAACGCTGGTTTTCCGGAGAGCGTGCAGATGTGATGCTTCCGATACACGTTGCACAAACATCGTTAGCCTTGCAATGCGCGGGCATGGAAGACCTTCCGATTTATATTGATGTCTCAAAGCTTATGATTATGAAGAAAGAGCACCCGGAGATGACAGCAGATATTATGAAACAGATTCCAAGAGCACTTGCAGATCCTGTCATGATTATCAAATCTGCAACGGTGGAAGGGCGTGTCATTGCTGCACTTGATCTTCAAGATACAACGGGCGTAAATGTTGTTGTTCCCTTTGCTTTGAACGTAGAGAGGAACGAGGGACGTGTAAATATGATTGCTTCTGCATATGGAAAAGGGAGGGATGGTGTAATCAATTATGGGTGGTATGTGAAAAACATGATTGAAGGCAACCTTCTTTATGCGCACATAGAAAAGACCACCAACTTTCTAGCTCCCGCCGGGGTCCAATTCCCCATGGCAGCTAGAAAGGGCAGCCTCTTTGATTACAGTATAAAGACAGAGGAGGATCTTGTCAAGCTGAAAATGCAGCGTGAAGCGGAAGCTGAAGCGACTGCTGCCAGGCAAGGTGTATCTCCTGAGAGTATACCTGAAGCAATATCATCTTTGTCCCTTGCAGAGCGCAGCTTTCTCATGGAAAAGGAAGCGCTTTTAGCGCAGCATAAAAAGTGGAATCCAACGTACACTGTTCGCACGGCCAATAAAATGGCAGAGCAGGGGGTGAGCGCCGAGGACATTGCAGATGCGCTGCAAAAACACGCCCCCGACATTCAAAATCTCCCCAATGCCGATCATCGGAAAAAAGCGGCTGAGAAGATTGCAGCATCCGCAGTGAACGTTGTGCGTGTGGAGCAAAAGCAACAGGAAAATGCAGCATCCCGCTAAAAAATACGCTGTCGCCGAAAAGTTTGCAGTTTTTTCATTCTGCAAGCTCTGATAATAATTTTATGTTGGAAGTGAATGTATACAAGGAGGAAAAGAAAATGCAATCACCACTAATGAGCAGAGAAGATTTTCTCAAGGATGAAACACCGGGGATCGTACTTTGGGCTGAGCGTACAGAGTTCAAATTTGATGAAGAGTGGCTGCGCAACTGGGTCGAGCAACAACCTCAATGGGAGTCCTTTGAACATTTTAATATGCTTTATTCAGCGGGGGACGTATACGATGCAGTGCTTGATGCAGAGGATGAAGGTTTCACAATAAAATATGCTCCTGATGGGAAACAGTATCTTAGTGACTATGGCGTGGACGAGGCTTTCATCGAAGAATCTGATCGTATTGCAGAATACTATGCAGAGATGGAAAAACAGAAGGCATCGCCAGACAGCGAACGCAGTGCCGACGAAATGGAGGAATACCATAAGTGGCTGGAAGAAGAGCAGCGGAATGCGGATATATACCATCAGGAAATTTCCGACAGCCTGACAATCGCAGAGGAGTCTCTGGACGCCAATGCCGCGAAAGAGCTACGCAGCGTCGCCGATGAACTCCACATAAGCATGAAGCACGTGGAGGAGGCGGAAGAAACCTGCGGCCCGGATCAAGAGACATGGAACGGCTATGCGCCACGCCATGAGAAAATCCTCCAAACGATTGAACAGGCAGGAGATGCAAAGAGTGCAGGAAAATCCGAAGAAGAATGTAGCACGGCACTTCTTAAAGCGCAGGAATCCATGCGCGAGGGAACCGTCTATATGCAGGAGCGCTGCGAACTTATACTTCAGCGGGAGAAAGAGTATCAAGAGCAGCTGGAGGGGCTTCGTCGGCGCATTGCAGAGCTTGAATGGGAACGGGAACTGCGTGTACAATCGCCGGCAGAGCTTGCCCGCTGCCTTGCAGCATCCACAGAATTTCTGACAGCCATCGAGAAGATCCGTAAAGAGGCAAAGACACAGCCGCGCATCACCGCCTCAAATCTGTTTGCCGCCTCGCGTGATGCTGTAAAAGAAACCTATGACACTTTGAAACGCACACCGACCAAAATCAAAGAGCATCTTGTGCAGCAGACACGCAAGGCGGTGAACAATGTACTCCTCAAAGTCGCAGCCGTCTTTGACAGAGGGATTGCAGCACTGGAGGAACGCCGCACAAAAATTCTTGAAAAAACGATACCGGATCCTGTCCGTGCGCAGGAGGAACAGAAAAAAGAAAATGCCGAACTGTCCCCTGCAGAGCGCAGCTTTCTCGCGGAAAAAGAGGCGCTTTTGGCGCAGCATAAAAAGTGGAACCCGACGTATACCATCCACACAGCAACAAAGCTGGCAGAGCAGGGGATGAGCGCCAAGGACATTGCAGATGCGCTGCAAAAGCATGCCCCCGACATGCAAAAGCTTCCCGATGCCGCGCTTCGGCAAAAAGCAGCCGAGAAGATCGTTTCATTCGCAGCGAAAGCGGTGCGTGCAGAGCAAACGCAGCAGGAAAGCGCAGCATCCCGCTAAAAAACTTTCGTCCACCGAAAAGTTTGCAGTTTTTTAATTCTGCAAGCCTTTATAATAACTTTATGTGTTCTTAATCTATTTTTTATGAGGAGGTTTTTCATTATGAAAAAGTTCAAAGTCAGCATCACTAAAGCACAGGTCAAGTCCTTCCTCAGGGCAAGCGCACCCGTCGTGCTCCAGCTTGGCATTTTAATGCTCCCAAGCGCCGTGGGATTTGCCTCGGATGCGGGGAAGGTGGGCATCACCCCGCTCCAAAAGCCGCTGGAAGTTATCACGGGAGCACTGACAGGCCCCATCCCCATCCTTGTCACAGGAGGCGGCATTGCGCTTGCCGGCATGAGCTGGGCGCTTGGCTGGGAGCAGCAGGTCATGTCGCGCGGCGTGAAGGTCGCGGGCGGCGGTGCCGTTGCCATGGGAGCGGGCAGCTTTATGGAATCCGTCATCGGCACAGGGCTTTCGGGGTGTCTGTTTTAATCAAAAGGGGGAGAGACGTATGCAGGAGCAGAAGACACAGCAACCTACAATTTCATGGACACATCTCCCACTCTATCGTTCCTTGACTGAGTATATTCTCTTTATGGGCGTGCCGCGCACCTGCATTATTTACAATGCAGGTGCGGCCGTCTTTACCCTTTTGACACTGGGGCTGCGCTACTGGTATCTGCTCACACTGAACGTGATCGTGCATTTTGTCTTTCGCTATTTCTCGCAGGACGATGCCCAGTTCTTTGACTGCTTCGTAGTCTACACCTATAAACATGATTACTACTCAACCTAAGGAAAGGGCGCACAATGTCTTGGAAGGAATATCAGCTGCAAAATCATAGCGCAGCAGAGCATCTCTCGTGGGGCGGCATCACGCATCCCAATATCCTTCGCTGCAAGGATGACAGCGTCCTTGGGATCATCACCTACCGCCCGTATCCGGTGGCGGAGGAGACACAGCGGATTACACTCCCTGCCTTTCAAAATGGGTGGAGTATCTGGGTGGAGGAGCAGCAGGAGCGCAGCAGCGTGCGTCGATGCTATCTGACCGTTTCATGGATGCCGTTTTGCCGCATGGACGGCAAGGTGAAAAATACGCTCACAGGGGAAAAGATCAAGCTGGACGCATTGGAGCATGCGCTTGCCGGCGTTCTTCAAACGCTCACAGATGCATTTCCTGCCGCGGCACAAGCACATATCCTTTCCTATCAGGAGATTGTCGATCATCTTTGCTTTACGCTCACGATGGGGGATCGGCACATGCAGATGCCCGATCCTCCGATCGACTTTGACTTATACCTGACGGACAGGCTGCCGCTGAACTTTGCGGGAAACCATGTACGGCTGGGGGATGATATGTTTCTCCTCTTGAGTCTGCCATCGCTTTTTGGGGTACAGGCAGATATTTATGAGGAGTTGTGGCAGATCTTTGCCCGGCGCGGCATTCCCTGTCGTCACACACAGCGAATGCTGCTGTTCGGGGAAAAAGAGGCAGAAAAAGAACTGCGCAGCTATACGGGCAAATGGTGTCCGTCGCGCCGCTATATCAAAGAACTCTTAACGGACGGCGTTCTTAAGCGGCTAAACGGGTACTATACGAACGAAATCATCCTGCGCATCCCCAAAGAGGACTTTGCGCACACGGCAGAATATCTGCACCATCTCATGTATGCCCGTGCACTCCCCTATGTCATCGAGGATTACAACGCCAAAGATCTTTGGTGGGGCAGTCTGCCCGGGATGTTCATGGCGGGGCTTGTGCCTCCGATATGCGGGTTTGCAGCACTTGAGGATTTGCTTGCGGTCGTGCATCCTGTGCGCACAGAGAACGAAGAAATGCAGCAAGGAGAGGAGGAAGAACTTGTACCGGCTGAATCTGTTTAAGCGCAAAGTACATCGCCTTTTGGATGTGATGCCGTTCGGCAAATTCACATCCGTATGGGTCGATGATGATCGCGTTGCGGTCTGCATCAACAAAGATGGCTCCTTACAGGCAACATGGAAGTATCGTGGCCCTGATCTTGATTCCTCGGTCGAGGAGGAGCTGGAGGTCATCACAAACCGCCTCCATCAAGCAATCGCAGGACTAAAGACGGGCTATGTGCTCTACTTTGAGGCGCAGCGCACCCCATCGACTGCCTATACATCAACGGATTATTTTCCGGATCCCGTGACGCGCGGCATGGATGCCGAGCGCTGCAAACTTTTTTCTTCCGGCGTCTACTATGAGTCCACATTCTACGGGACACTTTATTTTCTGCCGCCCAAAGACAGGCAGGAACAGATCAAAGAACTCATCGTCGAAGGACGTGAAAAGCAGGTCACAAAAGCGGAAGACGTACTTTTAGGGTTTGCCGAGCAGATTGAAAAACTCTACGACATGCTGCAAGGGCTGCGCATTTCCGTGGACTTTTTGGATGAAGACGGACTGCTCACCTATCTGCATTCGACCGTTTCGGACAATCATCGGCCGCTCAAATACCCCGGGAACAAATTCTTTCTCGACAAATACCTCTATGATACGCCGCTCTACGGCGGCCTTGAACCACAGCTCGGCAAAAAGCATATGCGCGTTATCGTTCCGCTCACCTACAGCAAAGAAACCGTATTTGGTTTCTTTGACGAACTGAACCGACTGGATTTTCCTTATCGTTGGGTCACGCGTGCCTACTGCCTTTCAAAATCGGACATGCTGGATGAACTGGACAAACTCAAACGCCAGTGGAAGGGTAAGCTGCAATCCATTACGAGCACCATCGGCGATGCTGTCATCCGTGAGGGGGCAGCAAGTGCCGAGAACATCGACGACGTTGCCATGGATCGCCTTGCTGAGGTGCGCGATGCAACCAATGCCGTGGAGGGAGATCACATCTCCTTCATCTACACAAGCATCGCTGTTGTAGTCATGGACGAGCATCGTGAGCCGGTCGAGGAGAAAGCAAAACTCATCCGGCAGATCTTCATCGAGCGCGGCCTGAAGGCAAAGATTGAAGACTTTAACGCCGTGGACGCATGGATGGGCAGCATCCCCGGCATGGTCGGACACAACATACGCCGCCCCATGATCTCAACGGGCAACCTCGTCCACATGATCCCCTTGCCGTCGGCGTGGGCAGGAGAAGAACGCAGTGACCATCTGGAAGGGCCGCCGCTGCTCTACGCGCAGACAGCCGGTGCATCTCCCTATCGGCTGAACCTGCACGTACGCGACATTGGGCATACCCTCATGATAGGCCCCACGGGAGCGGGCAAATCCGTCCATCTCAACTGCATCGAGGCGGCATTCCGCAAATACAAAAATGCCCGCGTCATCATCTTTGACAAAGGGGCAAGCTCTAAAGTCCTCACCATGGGCGTTGGCGGGAAATTCTATGATATTGGCAGAGATACCAAAGAACTCTCATTTCAGCCGCTTGCCCATGTCGATGATGAGAGCGAACGCCAATGGGCGCAGGAATGGCTGACAGACTATCTGCGCGAAGAGGGGATTGACGTACTGCCTGAGGATAAGACCCTCATTCGTGATTCGCTTGCAACACTTGCAGGTACGAAACAGAAATTCCGCACCATCACGAGCTTTATATCCTTCCTACAGTCACGCAAACTCAAAGAGGCGTTCTATCCGCTTGCATTAGAAGACAATCAAGGCAATAAGGGAGAGTATGGAGAGATCTTTGACAGCGATGAGGATCATCTTTCCATCACGAGCTGGCAGAGCTTTGAGATGGAAAACCTGATGAACTCCAGACGCATCGTCGGCACGACCCTCATGTATATCTTTCACCGCATTGAAAACGTGGTAAAAAACGTGCGGAGTGCCGAGGCAGGGCCGACCCTCATCGTCCTTGATGAGTGCTGGGTATTCTTTGAAAATCCGATGTTCGCCGAGAAAATTAAAGAATGGCTCAAAACGCTCCGAAAGTACAACACAGCCGTGCTCTTTGCCACGCAGTCCTTGGACGACGTGGCAAAGTCTTCCATCTTCGATGCTGTTCTCTCCTCCTGCAAATCACGGATCTTTCTGCCGGATGAGGGGGCACGCAACAAATCCCGCAGCGAACTTTACCGCGCATTTGGACTGAACAGCCGTCAGATCCATCTGCTCGCACACGCACAGCCCAAACGCGAATACTACTATGATTCGGCACGCGGTTCCAGACTCTACAGCTTAGCCCTGGAACACTGTCCTTTTACGCTCTCGTATGTGTCTGTGGACAAGGCAGCACTCACAAAGTGCCAGCGCATCCTCGACCGCTATGGGCAGGAGGACTTTAATGCACACTGGATAAAGGAGAACGACCTCGTACTTCCAGACTATCCGAAGGAGGCGGCACATACATTATGATCGAATCCATTATCGTCCTTAGCTGCATCATGATCTGTTACTTTGCCATTCGTGTCAATCGCATGGAGATGCGTATGAACCTCCTGGAAAAGGAGATGAACAAAATCCGTAAGCAGCGCGGCGAAGACCTGCTTGACACCGAAGACCTCGGCAAACCATTTGCCCCCGATGCGACCGTCACGGATACGCTCAGGAGCGTATGGAGGGCACTGAGATCATGAGCAGCGAGACATTACAGCGCACACGCGCGGCATATACAGAAAGCATCTCCCATATGGACTATATCTCCATCCTGCGGCATATCGAGGCGGGAATCATAAAAGATATGGCACAGCAGGGCTATGGCAGAGCGCAGCTGCAGGAAGCACTGCAAAAAGCCGGCCGTTACCCGAAAGATGAAGGTACGGACGCACGCAGACATTATTTTGACAGCATTCTGCCAACCGGTGAGGAAGCGGGCAGCACGCAGCTCCCGTCCCCGGCAGTCGTCTTTGCACGCGCCTATCCCGCACGCATCGAGGAACACGCATACGCGCCTCTCAAAGAGCAGGACGTGCGCATTCTCTCGGAGATGCTAAGAGAGGGGCACGCGCCCGGCGACATACAGGAAGCTTATTTCGGGCACAGCCTGTTTCGGCATCTTTTAGCAGAGGAGAATACCTGTAACCGTTTTGAAAGCGATGCGTTTTCAGGTTTCATGGAACTTGCGCAGACGCGCAGTGCACAGGAGCGCACATATGCCGGGGAGCGCTTTGCGGAGGAAATGCAGCACCTTTGGATGACCTATGAAAAGGAGGCACAGGAAAACCAAAACCTCATCCCGTTTGCCGAAGGACGTATCGTAGCAAAACTCATCGGCACGGAAGCATTTTCCCCCTGCACCATGCAGAGCGTCCTCATCGAAGAAAGCCGCTATAGAGAGGGCGATGAGGAGCGCGAGGCGTATGCAGATAAACTTGTCATAGAGGCGCTGCAAATGAAAGCAGCATATGACAGACTGGACGATGCCCCCGATATAGTGCATGCAGAGAACGTGGATGAACTCTATGCAGCCATGCTGCGTGAGGCACGCAAAAGCGCCTACGACGGACTTCTTGACGATACCGCAGAGGAACGAACGATTGCAGAACTCGTTGCCGAAGACTTTGCAAAAGAAGAGATTGCCGCAGCCATGCGTCATCACTCACCCTTTCTCCTTGCCCCTGCACGGGATAAGGAAGCCTATATTGACGGCGTACTGCACAAAAAAGGACAGGGGAAAGCCCCCTATCTGCACGATGCAAAAAAAGCCTATATCACGGCATATGACCTTTATCGCCGCCGCCGCCTCGCCTATGACCGTCTGCTCCATGCGCAGGGAAAGAGCATCAAAGGAGACGATCCCGATGCGTGCGCCCGCATCGCACGGCAGCTGATTGCTGAAAAAAAGGCGACGCAGGGCGAGCTAAAAGACCTCCTGCATGTCCCAAAGGCACTGGAAGCAACACAGCAGGAGGAGCGGGTGCGCGTCCGCGGCATAGATTCATGATAGAAAGGAAGTGCAGTATGAACCACAAGAGACTTCAGATGAGCGTTATCGTCGGCTGTCTGCTCGGTATTACCGTTCCCTTTGCGGCGATGGCACTCTCCCATCATCCTGCCAATGCGGCGATTGCCGTCTTTGACGAGCGCAACATCGCAGAGGCAATTAAGACAGCGGTCACAACAGCCAAAATTTTAACAGTAGAGCAGCAGGAACTTTTGTTAAAGCTCCTCGATGCCAAAAAGCTCGATAAGAGCATCCTTGCAGACTTCTTCCAAAAGCAGATGAATGCATCAAAGACCATGCAGGACGGCAACTTCTGCAAAACGCCGGATGTGCTCAAGGATCTTGGGCTAAGTCCCGGGATCCTCAATCAACATACGACCGTCCAATCCGTCCTCATGGACGAGATCGGCACGATTGAATCCGTCCTCGATGAGAAGGCCACGCTCGTTGACCTCTATCATGAGACGGTCAAGAACCACAAAATTCTTGACGCCACCTATCAAGATGCAGCAAAGACCGCACAGAATGCCCAGCGTTCCGGTGAAACACTGAATAAAGGGGTGCAGCAAGCAGTCGAGGCATCGAATAACGCCGAGGGAGAGCAGCAGCTCCTCCAGTCCGGCATCCAGATTGCCGCAGCGAACTACTATATGAACCGCAACACCAACGAACTTTTGGCCAACCTCCTCGCCATGCAGGCAGAGGAGGCCTATGTCGCCAACCGTGAGCGGGCAATCATCGAGCGGCGGGAAGAGACACACAAAGAGAATCTGAGAAAATTCGTAGGAGATAAGTGAATATATTTGAGAAAAATTCAGATGTTCAAATTGAACATCTGAATAACTTTAGAGAGATATTCACTTTTAGAAGGGAGTTCCTATGACGAAGTACCTTCCTGCCGCAGTATTTGCCGCTTTCGTTCTTGTGCTGCCCGATACGGCGCTTGCATTTGGGAACGATACCATCATCAGCGCCGGTACGGGGCTTGGCGGCACATTTGATACAAAACTGCGCGAGATTGCCGGCGGCATCGTCACGGCAATGAACATCGTGCTCATCATGATGACCGTCATCTCAGGAATGATGATTGCCTTTGGGCTGGAAGAAGGCAAAAAATTCATATGGCAGGTCATGCTGGGCGCAGGACTTGCCGCGAATTTCGGTGCATTCATGATGGATGTGGGATTCTGGGACTTTGCCGAGCGGTACACCGATACAACAAAGGCTGTTACTTATTTTGAGCCGGAACTGGTGAGCACCTCAAGTGAGTGGAACATCCTCGGCAAATTCATGGACAATTACACACAGAATATCATTACGCCCGGTGCGGCCAACATCATGCCGTACTGCTTAAAGCTCCTTATCGTGCTGGCCGTCATACAGGCGACATGGGAAATTACGATGAAATTCGCCTCGGGCGACAAGATGCAGTACATCATCCAGATGACACTGAAAACGGGGTTCTACATGTTCCTCATGGTCAACTGGATCAGCCTTATGGGGGCGCTCTCAGACGGCTTTGAACTGCTCGGCTACAAAGCGGGCGGCAATCATACGGCAAGTGCGAGCAATATCATCGGGAACAACTGTGACCAGATTGTAAAGTTTTCCATAGATATGGTCAATGCAATATGGGAGGACGTATCCTTTGCGAGCCTTGGCATCCTGCTGATCTCCGTATGCGGACTTGTCGCCATCGTCTACTGTCTCTTTATGACGGCGCTTGAGATGTTCATGGCACGGATTGAGTTTTACACCATGGCACTTCTCACCATCCCGCTCCTTGCCTTTGGCGTGACGGAGAAATTCGCGTTCCTGACGGAGAAAGCCATTGGGGCGATGTTCAACATCGCCATCAAGATCTGCGTCATTGCCTTTATCAGCAGCATGGCCGTCCCTTTCATCGAGAGTTTTACCAAAGATTTTAAGGCATCCAAGGGATTCGGTACGGATGTGGGCATCATCCTTCAGGCAATTCTTGCCTGTGCCATCATCTACTTCCTCACGAAAAAGATCCCTGCGCTCGTCACGGGACTTCTCAGCGGCTCTCCGCAGCTTGGCGGCAGCAGCATGGTCGATATGGCAAAGGGGGCGGCAGGAACGGCGGCAAGTGTTGGAAAGGCGGCAGCCACAGGCGGCGCATCCCTTGCAGGGCAAGTGGTGGCAGCGCGTACGGCTGCCATGGCATCGGGCAAGGGCGGCACACTCGGCACACTGACCCAGCTCGGGCGCAACTATGCGATGAGCCGCAGCCCCGTACAGGCGTACAGAGGCGCGATGCGGTCGTTTAATGACACGCTTAGAGATACAAGTAGTGTCCATCTTAATGAGATTAAGTCTACAGTCGCTAGGCAACAGAAAGCTGCAAAAGGAGACAACTCCAGCCCCCAAAAAAAATCGCCAAGCAACAGAAAGCTGCAAAAGAAGACAACTCCAGCTCCCCAAAAAAACAACGGAAACAACGGAAATGGAGGTAATACGCCATAAAAAAGAAGGGCAGCTGCGGTTGCTGTCCTTCTTTGTATATTGTTGTTTTTCAATGTCTTTGACGTGCCCAGTAATGCGCTTCTGAAGCATCTTCCTTAATCTGTTGGATGTCGTCCTCTAACTGCTCAATCTTTCGGTTTAGGCACTCAATCGTCTTTGCCATTTCATAGATGGTATCAAGCATCCTTGCTTCCTTCTCCGCATGGCTCAGGTTGTCATAGCGCGAGGGTTCTTCAACGGGTTCTGTCTCCTCAACCACGAGCGCAGGAGATGCTTCTTCGTTCTTCTTACCCCAGAAAAGTCCCATGTGAATCCTCCATCCTTTCTCTGTCATCAATGTATCTTTATTCTATCTTATCGCCGTATTCTTGTCAATTTGCAAAGGAGCGCCGTGTATGAAACGCAGCATTTTCGTTCTCCTCCTCGTACTGGTTCAGCTCGCGCTCTCTGCGGCATCAGCATTTGCCTATACCGAGGACACGGGTGCGCTCGACCGTGAGGGCAGGAAGGGCATGCGCGGCGCGATGATCTGCCCTGTGATGAAGGGCGGGCAGCCCTATATGGTGGTGACCTCCCCACAGGGATGGCGCACGCATCCCATCACGGGACAGCAGAGCTATCATGCGGGCGTTGATCTTGATGCAGATACAGGAGATGATATTGTCGCCGCCGCAGCCGGCACCGTGGCTCTTGCCGGATGGGTGGACGGCTACGGCAACACCGTCATCATCAGTCACGGCGGCGATCTTACAACGCTCTATGGACACAACAGCAGCCTTATCGTCAGTGTCGGGCAGTCGGTGCAGCAGGGACAGCTGATTGCAAAGGCGGGGTCAACGGGCAACTCCACGGGGCCGCACTGTCATTTTGAGGTACGCCCCGATGGCAATTCCCCGGTTGATCCGGGGCTGTATATCAAGGGACTGCTCGAACTTGAACGCGCACAAGGCGGCGGTCATACCGACGGCCATGCGCCGCATACGGATTCCCACGGCAGTCTTGTGGACTTTACGGTGGCCAACGATTTTGCAAAACCCATCTACGACGTCATCGAGAAGATTGTCGATCTGGCACGCAAAGGGATTTCCCTCGTGCGGGAATATATCGCCTCCATCTTCTTCGCGCTCATCACGATAGACCTCGCACTCGGTGCGATGGCGAAAGTGACGGCTTCAGAGGGGGATCAGGAACCGCTGATGAAGTGGCTCATCCGGCGCAGCCTATTCTATGCACTCTGCGCATTCCTTCTCTTTACATGGAGCGACGTAGTGGGCAATCTCTCCCTCTCGGGACTGCCCATGCTCGGCGGTCTTGCCGGCGGGCATGGGATGGAGGGGGTACAGGCGTCACAAAACGCCCTTTCCGATCCGACGCAGATCATTCAAAAGGGCGTTTCCATCATCGCGCCCGTCATCAACGAAGCGATGAAGATCGAGGGCATTATGGATCTCGTCTTTCATGGACAGACAGCGCTGATTTGCCTCATCTTCGGCAGTGTGCTCTTTCTCCTCTTTTGCATCATCGGCTTACAGATCGCCATTGCCTATATCGAGTTTTATCTCGTCATTCTTTTCTCCTTCACGTCCTTTGTCTTTGCGGGGGAAAAGCACGTCCGAAAATACGCCTCCAATGGACTGAACGGCGTCTTTGCTGTCTCCATCAATATCATGTTCTTTTGCCTCTTTTCCCTCATGCTCCAGACGACCCTTGAAAAGATGGCCGTGGAAGGACTTGTATCACAAAATACCGTTGTCGAAGCACGTTCTGCGAGCGGGGAGATGGGCGCAGCAGGTGAGCCGATTAAGAGCATGCAGGATCTCATGAGCCGCATCCGGCAGGTGGAATCCTACTATGGCAACTACCACTGCGACAACGGACTGGGCTACTATGGCGCGTATCAGATCAACAAGGACTACTGGGACAACTGGTGCGGCAGATTTATGAACGCCGCGCCGAGCACCTCTCTTGATACAGACGCGAACTATACACGCTGGACAGAGTACGGAGCCTATGATACCGCTCCTGAGCCAACATATACATTCTATCCATGGTCACCGAAAAATCAGGATCTTGTCGCAGAGTTCGTCCTTACGGGCTACTATCTCGACTACGGCAGCTACGAAGCCGCAGCGCGTGCATGGACACGCGGCACAGGCAACATGTGGGACGCAGAGGGAACGCGGTACTGGAACGAGGTGCTCATGAAACGCGGCGACGGCGGCGGCACCAGTGAAATCATGCGTGTCAAGGCCGTGGCCAACATCATCCTTTTGATGCAGCTCACACTCATCACCCTCATGTTCATGTTCTTTGCTGACCGTGTGTCAAAATTCATACTGACACAGTTCGGACAGCCGGGCTTCCGTCTGACGAATGAGCAATAAAAATGAACGCGCACAGAAAATATTCACATGTTCAAATTGAACATCTGAATAAAATAGAAATATATTCATAAAAGGAGCATACCGATGAAGAAAAAGAAGACAACGCCTTTTCCTCTTAGCAGCGGCATAAAATACGCACTGATGGCTGCTGCCGTCGCTGCCATGCTCACAGGGGGCATTCGGAGCAGCTTGGCATGGGATGTTCCGGGGTTTGATGAGCCGTATGACCCGCCGAACTATTACAGCCTGACGAGCATTTCATGGCCGGACAGTGCACCGTCCCCTTTTGCCCTGCGCGATCTTGCGGATCAGGGCGGAGCTGTCTATGACTATACACGTGAAATGAAGTCCATCCTCTTTGGAGATAATTTTAAGAGTATCATCGGGGCACTGATGGAAAAACTAGGCATCGACATCATCAACCACAAGCCTCTCGCAGCGGATATTCTGGATCATGGCATCGTCATCGTCGGTGAAAATCAGCGGCGCGTTGATGAAATCTATCGAATGGAGGCGTGGAAGCGTATGGAGGAAACCCCGCTTTTCCACCATTTTGATGAAAGCGAACAACATCATGATGCGCCGCGTGAGCGGGCAGCGCAGCGGCGTCTGCTCTCTGACACCTATACTGCCTACGCAGAGAGCGCACAGCTTTCCATCAGCGACCATGCAGAAAGTGATGCCTTGATGCAAAAGCTTCTTAAAGCACTGGAACATGCACAGGGAGAGAAGGAGATTCGTCAGATTGCAGCGCAGATCGAAGCCCTCAGTGCAGCAGAGGCAGCAAAGCGTACGGCACTGATTGGCGCACTCACAGAACTGAAGGCAACAGTGCAGCGCGAAGAACTCGACAAGGCGCTGGAACACCAACGCCTTGTCGAGCGGGCAAAGGTCATCGTTGCCGATCCATTCGATAAGGAAGCCGTCAAGGTAAGCGGCTACGAGCGGCGTAAGCCGCTGGGGTTTGTGCCGTTTGAGTGAGGCGCCCTGTTGCCCCTTTTCCTCGTTCGCGCTATAATTGGAACAGGAGGCGAGGATGATGGAGAAGGTAGCATATAGATATAATCCGTCAAATTATGACGAGGTTCTTTGCGCATATATGACAGCGTTTTATCGGGCGTATGAGGAGAAGAATCGCCCCTTTATGATTTCTGAAATGGAGCACCTTTTTTCTGAAACGAAATATGCCATGAAAGAAGGGGATATTTCATCTGATGATCGCGAGGAAATGTTGGCGTATTTTGGAGGATTGATGGATGCTTGATTTAAGAAACGCAGAGTGGCTGTCGAATCGTTTCGGCGGCTCTGAGAGCAAGTGGGCTATGGAATATGAGGGGAAACTCTACATGGTGAAGTTTCCAGACCCAAACCGCGCACCAAAGCAGACGGTATTAAGCTATATCAACAATCATTTTTCAGAGTATATCGGCTGTCATATCTTTCAGATACTTGGGATTCCGGCACAAAACACCTTTTTGGGGCGAGGAACCCCGCCGAACAGCAAGAGAGAAAAAATTGCTGTTGCCTGTGAGGTGTTTTGCCAGGATAAGCCCGGCGTCCTTATCGAGTTCAGCAAGTTTTTCCTGCACGAAACAGACAGTCAAAAACGTAACAAGACCACGATTGAAGATGTCATGCGCGTTATTGAAGAAGATGTGATGATAAAAAACAAAGAGCAGCTTAAAAAATTCTTCTGGGATATGTTTGTGGTGGATGCGTTGATTGGAAATGGTGATCGTCACTTGGATAACTGGGGCGTTATAGAAGCCCCGGACAGATCGCTTTCACCCGCTCCTGTATATGACTGTGGGTCGGCACTTTCTCCGCTGTCCTCGGATGAAAAAAAGGCAACGCTGTTAGAGAGCGCAGGAGGCTTTAAGAACACGGAGTACAACCTGTGTTCTGCTTATCGCTATCAAGGCAAACGAATCTTTTATCACGAAATCTTCAAGAACCCGCCGGAAGACCTGCGCCGCGCCATCCAGCGCATTGTGCCACGAATCAAGGCGGCAAGTGCACGGATCGACGATCTCATCGACCGCACAGAAGGGCTTTCGGACATCTCCAAAGAATACATGAAAAAGTCCCTCGCTTTGCGTAGGGATCAGATTCTCCTTCCGTCGCTCAAGAAATGCAACGAAAAAGACCATCTGCCTACGCGCGGCGCGGGCAGATAATTCCACACAAAACACACTGCAAACCGAAAAGTTTGCAGTTTTTTAATTCTGCAAGCCTTTATACTTTAGGAGAGGAGGCTGGCAGAATGACGAGTATACACACACTTACCGAGGAGCGCAGGATATTCTTTTCCGATCTGCGTTTTAACAAACACAGGTTCATCGACTTTCTCGGCATGATGGCAAAACACCATCGCCACCCGCTCAGCGTACAGATTGGACTGTTCTTTCATGGGCGTGCGGCAGACGAGGCATATGCGCCCCCTGCGGTATGGGAATCCCTGCGGACAGAGGTGCGCAAGGAGGCACGCGGCGTTCCTGTCCTTATGGGAAAGGAAGGACAGGAGGAGATTGGGTATCTCTACGATATAAGCGATACCCGCGATCCGGCGCGAGAGGATTTGCGGACACTCCTTTGGCATTATGACGATATGCGCGATGGGGCTTTTCTAAGGGCGCAGCTTGGCAGCAAAGCACACGAGACACAGGCCGCTGTTATGGATGCCTGCCGCGTACTGGCAGAGGAAAGCGCAGATGAAAAGGAGCGGTCACTGGTCGCTCTCGGTGCGGCATATGTCACCCTTTCCCGTCTTGGGCTTAATGCCGCGGAGGAGGCAGGGCTTCCCCTCATCCTCACAGAATATAACGATGTGGACGCAGAAAAGACGCTGACAGGGATTCAGAGAATCGCACAGAGGATTCTAAGCCCCGTCGCACGGCATATTCGTGAGGAGGCAAGAAATCATGAAAAAGGAAATGATCTCTCTGGAAGAACACATCCTTCTTTGGGAGACGCTGAAGAATCCGGCAGCGACCGAAGCAGAGAGGGAAATGGCAGAAGATCGGCTCTGGAGGGCACGTCTGGAACAATCGGGAGCGTCGAAGGATCTATTCTATCAGCAGGAGGAGCAGCAGGTATTTCCCGCAGTTTTTCCGGAGATGAGCAAGATCCCGCTGCGTCTGTGGGAGGAGCAGCCGAAGGAGATCGTGTGGACGCTCCTCGACCAGCTGACGGTGTATCTAAAGTTCTGGGGCGAGTACGACGCGGACGATCCATGGGAGGCACGGGAGCGACTCATGAAGGAGTCGTATCTTCATCCATGGGGGGGACTGGACGAGATCCTAAGGGAAAAGAACAGGCAGGAGAGCGAGCGGATCGACAACGAGATGTGGGGGAATCCGTACGCGGAGGAGGACGAGGAGGAGGAGCCGGAGGACGAAGTGCCGTTCGTGCCGGGCGCGTGGGCACGGATGCGCCGGAGATTCCTTCAGGTGCAGCGTCCGCAGGAGTGGAAAAGGATGCTGAAGGAGCAGGAAGCGAGCGCGTATCTAGCGCAAATCGAGGCGCATTATCAGGAGAGGTACCGACGGATCTGCGAGAAGGAGGAAGAGAACATCCCACAGGAGGAGCTGACCTTTCTGGAGAACGTGCAGAGACGCAACGCAATCGGGCAGATGGTGAAGGAGTTTTTGATGGAGGATCTTCAGCACTAACGCCCCTTGATCTCTCGGGCATCGACTACGCGGCAGATATGTCCTCGACGCGCGGCAAGCGGGCGGTCTTTGCCCGCAATCTTGCGGCCATCCGTGTGATGAAGCACCTTGAGGAGCAGAAAACGCCACCGACAGGCGAGCAGCTGCATCTACTGCGCAGTTACAGTGGATTTGGCGGGTTGCCCGAGGCGTTCGACCCATCCAATCCGGCGTGGGAAAAGGAATACAATGCCCTGCGCACCCATCTGACGGAGGCAGAGTTTTCATCTGCACGCGCATCTATCCTAAACGCCCACTATACACCACCGGAGGTCATTGAAGGGATCTACGAAGGGCTTTCCCATCTCGGCTTTCAAGGTGGCAATGTCCTGGAACCCTCGTGCGGCGCAGGAAGATTCTTTGACGCGATGCCAAAGGAGATGCGGGCAGGAAGTCGTCTTATCGGGGTGGAGGTCGATGCGCTCTCAGCCCGCATTGCGCGTCTTGCACATCCTGATGCAGAAATTGCGCAGCAGGGCTTTGAGCGGACACGTTTTGCGGACGGCTCGTTTGACCTTGCCATCAGCAACGTGCCGTTCGGCGATGAGATCATCACGGGCGATCCGAAATATCTGGGGGAGCGAATGCGCATTCATGATTACTTTCTCAGCAAGATGATTGACGAGGTGCGTCCCGGGGGACTTGTGGTCGCCATCACATCCAAGGGAACAATGGATAAGGAAAATGTGCGCGTGCGCAGCAAGCTCGCAGACAAGGCGCATCTCGTGACAGCGCTCCGTCTTCCGGAGACAACGTTTTCCGCTGCGGGCACGCGTGTCATTTCCGATCTGCTCATCTTCCGAAAAAAAGATCCGGAGCGCACACATGCAGAGGAACGGAAAGATACTCTTGCTGCCGTGGACTGGGAGAACGTGGTCTATTATCCGGCGATAGGGGAGAATATCAACAAGTATTTTTATCATAACCGGGAGCAGGTACTGGGAGAATTTTCCACGCGTTCAGGGCCATATGGACGTGAGCAGAGCGTTATCGCACCGGAGGGACAGAACCTTAAGGAGGCAATCACAGAGCGCCTCTCATCACTTCCTGCTGCGGTCTATATGCCGCGCGAGGAGCCTTTGCCGATACCCATACAGGATCAGCGAAAAGAACGTGCATCCATGGGCTTTTATGTCGAGGATGGAGCGCTCTGTTTCGTCGATACGGATGGCGTAAAAAAAGAGACGGAGCTAAAAGAAAAGGAGCGGGCACACATCGTTTCTGCCGTACATCTGCGCGATGCGGGGCACGCACTCCTTGCTGCGCAGCAGGAAGAATGCACGAACGAGGAACTCTACGCGCTTCAAAAGAAACTCTCGCAGCTCTACGAGGATCATGTGCAGCGGTACGGGCGTATTGTGCAGGATAAGACACTCAAAAGGACGTTTGAAACGGATCCGGGCTACAACTTCATCCGTGCATTTGAAATCTATGACAGCAAGAAGAACTTCATCCGCAAGGCGGATATTTTCACGGAGCGCACCATCGTCCCGCAGCACGTGCCGACGGAAGCGGCGAGTGCCGCCGATGCGCTCGCGATTTCCATGCAGCAAAAAGGCGGCGTTGATCTCTCCTATATGGCAGAGCTGACGAAACAGCCCGCAAGCGATCTGATCGCAGCGCTCGAATTTCATCAGATCTTCTACGATGAAAGAGAGGGCTATGTGCTCTCGGACGCCTATCTCTCAGGAGATATTCGGGGCAAGATGGAACATCTTGAGAAAATCCGTACGGCCATCGAAAAGGAGCTAAAGGAAGATGCAACGGGAATGGAGGAGCAACAAAGAGCAGCCCTTGCGGCACGTCTTTTCCGCATACAGAAAAATTACGCGGCACTTGAGGAGGTTCGGCCAAAAGATCTTGAGATCGGGGAAATCTCCTGCGGACTTGGCGTATCATGGCTGCCGCCGCGGTATATCGAAACGTTCATGAGCGAGCACTTTCAGCCGGCGGGCGCACCTGTGGTGAACCATTCTGCGGAAACAGGCGCGTGGGAGATAAAGCGCCCCGCAGATGCCCGCTATAATCCTGCGACAATGGCATGGGGGACGAAGGAAAAGGATGCCTACGAGCTGCTGGATGCGGCGCTGAATTTTCGTACACCCATCGTAAGAATTCCATCGGCAGACGATCCCAAGAAAACCGTTGTGGATCACGAAAAGACCATCGCGGCGCAGATGAAGCAGCAGGAAATCAAGGACGCATTTGAGGCGTGGCTCATCAAAGATCCGCAGCGCGTGCAGTTCATCACGGACTACTATAACCGGCATTTCAACAACATCCGTCCGCGTCAGTACAGCGGCGCACATCTGACCTTTCCGGGGATGTCAAATGCCATTTCCCTCAACGTACATCAAAAGGATGCCGTGGCACACAGTCTCTATGGCGGCAGCACGCTCTTTGCACATTGTGTCGGTGCGGGCAAGACATTCGAGATGGTCGCATCCATCATGGAGGCAAAGCGGCTCGGTATCTCCCACAAGGCGCTGATGATCGTGCCGGGACACCTGACGGAGCAGACGGGCGAGGAGTTTCAGCGGCTCTATCCTAGGGCAAAAATTCTCGTAGCAACGAAAAAGGACTTTGAAAAGCAGAACCGCCGCGCATTCATCGCGCGTGTTGCCACACAAAACTTAGATGCCGTCGTGATGAGCTTCGAGCAGTTCAAGCGGATTAAGATTTCACAGCAGCGGCAGGAGGCACTTTACCGATCAGAACTCAACCGCATCAAAGAAGCACTCGAAAATGAGCGCAGCAGTGCGTGGGGCAAGACGTACAGCATTGGGCAGCTGGAGAAAAAGGAGAAGAAGCTTAAGGCAAAGCTTGAGACACTTCAAAAGGAGGGCGAAAAGGAGAGGGATGGCGTGATTGACTTTGAAGAACTTGGCATTGACCGGCTCTGCGTGGATGAGGCACATTATTTTAAGAACCTCTACACCCCGACGCGGCTTTCAAGGGTCGCGGGCGTCAATGCGAGCGAATCAGACCGCGCATGGGATCTTTATCTAAAATGCCAATACATCAATGAGATCACAAATAACAAGGGCGTAATCTTTGCAACCGGTACGCCCGTCTCCAACTCTATGACGGAACTTTTCACCATGCAGCGCTATCTTGCCGCACCGCGTCTTGCCGCGCAGCAGCTTTCCCATTTTGACGCATGGGCGGCCAATTTCGGTGAGATCACCGTGGGCATGGAGCTAAAGCCGGAGGGCAGGGATTACCCAATGCGCCGTAAAGCCCCGCCCTTTAGGGCTGGGGATATAAGGCGCGTCCGCCGAATTTGCACAAGCATTTGAAGGCGGACAAATGTTTTTTGTTTCTTCTTGTATTATGTTATGCTTTGTTATATGATACAAATATGAGAGAGGTAAAATATCATTCGAGCAACAATATCGTCTATTCATG
>ERZ773014.387-NODE-387-length-30195-cov-21.293364_pt1 | contig 30195 bp, 42 predicted proteins | sample MGYA00580841_ERZ773014 | MGnify/ENA primary metagenome ERZ773014 (study PRJEB29015, sample SAMEA2737989) | human oral metagenome | biome: human oral; feature: human-associated habitat; material: dental | place: China | collected 2067 ... | reverse complement strand
TTTTCACCGCCGGACAATCTATTTCCAGCATCACCTGCTTGCGTATCATATCCATGCTCAAGCTTTTGTATAAAGTCATCACAGCAAGCAGCCTTTGCAGCAGCATAAACTTCTTCATCCGTAGCGGATGGTTTGCCCATTCGGATATTTTCTTTTATTGAGCAATGAAAGAGAAAATTATCTTGAGTAACAAAACTTATTATGTCAGATAACTGAGATATAGGAATCTGACGTATATCTATACCACCAATAGTTATAGAACCTTCATCTACATCCCAAAACCGGGCTATAAGTCGTGCAATCGTAGATTTGCCACTTCCTGAAGGCCCTACCAGAGCTGTAAAAGAATCCTCAGGAACTGAAAATGTAATATTGGAAAGAACTTTATTATCTTTATTTTTGCTATATGCAAAAGAAACATTTTTAAGCTCTATATTGTGGTTCTCTATGGAAAGTGAATTTTTAGAATCAGGAAGCTCTGTTACATGTAGTAGCTTATCTACATCATGAATTGCATATTCTACCGCCTTAACATTACTGACGTGTAATGTGTAATTCATTAAAGGATCAACGATGCCCATTGACAGAATAAAGCACATTACCATGTTTTCAGGCGATAATGTACCGGTGGCATATAAAATCATTCCTACAGGTAAAGTTCCTAAAAAGGTGGATGGAAGCACCGAATTTCCAAAGTTCATTAGTTTCCACACACTTTTATACCAATTCAAAGTGTAATCCTTAAATGATTTTACAGCTTTTGAAAATTTTTCATAGGATGTAGAAGATTGATTGAAAGCTTTGATTACTTCTATTCCTTCAACATATTCAACAATCACTCCATTTACATAATTGCTGGATTCCATATAATCTGCATACTGTTTATTAAAATTTTTCATCATACTAAAATATGCAACAGAAGCAATCGGCACAGTTATTAACATCGCAAGAGCCATACGCCAATCTATGCTTATTAAATATATAAAAACAGCAATCGGTAGGCATAAATTAGAAATTCCTTCAGGAATCATATGTGCTAAAGGTAATTCGATGGTTTCAACTCTATCTACAATTATGCTTTTTAATTTTCCAACAGATTCTTCAACTACTGTTCCAAGAGGAGCCCTCATCAGCCGCTCGGCAAGAGCAAGTCGTATGTTCTCCAAAATACTATACGCAGATGCATGGGACAGACTTGTAGAAATACCATGAAAAATATACCTAAAAGTATATCCGCATACAGCGATCAAACCCCATACCCAAACATTAGGAATTGTAGCCGAACCGTTTATAAATGAAGCAATAATATGATACACACTCCAATAAGGTATAAGACCTGAGGCTACACTAACCAAAGCACATATAACAGATAATATAATTTTGCCTTTACATTGTGATGCAAAGGAGAAGACAATGGAAATCCAGCTTCTTTTTTTCATTATTTGTTCCTCCTTCAATAAAAAATAGAGAGTATCGTATATTATTCGACACTCTCTATTCTATCAACGTTATATTTTTCATCTACTCTACATAGGTATGCTTAACTCCATTTAGATTTTAATTTTCCTATATTCTAATGGGGTTACACCTTTTATGTTCTTAAACGCCTCTGCAAATTTACTGCTGTTTGAATATCCCACTTCTCCTGCAATGGTTGAAACAGTTTTATCGGTTTCTGTAAGGAGTGTTGCAGCCATGTTTATTCTGTATTTTTTCATATATGTGTATATTGCTGATCCGTAGATTCCTTTGAAACATTCTTTTAATGATGACTCTGAAATATCAAATTGTCTTGCAAGTTCTTCAATCGTATAATGATGTTCTGGTGCAGCCGTTATAAATTTTTTTATAGCTTTTATTTTTTCAACTTCAGTCATTTCTCTAAGCTCTCCAGTTTTTGAATCGACAATTGGATTATTTAATAAACTTTCAGAAAATTTCATCGTTTCTTCGTTCCAATCAGGATAAAACAGATTTGGATTTTCCTTGAATTTTTCAATTCCAGTCGTAACTGGTTGTGCTATACATTCCATTGTTGCAATTAAATAAATGTAAATTACTGTCATTTTTATCACTCCATTTCTTTTTTTTTATGATTTTTATTCTGCACTAACTTATGAATTTGCACAAATTTCTCACGATTAATCTCATGATTAGCATGATTAAAAAAATAATTTAATCATTGATTTTTACTGTCTTTATAAGTTTTTTTTACTTTTTAATCGAGTATCTTGTTTCACACGATTGTTTGACTTTAAACTGACCATTTTTAAATTCAAATAAATTTTCTAGCTGATTATATAAGTAACATTTATATACATTGCTCCATATGTGTTACTTTTACCTCGCCACACTACATTTCCGTCGTTATTTATATGTATACTTCCTGCAACTTGCGAATTTATAAACGATACTGGAGCAGGTACTGAATGTGCTGGTCTGAATTCAATGGGAATATTGAATAGAACCTCCCCGTGATTTATGCCATTAAAGACTCCGTTTGAATCAATCATTAAAATACAAATATTTCCAATTTTATAAATTATACCAACGGTTAGCGGACGATTTATAACATATTTCTTAATTTCCAACAAATTTCCCAATTTGTCCGAAATTGGTTTATTTGATATCGCTCTAAATTTTCCGCTATCGTTGTAAGTCAGACTGTTATCTTCTATACATTCATAGTAAAATTTTGTTACACTGTCATAATAAAACTTACCTTTTGTTTTATTCCCAATGTCCTGTATGTTTCCACCGAATTCTAGTCCTAGAATCTCAGATAAACGATTCCCTTCTAATGCTGTACCTTTTTGCGACCCGTATAAAGTGCTATCTGATAAAACAAAAGAATTGTTTTTAAAGTTCAATAAATATTCCTTTTTATCTTTTAAAATCCCTTTGTCAACCTTATCCAACAGATTGTTCTTTAATTGATAGATTTGATATTCTGTCCCACCTAATTTTAAAAATACATCCTCAAATTGATTTTCTCCATCAATTCTAATTAATAATTTTAATCCGTCAAATACACCAAATTCTTCGATACCAGTCAATGAAACTTCGTAAATATCTTTGTTAGTTCCTACAGTTCTAGTTGTATCTAAAGTATGAACCAATCCTTTTTGTAAATCATTCATGATTTGTGCTGTCAATGTTGTTCCAACTTGGGTTGCCGTTTCTTCACCTTTCCAAATATGCCTAACCAATCCAGCACCAACATCGTTTGCACTTTCAACTTTGTAAACATCTAAATTCGTTCCTATCCAATCTTTTATTTTTTTTAACATCTATCTTACTCCTTCTTGTGTAATTACATTTATTCTTGCTAAATTACTCTCATAGTTTTTTTGTTGCAAAATCTCATCATAAAAACTATCTTCTATTTTCAAAATTCTTTTTATTCCAACAAATGCCCTATTTGGAATATAATTAGCTGTTTGCACCTTATATTTAAAATCAACAGTTATTTCAATACCTTTTGCTCTTATCTCAAGTAAAATATTTAAAATGCTTTTTTTTATATATGCAGACAATCTTTTATTTAATATTATGTAAATGCTTCCTGCTTTTTCTTTATAAAATTGCGTTTCAAAATTTCCGTTAAAACTTCCATTTTTAACTTTAAGGTCTATATTTTTAACTTTATCCTTTATAATTCCTTCTTTAAAAATAAAAATATTTTGCTCATAATTTTCAATTATAATTTTGAGTACATTTAAGATTGTTTCAAAAGTTGCATTTTTACTTTTCCTTGAAATTTCAGCAAGTATTCTTTTTCGATAATTTTCATCATTTTCATTCATATTTCTTTTTAAATTAAAAGATGTTCCAAATTTGTCTAATGCATAACCTTCCGCTTTCATAATGTTTAAAGATTTCAAAAGCTCGTATATTCCTTTACTCGCTTGTCTGATTTCTTCTAAATATAAATTCAACAAAAAATAATTATTGCTTTCTCTGTCTCTTCTATACATATGTGGGAATCTACTTATTATTTCATCCGTATACTCTTCGCTATTTTTATACATAAACTACCTCAATATTATTTTCGTTAATTTGAAATTTTTGACCGACTGGAACTGTAAATATTTTGTCAAAATTTTGTATTGCGACACTAGATTCAGTTAATCCCATTTTTAGATTTATTTTTCTTATATCGTCAATTCCTAATACTTCAGAATATGTCTTTAAATAACTAATAGATTCTCCTGTTTTTAAATTATTAATATAATTTAGTATTTCTTGCTGTATCTGTTTTGTCCAACGATTATCTTTTTCATTTAAATTTTTAGTTTCTAACACTTCAACTTTTATTAATAAAGTACTATATTTTATGATGTTATATATTATTTTCCTTTCAAATGCACCTCTTTTTAACTTCTTTTCAAATGTTTGTGCATTGGAATCTCCAATAGTCAGTATTCCATCTGCTTTTAAATCCAAAATAGTTTCAAAAATTTTATCATCTGGCGTTCCTTCCAAAAATATTTTAACTGTTCCAGCTTCGGTAGTTGGCTCAGTTTCAGGATCTAATATCAACACGTTTTTAATATTTTCTAAAGCCATCAATCCATTATATAATGCTGAATGTGTTGCGGTCTGCTCAATGGCTTGTTTTCGTTTCAATCTTTCCCTGTAAAGGCTGTCACTCTCATCATCTGCGCCGCCAATAACATCAACATCATTTGTAATTTTAGCAACTCCATCATATTCAGTTGTAAACAAAACATCGCTTGTGATATTACTTTCTTTTCCAATTTCAAGTGCTTGAATAAATCCTATTCCATAATATTCATTGTTATCTAATTTATCTAATGTAACATTAGACAGTAGTCTGTATTCTTTTTCAGCATATTTTATAATAGTCTGTGCTGGTATAACTCTATTCTTTTCTCCAGTTATTTTTACCTGTCCAGTTGCGTAAGCTCCTGGTTTTCGTGGAGTTCTCAGTAAAGTTCCAAAATAATCTAAATATATTCCTGTTGCTGTATTTAGATTCATTTGATTATTAAATTCTAACAATTCTTCCCATATTTGTGATAATTCATAGCCTATCGCTTCAGAATGAATCCCTTCAGGAGTATTAAAATCTAAAATATAATTATTATCTTGTAATCTTGCTTTGTACCTATTTTCTATATCTTTCATAATATCTGTAAAACTTTTTAACACAAATCCTTTTTCTGTTACTCCAAAATCCATTGTTCCTCCTTTCTAAAATGCTAAAGTCTTTCCATTTTTCAATAACATTTCCACTTTAAAATTATAGTTTCCATTTCTATTTTCAAAATTGCTTTCGAACTTTGTTATTTCTGCCACATCTTCATCCGATAAAATAGTTTCTTTAACCTGGGCCTCTATATTAAATTTTTCTAACAAATTTCCTATTTGCCCATTATTTTCATTTCTTTTAAGCCAATAAATACCTTCATTTTTGTGCAAAAACCACTCATTAAAGAACAATCTTAACTTATTCTCAAGCCTTAGCCTTATTTTTTCTATTTCAGAACTTAATGCTATGTTTTTTCCCATCACAACATCAATTTCTTTGTTGTCGTCTTTTTCGGTTTGCCAACTTTCAACACTTTTCATATCAACTGCCTTTCTAAAAAATTTGTAATAAAAAAATCACAGCTAAATTAATAACTGTGACTTCAATTTTTTATTATTTTTGACTTCTCTTTATCATAAAATCAACTTCAGCATTTGCATTTATTGGTATTATTTGTATCTCTGGATTTTTATTCTTATATACTCTAAAGATTTCATCCGCAAATCCTTGACCTATTGTTTTAATACCGTCAAAATCTAAAAATATTACTTTAAATTTATCTGCATTCAGCAATATTCTTTTCGCTTTTGAACGAGACACAAACGATTCACCTAGATACTCTTTTGCCAAGTGAACAGTTATAGTTGTCCTATCGAAAATATACTCATCATTTGTATATTTTTCAAATACTTCGTGTGCTGTTCTATCAGTATCTTTATTCAAGAAAAATAACACTCTTGTCCCTTCAACTTTATCTTCAATCCCAACGCTTTCAAAATTATACAATTCATGTCTATTACCAGTAAAAAATTCCTTATCAAAAGAATTTATAAAAAAGTCATCAACTACTTTGGATGTAAAGAATATTCCCTCTCCACTATGGTTTACTGAATCCGAAGTTAGTTTTCCTTTTCTCAATTCAAATATCGCTTGATTTTCATTCTCTAAATTATGGTCTTTTTTAATTTTCTTAAATATTCCAATTCCATTATCCTGTATACATACAACAATTTCTTTGTAATTTTCAGCATATAAAATTGAAATTTTATCACCACCTGAATGTTCTATAGCATTATTTAACATTTCTGTAAAAGTATACACTAGAAGATCCCTTATATTTTCTTTCTTATCCTTTTCATACTTTGAAATAAAGTCTTCATAAACAACATCTTCTTCTAAATTTATGTTATCATATTGCTTAGTCTCATTAACATAAAATTTTAATCTGTACTTGCTCTTTGACTCTTTTTCAACTATGTCTTTATCAATAAATTCTTTTATATATTTAGATACCGTTTGTCTACTAATAGGATATTTTTCAAGCACTTCTTTAAAAACATTTCCATTTTTATAAATTGTTTCTATGATAAAGTCTTTTATTTCTTCTCTGTACTTTTTACTAAAGCTCATACCCTTAACCTCCTAATATAGAAAGTATGTAAACTTAAATAAATATTTTAAAATTTTAAGTTTACAATTTAAGTATACATTACTTTTTTGTTAAAGTCAACTACTTTTTATTAATCACAGTTATTATATTTAGTTGTCATTGTCCTTATTTATATCCTAATCCAACGGCATTCCACCATTTGTATGAGTTAAGAATGACTTTCCACCAATTGTAGCGTCTCCACTCACTTCTAAACTTCCGTCAATTTTAACAGGCCCACTTATGCTGATTGAACCGCCTTTTATATTGACACCGCTATCATTTATTGTTACAAGTGTTCCACCATAAGCGACATAAAAGTCGTTAGATATGTTCTTTTCTGCATCACTTGTTATTTGTCCAACTACAACGGCATTGTTTATATCAAATTTCGCGCTAGAGTTCGGCTCGCAAGGTTCAGAAGCATTTCTTGCATTAAATGTATCATGCTGACAAAAAGCTACTAAGACCTTATCGTTTACAGCTAATGGAGCATTTACTTTGCATTTACTCCCCCAAAAAATTGGAGCAATTGGAACATTTTCAATTATTTCAACTTCATCGCGTGTTCCAAAAAGTTCAGGAATATCTAACATTTGTATACTACAGCTCATGTTAGAGTTATCTACTTCAACAATTTTAGCTATTGCAAAAGTATTCAAATTATCAAATCTTCCACTTATCATTGATTCTATATGATCTCCTACTGTTTTTTTTCTCACTTTTTACCTCCTACTCCATATGTTCTCACTATTCTATCCCAGTCTTTTTCTTTTTTATTTCCGCTACTTTTTGTAGTAGTTTTTTTGGCAGTTTTTTTAGTTTCTGTGTTATTAGATTTTTTAATCTCGTTTTCTTTTTTGCTTGTTTTTTTAGTATTTTTTTCATTTTTCTTACTCTTTTTATCGTCTTTTTCTTTTTCTTTTGCTTTTTTCTTTTTATTTTTAGATGCTTTCTCATTTTTCCCTTTTTTTCCAGAAACAATTTCGATTTCGTTAGCTTTTTTAGTTTCTTCATCATCAAATTTAGTTTTTATTTCTAACTCTGTGTATGCATCACTTTTAAAATTAATAACGTGCTTACCTTTTGTGATAAGATACTCTCCTTTAATTTCAAGTTGTTCGAATTCCTTTTTTAAATCTAAATTAATCTTAAAACCTTCTTGAAATCTATGATCAAATATACTTTTCAATGTATAAGTGCCGTCATTTTCTTTTACATCTTGAAATCGATTCGGATCAAATTCTAAAATACCTCTATTTATCTTATCTCGTGGTTGAAAAGTGACAACTCCATTTGTTATAAAAAAAACACTTTTAGTATCTTTTGCTATTTCTTTAAAGATGTGTTTTACGTTGTTATGCATTGTTTTGCCGTCTTTATAATCAATATCCTTACCAAGCTCTATTGTCCCAGCTTTTAATTTATCTAATTTTGATAAAATTAATTTTATTATTGTACTAGCTTTTGTCCCTTTTCCAGTTTTAAGATTTATTTTTGTGTCCTTGTATTCATCATTATAAGTATTACAAGTTATCTCAAATTTTTTATCAGCGTTGCTCCAACTTCCTTTCAAACTCTCGATAATCCCTTTATAGATAACACCAATATCTTTATTTACTCCATCATTCCAATACCCAGCTTCAATAACTACTTCGACACCTTTTTTTAATTTTTTAATCATTTCATCTGTTAAATTATAAATAACAATTTTAGCAATATTAGTACTTTCTGTTATATCAAATTCAGTTTGTATCTCGAAATCTGGCGAATAGTCAACTCCATTTTCAACTTGAAATCTTTCAAATTCAATTTCCTCTGTTTCATCTCCGTTTTTTACTTTAAAAGTTACTTTTGCATATCTGTCCCATAAAATATAGTAATTATTATTTTCTTCATTATTTTGTGTATTTTCTTTATTCTCAGCCATTAAACCACCACCATAATATCCTGCAACACTCCAGCCGTTTCCGTTGTAAACTCAACATCAAAGCCATTCAAATTAATTGGCAAAGCTATCATTTTAACATTTGGGAATTCTTTATATCGTCTTCTGCACAATAAGAACAAATCTTCGTATGCATTAATTCTTTGGCCCATATGTAAATTTTCGTTATCAGTCTTTACATCTAAATACCAAAGTTCTTTTATATTGTAAATTTCCAATGTAACTAACAACGTTTTTTCTCCATCGTCTAATAAAATTCTGTAACTACTTTTTTTATTTTTCTTATATAAAATATCAAAACTATATAATTTTCTCATGCTTTAATATCTCCTGTTCTAGGTTCATCTCCAAGTCCACCTTTCATTGACTCACTCATTGAAACTTCAGACATTTCTCGATTTTGGGTATTAGTCTCTGGATCATAAGCACTCGTTGTAGTCTTTCCGTCAGTTGTAGTAAATTTTAACAAGTTTACTTCTTTTAAATTTATTGAAACTTTTATACTAGTATAATTTTGATAATTTTCCGAGTAATTGACACTAGTTATTGCGAGTGGAGCATACACCTTATCAAACTTAGTATACATAAATGTTGTATAATTTCTTTTCTTTGATTCCTTTACTAATTTTTCAAGTTCATCTTTCCACTCTTTGCCGTATAAAATTACCTCGATTTTCAATGTATACGGATTCACAAACATATTTTCATTGAAATTATCTTTCAAATAAGATTTATAACCTGTTATTTCGTTGTCTTGATTATAATCGGTTGAAACTACCAAAAGAGGTATAGTGCCTAAAAACCCATTTGGCTTAATGCCAAAATATTTTAAATACAACTTTTCTAGTTTATCTTTTTGTGTTTCAAATTCTGCAATTGCTGTTTTTAAAAAATCTAATACTTGCATTCTATACCTCCTATACTATTCCTAATTTTTCTAGTTCACTTTTTAATTCATTTAATGTTTCATCAGTTCCACTAACATTAAATACAAAATGATTATTATTTGTAACAACTGTTCCACTTTCTTTCAACCCACCACGAGTATTAGCTTTAATAGATTTTAAATTGTTTAACATATCGTTAGTTGTTGTGTTTCTAGCAATCATAGAACCGTTAGGTAACCAAATAGCTTCGTCTCCATGTTCGTCGATAGTAGTCATTCCTCCGCCGCCTTGTGCCTGGAAATTATTAGTTCCTACCGCATGTTTACCTGTAATGATTCCTTTAACTCCTCCTACAAATTGTGCTCCGCCAGCTTTAATTCCACCCCAATCTAACTTACCAACCGATTGGAAAGCGCTTATTAATCCTTGCACAGCAGATATAGCGGATTGAATCCTACTTATTATTGCTGATATTGCTGATGATACAGCTGATTTAATTGCGTTCCAGGCTGCATTTATTAAATTTCTCGCAGTTTGATTATGAGTGTATAAACTTACTAATGCGCCTATAAACATTCCAACCGGACCTCCAACTATCATTCCAATTACAGCAGGAATTAATGCGCCTATTGCACTCCAAGCAGCTGATACAACTGCATGAAAAGTTGAATTTGTATTATAAGCATTTATTATCACTCCAATAAAACTCGATACAGCATTAACAATTGCCATAATAATTCCGCTAATTACAGCTCCAACTAGTTGAAAAATCGTTGCAATGAGATTCCAAGTGGTAGTTATAAGTTCCCTAAACACTTCGCTTTGTGCCCACAATTGTGTCATCCAATTAATAATGCCACCTACCATTCCTGAAAATACAGAACTTACAAAAGACCAGCATTGAGCAATTGCATTCCAAGCTGTTATTATCGCATTTCTGAATCCTTCGTTTGTGTTCCACAAATACATTATTACAGCTACTATTGCCATTATTGCTGCGATTATAGCTGTTGCAATTAAAACATACGGATTTAAGGCTGCAACTGCATTAAACGCTGATTGTGCTGCGACTAAAGCCCGTAAAATTCCGACTCCAGCTGCTAATCCTAAAAATACAGTTCCCCAAAGTCTCACTGTTTCTTTATTTTGCTCTACCCATTTAGTCATCTCTTGCACTTTTTGAGCAAATACATCAACTTTTTCTTTGAAAGATTCCAATTTTTGCTTAACTTCATCAGCTGTCATTCCCCAAATTTTAGTCTTATCCTTTGCGTCTTCTGATTTTGCACTAAATCCAAATAATGCACCTACAACAGCCATTATCAAGTCACTGATTGCTCCTAATGCGCTTCCTAAACTTTGCAATGTAGCCGACCACACTTTACTCACATCAGCATTTTGTTGCAAATATTCTTGCCATTGTTTAAACATATTAAATATAACTACTAAACCAATCGCCAATAGCCCGTAAAGAACTATTTTCAATAAACTAACACTTGCAATAGCTTCTTTTATTCCGGAAATGAAAGGCCCAACGCTTGATTTCATTTTATTAAATACCATTTCTCCAATTACTAAAGCTCCCAAAATAGAAACTAATTGCAATAGCCAAGGCGCTTTTTCTGCTACCTGTCCGATTCCTTCAGCTATTCCCATAAATAACCCTGCAACTGGAACTAATAAAGGCTCTAACGAGTCAAATACCGCTGCAAACGTGCTTGACATTGTTCCCATTAAAGTTTCAACTGCTCCTGCACTTCCTTGCATCATAAAGTCGCTCAATTGCTTAGCTACCCCACTGCTATTTTTTATTTCGTTTTGAAGTTTTTTCAAGTCTTCTATACTTCCATTCAATAGTGTGTTAGCAGCTCTGCCTCCTTGTACTCCAAATATAGTTTTTAATACTCCAGCTTTATCCGCGTTACCCATTTTGTCAGTTACACCTTTTAATCTTTCAACAATCGAAACCATATCTTGTAAATTACCTTTTTCATCTGTAACCTTACCAATTAAATCTTCAAGTTTTCCACGCTTTTTAAAATCTTTTAAACTCTCGAACATTTGATTTAATCCAGTACCTGCCGTTGACCCTGTTAATCCGTTATCATTCATTTTACCTAACATAGCATAAACAGTTTCAAGTGGTACTCCTAACGCTTTTCCAGACGCTCCAACGTATTTAAATCCTTCAGCCAATCTTGGCAAATCAGCCGCTGTATTTTTTGATGTAACAGCTATCATATCAGTAACTTTTTGGGCCTCTTTCGCAGATAATTGATAAGAGTTCATGTGCATTTTAACCATTTCAAGAGCTGGTGTTATGTCTGAATTAAATGCTTGCGCTAAATTTGCAGCTGCTGGGATTATTTGTTTCATTTCATCTTTTTTAATTCCTAAAGTTGCTCCTGCATTAATAGCTTGTGCAACATCTAAGTTATTAAATTTTGTATCTCCTCCAACTTTTTTAGTTAGTCGCCTATACTCTTTTAAATCAACACCATATCCGCCTGTTTTGGCGGAAGCGCCACGTAATTCATAATCAGTTTGTCCATATTCCTGCAACGCTTCCATTCCAGCCTGTGTAATAAAACTTCCCGCCTTATACAATGCTCCGTCACGAACTTTATTTAAAAGTCCTTTAACTTTTTTCATTGCAGTGTCAGCACCTTTAGCCACGTTTCCAAGAGGATTCTTAACCGACTTTCCAACTGCTTCTTTAGCTTTATTCAAATCATCCATTTTCTTTTTAGCTTCTTGTGTTTCTTTTTTTACATTATCCAACCCACTTTTTACAGTTTTACCAGTCCCAAGAGTTTTCATCATATCTTGAGCCGTTTTCATTTGAGATTTCAATTTATCTCCTTGCGACTGTAAATGTTTTTGCATGTTCTGTAACTGCTTATTAAAATTATTTAAACTAACCTTATCTAATGTTTTAGCTAGTTTTTCAGCTTCTTTTTGCATTGATTGTATCCATTGTTTTGCATTTTTATCTTTAATAACAAACTCTAACTCATAAGTAACTCCTACTCCACTAGCCATTTATCTCCCTTTCTTAATCTTTTTCCGTTCTCTTTCTTTTGCTTTTTGGATTTCTGTATCGTAAAAACACATTTTCAAAAAAGTTTCAAATTCTTTTTCAGAAATTTTATTTTCATTATATTTTTTTAAAAAAGCAAAAGAATTAAAACTTTTAAAATTATCATTTATTTCCAATTGAAATGCTAAATTTTCAATTTCTGTTATATCTTTTAGCATTTCATCTTTATTAAAATATATTTTCCCTTCATAAAAAAATGCTGGATTTCTATTTAAGGAAGGGATTTCTTACCACTTCCGATAAAAATATTCCTAACTCTACTATTTCACTTGATGGAAAATCTTCTATATCAAATTTGCGAAGCAATTCGTCCCTACAAAAGTCATCAACTACATCAGCAAAAGAAAGTATTCCTTTACCAGTCACTGGATCAAAATCCATTTTTGAATATTTTATCGCTTGCTTAGTTGTTGGATATTCACAAAAAACATCTTTTGCTTTTCCATCCCAATCAATCAAAGTGTGTTTAAATATCTGTTTTGGTCTTAAGCCACCTTGCTGTTTTATTCTTCTTCTTTCATTTTCGTTCCTTCTTTGCTTTATATCTTCAGCTGTTTCAGCAACCATTTGAGCCTCAACAGACTCTAATTCTGTATCATTTACTGTTTTGACCGCCTTTTCTTCTTGCTCTAACGACCCTAATCCTGCCATTTCTCTTGACATATTAATAGCTTCTTTTTCTGCTTCAGTATATTTTCTCTCTAAATCCATTTTCATCTCCTTATATTTCGCATAAAAGACAACTGAATTTGGTAATATTTTATATTATATTTGCCATATTAGTTGCCTTCTTTTTTTAATTACATCACAAGTTCTCTACTTTCCGCTTCAAACTCCCACGCTCTAGCTTCAGTTCCACTTTCGTTTGCATATTTTAATGCAGCTTTTTTCTTAAATGAAACACCATTATATATATAAGTTTCATTTGTATTTGTATCAGTTATTACCATAAACATTGGAAATAACCCTTTGTTTCCTTTCCACAATTTATGCAATCTTTCCATTGTTCTGTGCTCGCTACTTCCGTATAGCAGACTTAATGTGATAGATACACTCTCGTCGACTGATACATTAACAACCTTTTGCCCACAGCTTGCAATTGTTGAGCTCGAACTTTCTGTGTTTGGATCATCCTCAAAACCATCTTCATGTCTGCAAGTAATTGCATAAGGAATACCTGCAGCAGTTAATACAATTTTGACGTTATCCACATTATATTGTTTTGTTGACATTTATATTTACCTCCCTTTATTTATCAAATACAATTTCTCCATCTGTTGTGATTGTTCCTGTTAATGCTAAATTTCTCACACCATTTAGAAAAGTTACTCTTAAATCAAATTTGAACTTACCTTCTCTAATTGATTCTTGTGTTAATTCACTAACCGTTAAATGACCTAATTTTATACTAAACTCATTACCGTTTTTATCTTTTTGCATTATTGTTCCAAAATAACTTCCAGCATTATCAACCATAAACATTCCAGCACTTGCCCCTTGTCTACAACGTTCTCTAATGATTGATTCAATCATTAATCTTCCAATATCATTCAAAGGTATTTTGTCTTTTCTCACCTGGAATATTGTTAAATCTTTTTTTAAACCATCTCTCAACCAAATTTCAATTAATTTCAATTCGATAAATGTTTTATTATCAGAATTAAGTCCATTTACAATATGAAAATAACCTTGAGTTGGTTTAGATAAGTAATTTAATCCAGCGTCCCAAAAAGATTTTTGCTCAGTTTTTGTAAAATTTTCTTGGACAAAACCAGTTATTTGAGTCGAATGAACAATATAACTTCCTAAATCTTTATATCCTATTGTTCCACCAACCAAGGCTCCTGTAAGCCAATTTCCTTTAGCTAAATTTTTAGCTCCTTCAATTACAAACGCAACATTGTTCACATTATTTTCTGTTTGTAATTTCACAGCTTCAGCTGCACTTCCTACTTTTTCATAATCAACAGCTATAAAAAATTGTTTATCCTTATCAGTTTTTGCATAAGATACTATACTGTTAATATACGTTTTTTCAGAAACAATATCCATGTTAGTAATCCAGTTAGTGACTTCAAAAGCGTCCTCGTGATCTATGTATGTATTCATAAGTTCTTTAAATGTTGCTGCCGTATTATTCCCATACACAACTACATTTAGCGGTGTATATGATTGTGAATATGCACTAGCTATTAATTTATAAAAGTTATGATTCTCATTTAATCCACTGATGTTTAATTCTAGTAAATTGCCAGGTTCTGTAATAAATGTTGGCGATATTGCAAAATCTTTTGTAAAAAACATCAAACTTCTGACATCAGCATAAAAAGCTCTGTTATTTTCTGATTTAATTTGTACATTATTCAAAGTATTTAAATCATTTCTCTGTATTGCCATTATTCCTCCTTAAAATTTTTATTTATATAATGTTCTGCGAAATAACTAAACTGCAAAACTTCCTTGTAATATCTTCTACCCATAAAATTAAAAGTTGTTTCCTGTATTTTGTATACTTTTCTAACTTTCCTTTTATGTTTTCTTTCACCAAAGTAATCATTTGTTGCTTTTGTATTAGCTAAAAATAAATAAAACATATCGAAATCATTATGTTTTTCTCTTGATTCTAACGTCAAGATAACTTGTATTTCTTCGTCATAACAATATTCATCATTGCCAAAAGGAATTGGATTCCCTGCGTCTTCAATGTATATATTATAAAAAACAATTGGAAATTTGAGTCTTTCATATTGCTCAGCAAATATCTCGTCTCTTTTATCTTCGTTTATGATTTGATTTATACCAAACTTTTTGCAGAACTCTTTTATATCGTTCACAAGTTCTTTTTTAATTTCGCTTGTCATCTATATTCAGCTCCATTCTCAAAAACTCTCCATAATTTTCTTCAATATTAACTATCCTATAAATCACACCATTGTGTTTTATTTTCATATTTTCGGAAATTTTGAAGCTGTCTGTATCATTTAGAATGTAATATCCTTCTTTTTTGTTCGATAAAAAACTTCCGTCTATACTTTGTGGAAACGATGAATTATGTTTTGGTGTTAATACAGCCATTTTTACAGTCTTTTCTATTTTATCTTGAATCGGATTCCCTAAATCATCAAATTCAATTTCAGGATTTTCTAGATACACAGTTACATCATCTGAAAACTTCCTTATAACTTTCAAAACTTTCCTAATAGCTGTTCTAACTTTCCTGTCCACTATCCACCACCTCTCCCAACAATTCTACCGCCATTAATCTTTGCAGCGATATTACTTTTAAAATGCCCTGTTTCAATCATCGGATTGTTAAATCCTTTTTTCTTAATTGTTGCAGGACTATTTGCTGGACTTTTAATTCTTTCAATCATCGCCTTATATTTTGTACTTGCCTCTGTTCCAATTTTATTAGTCATCGCTTCAACGCTGAAACTTCCATTTATAATCTTTGCAACTCCTTCTTTAAAGTATCTAGCCGCCATTGGCTTGAACTGCTCAAATGCTTTTTGATTATAATTCCATCCCGAAACTCCACGACTAGATCCTGTGTCAAGAACATTAGACAACCCAAAAGCGTCAAAACCACCTTTAACACTATAATTAGTTACTGTTCCGACTTCAATTTTTTGCTTGTTCATCGCCAGTAACTTCTCTAAGTTCTTGTTTTTTGGCTTCTCCTTTGTTTTCAGTTTGCACGGCATTTTTATCCCCCAGCTCTATAATTTCGATATTAAGTTTTCTTTCTTCAATTTCCTCTTTCGCAATATTCATTCTGCGAGGTGTCAAATCAAGCTCATTATCGCCTTTTTTAAGCAATATGTGATTTAATTTGACGAGCAGGATTTCTCCTTTTTCCTTGTTTTTAAAATTAAACATAATCCGCTCCTTAAACTATTGATACAGTTGTTTCGTTTTCATCAATTCCAAGCGTTTTTAACAACTGTTTATACATCATTAAATATTGATTGTTTCCACCTGTTTCTTCAATTACAATATTAGATACTTGAACTTTCGTAAAATCAAAGTCATCTAATGAAGTGAGTAAATATCCAAAAAGATATATTTTGAGCAATTTTTCTTTTTCACTGCTATGTTTTTCTTCAGCGACTTTATAAAACTGCTCAACAACTCCTACATCAAAATCTGAAGTTTCAGGAATATATTTTTTCAGTTCTTCCAAAGTTTCGTCCGTCATTATTCATCAACTCTTTCGCTGACAAGTTTATTTTCTGACAAAGCTTCAAACTCTGATTCTGGCAATTCTATTTTCTCACCTGTTTCATACCTAACATCGTTGTATCTTAAAGGTGTTAAAGCTATCGCAACAATAATAGCTCTCATTTCATTCTTTTTATCTTCTTTTGCCATTCGATTCACCTACCCTACTGTTGCTATAAACATGCTATCCATAATAAATGGATTTGGAGCTACTAAGTCCTCAATGACTACATTCACATTATTTACAACTCCAGCTGATTTTGATTCTGCTACAACCTCAACAGTCGAGAATGTTCCAGCAATATCAACCACTTCTCTATCCCCCAACATTCCAAGCAATTCATCAGTTTTTGTTGGAGTAGGCCCATATTCCATTACCCCTAATTGACCGTTTGGAATTAATGTTACTACATTATCAGGGAATACATTTTTTGTTGTTTTTCCGACTTTTATTTTTTCATTCCAAACCAATATAGTCATTCCAATTACTTCTTCAATTGTAGCTTTTACTAATGCTGGAGTAACTGTAACAATCGTATTTTTGAATAACGCTTTTACTGTATCGTGTTTTTTCAACATATTAAAAGTAGCTTTTGACATCAAAGCAATTTCAACCGTTCCACCATCTTCTTCGGCAATTTCTTTCCATCTCTCTAAATCTTCAAGTGGTTTAGCAGTTGCCGCACTCCAAATATTAGTCCCAGCCAATGTTTCTTTGTATTTATCAGCTAATTTATAATTAATTGTTTGACCACCGCCGTTTTCATTTGGAAATGTAACTTTTGCTGTTGATAAAAATTGAGCTGCTGCATAAGATGCGATTGCTCGAGGACTTGCCAAAAATCCTTTTGCCCCTGCAAACTTATCGAAAATTTGTTTTGAATAATTATCAATCACTGTTTGATTCCCAGTGTTCAAAATCTCTAACAACTCTTTTCTACGTTTCTCATCCAATGTCATAGCTTCTCTAAAAAATTGTTTATCTCCTTTAGTTACTGTTTTTAAATCCCAGTCCCTAAACATTACATCCGCATCTAACTGACTACTTTGCAATACTTCAACTGTTCCACCGTCTAAACTTCCAAAAACATTTACATCAAAGTTATTTGAAAATACAGCTGGAAACATCGCTTCTACTAACGTAGTTCCTTTTACTCCTGCATAATACTTATTTAAACTCTTTGCGTTTAATAAATCTGTTAAATTCATTGGCATTTCTTAACCTCCTATTTTCTATCCTTATAAATGTAAGTCATCCCTGCTGGTAACTCCGCTTTTGTAACCGTAATTGGTGTAGGGTGTTCTTTCCCTACTGCAATTAATTTATCTAAATATGCAACTCCTTCAAGTGAGACTGTCGCTTGTTCGTTGTCGTTATAATATTTAAACTCAACGTCATGCAACAATACAGCTTCCGCCTGTGTTCCTGTCCCTGTTGGAGTTACAAATGCTCCTGTTTCTCTTAAATCTTCTCCATTTTTTGCTTTAACCAGCGTTCCAGCTAACAAATACTCTTTATTGGTATTTTTGTCTTTGTAAATGTAATTAGCAAAATCTGATTTTAATATTTTCACTTGCACATTTAGTTTTTCTTTGTGCATTACTGTTCTTTTTAACATTTCAACCTCCTAAAATTTTGTAAGATCCGTTTCATTGTTTTTGTTTTTTTCAATCATTCTGTCAACAAAATCTTTTTCATCTTTCTTTTTATCCTTTGGATTGAATCCTCCATTTGTTATAGAGTTCTTTTTCAAAAAATCTGTTGTGAATTCTTTTTCTTTAGCCGCTACATTCTTAACTGCCAACTCAAGACTTTCGATTGTCATATCTGGTGTAATTTGGACTAAATCAGCGAACTGTGGACTAATTTTTAACTCTGCTATCAACTCGTTTTTTCTAGTCTTTAAAGTTGTTAGATTTAGTTGATTTCTAGCTTCAGCAAGTTCTTTTTCTAGTTTTTCTTTTTCCATATTCGCTAATTCTTCAGCAGTTTTCCCATTCTTTTGAAATTCCTCAAGCTGCTTATTGCTATGTCCAAGCTGTGATTTTAAAGAATTAATTTCCTTATCTTTTTCAGCCTGTGCCTTTTTAAAATTCTCGATTTCAGCTTTTAAGTTGTCAAGCGTTGTCTCGTTGCTACCTGTACCAGCCCCTTCTCCATTTCCTTTCCCTTCTCCAGGCTCATCATAATACAATTCCATTTGTTTAAAATTTCTCATTTTATTTTCTCCTTGTTTTTTAGATTATTTGCTGTAACTCATAAAATGATTTACAGTATTGATACTCTATAAATTTTTGAGATTTGACATCAAACAACTCATAAATGATTTGTAATCTTTCAACTCTCAAGAATTTTGATTTATGTCATTGATTTCCTCTTTTGTATCAGGAAAATAAACAGTAGCCCAACATCTGCATCCTGCTTCTTCCCCTGGAACTATTTCAGCATTATCCCAATTATAGATGACTCCGTCTCTTGCTTCATGTGTTGGTCTAACACGTTCGTCTCCCATTGTATTCCACTCAAAATATTCGCTTTCACTTGCGATTATTTCTTTTAAAAAATCTTTATAGTAATTTCCGAGCATGTTTCTTGCTCTAAATTTTGCATTATTTCTTAATACATCTTTCAAATTATCTTTTTCTTTATTTTCTTCAACATAGTTATTTAAATTATTTTGCCAGTCTTTTATTTCTTTTATCTGTTTTACAGCTATTTCTGTGTGCTTTTTTACATCTATATTTTTCGCCTTCTTAAATTTTTTCTCATAAGAAATGCTATAATTAACAAATATTTTCATCAAGTTCGAATAATCAATATCTGTTTTTTTGCCACTAAATATCGAAAATGCTGTTCTTCTAAAAAAAACAAACAACCTTTTTTCTGTTTTATGATCCCATTTGAAATCTATCTTAATCATACAAACCACTCAAATCCTGCAAAGTATCATCTGTTACTTTTTCTATTATTTTTTTAAGTCTATACTCCTCATCAATGTCTTTCGCCTTGCTTATTACATCAAGAGCTAATGATAAAGTTGTTAATTTAGAACTCTTTTCATTTTCCAAAAAAGTATCAAAATATGTGTAACTTGCTTCAGTTAATTCCTCAGAACTTCCTGATAATTCCAATGCTATTTTATCCAATTCCAATAAACTTTTTATAAAATCTTCTCTAAAACTTGCAACTTTAGTCTTAAGCCCATTATTTTTTAATAAATAAGTTTCTTCACTGACATTTTGTGTTGCTGTATCTACCAAAAGATATTCTGGAAATAAATTAGATAGTCTCTTTTCTAATCTCGCTATATCGTTTTGCATTTCACTAATAAGTGGATTTGTCAACTCGATATATTTAAAATTAGCTTGTAAGTCTTTCGTGTTATAAGTGTTTATGATTCTCTTTCTCTTATATCTTGCTTCTTCTAAAAGCTGCGCATTTTTCTTAATTTTAGAATTACTTGTATTTACATCTGCAAATTGTTTAATGTTATCTGCATGCAGTAACGGATCACCATGTATCCCAAAGATTTTTCCAATATAACATTCTGTTTCATTGATTTTATCTATAATGTTCAAGGCTTCAATAATATTGCTGTCATTCTTAAATCTTGAAACAGGTATCTTATCTAAAATAAAAGGCGTTTCAATAATATCCCCTTCTATTTTTTCAACCCTTTTAACAGTTCCATTATCAAGTTTTATATACTCTCTTGAATATTCCCTACTTTGTTCTTCACCATTTTCGTCGTAGTAAATTTGTTCTCCTTCGACCTTAAACCTTTTTATCTCCCCAAACACTTCCACATATTCGATATCATCTACACTATGCAAAAGATACCTAATCTGCTCATCAGGTGTTAATATAACCTCGACGAATACTTCTTCATTTAAGTACATCTCTTTAGCTATCTTTTTACTAAATGTTGTCATTTGATTAATTTCCCAAATCTCTTTCAATTTATCATTATCTATGTCCAAGTCTTTTAAAGATGTATTCGAAAGGGCCTTAACAATATCCCTGATTGGATTAAAAATTTCAACCGTTCCTTCAAACAATCCTGGCATATTCTTACCTAAATTAGATTTGCTATATTGTTCTCTATCGTAATAAGTTTTTACTCTCGTTCTCTCTTCTTTATTCATTAGCCCTCCTTTCTAATATAAATAAGCAATTCCACCTTCATCTTTTTTCAAGCTATATAAAACATATCTTATTGCATCCATTACATCGTCATTTTCTTTAAGCGGTTCATCATTTTTACCCCAAACATACGAGTATATCTCGCTCTCAAACTTTCCTTTGAAGGCTTTCTTTGTAATTTTTAGCTTATTCCTTTTATACATAGCCCCAACTAAGTCAATACCTTCTTTTACATCTTTTTTAGCGTTTTCTGCATTTATCCCAAAATCTAAAAGTCCTTGTACATACTCAGCTCTGGCACTATCACAAAACACCCTTGAAACTTGATACTCCTTATATTTCTGTAAAATAAGCATTTTCCAGTAATCAAAATATTTATGCTGTTTCGCTATAACTTCAATAATATAATAATTGTCCTCAAAATCAACTCCGATAACTACTAAAGTTCCATAATGCTCAAATCCCCAGTCAACTCCAATGTAATATTCCTTTATTTCAACATTATCTATATTTTCAATTACATTTTCTTTTTCTGAAAAATCTCCGAACACCACACCTTCTTGAGCTACCCACAATCCTAAAACATCTCTGTCGTAAGTTGCTCCTCGCGGAGTTGTCTTTTTAATGGAATCCACATATTCCTTATTCAAAAATACATTGTCATCTAGTTTGAAATTGCTAACTAAAATATTTAATCTGCCATTTTCTAATCTATCTCCAGCATTGTCAATATAATCTTTTTTAACAAAGTGAGCTGGATTGTCTGGATTTGTATCAATAAATATCTTCGCGCCTTCTCCAGATGTTCTTGAAAATGCTTCAGTTATAAAAGTTTGATGTAATGCTGTAGCTTCGTTTATATATGTACCGTGAGAAGTCATACCTCTCATTTTCTTCCAACTATCAGCTTTTTCTCCACCGAACAAATAAACATTATTACCAAAAAGTTTAAAACTACCGTCTTTTTTTGGCTTAAATTGTTTTCCCAACATAACTTCCCAGTCATTTAGAACATTCCGCCAAATACTTCCGCTTGTTGCTCCAATTACAATAAAATTAAGATTTTGATTAGCTAATGTTGCTATATGTGACAACATAAGAAAATTGTTCAAAAATGTTTTTCCACTTCTTTTCGCTCCTGTTAAAATTGTGATTCTTGGCTGTTCTTTATTAAATACTTCTAACACTTCATACTGTTTCGGTGTCAAATCATTCATTTTTTTCAACCTTCTTTGTTATATTTTTTAACAATTCAATCATTTCATTTTCTTTTTCAATTTCCTTTTCGTCATCTTTTTTAATTTTAGCTTTTTCAATATCTAATTTTTCTTGCTGCAACGCTTCTTCTGCAAGTTGCTTGTCGACTTCTAATAATTCATACGCAGTCAACATTTTTCCAGTTCGCATTAAATCGTTTCCCATTTTTTTAATAGTTACGTAAGCCTTGTCGATAATTTGGAGTCTTTTGGCATCTAGCGTTTCATCTTTTGAAATTTCCTTAGCCATTCTTATTACCAAGTTACGTTTTGAAATTTCAATATTTTTCAGCATATCGCTCATATCCGCATAAACTTTCTCAATTATTTCATCCAATTGTTCTTCTGTCTTTTCTAAGCGAAGTTGTCTTATACTTTTTTCTTTTCTCGAATATGTTCGTTCGCTTATGCCATTTTTTGCCATCACTTCCTTTTTTGGAATACCATTTAAAATATCTTTTTTTACTTGAATATCACGTTCGTTTGAACGTTCGCTGTTCGTTCGCTTTTTATTCCGAACGTTTGCCTTATTCTTTTTTAAATATTCGCTCTTCCAGCGCCTCACAGTTCCCTCTGGGACACCATATTTATCAGCCAGTTTCTTCAAAGTTCCTTTTGCAGCATTTTCTCCTCCAAGTTCTTCCCATTCGTTCAGTAATAATTTTTTAGTCATATTTATTCCCTCAATTGTGGAAAATTATCATATATTAACTCGACGATTTCTTTTTTGCTTACATTCGGAGTTGACACTGCAACTTTAGATCTGTTCTTCAGATATTTTTCCAAGGATGGTTTTAAATTAACCTTTTTCTTTAAGATTATTTTTATTTCTTTTACACGAACTCTTTTATCTTTACTTTTCAACAATCTTATTGTTCCAAATGCTATGAATCTGAAATCAGACTTTATATCTAACCAATCCAATTCCTGTTGTTTTGTAGTGCTCTTGGTTTTAGAAAATGTTAAAATTTCAACATCTTTGATATTCTTTTCTTTTAATTTGCCTTTTCTCTTGCGATAAATATTGAAACAGCATTTTAACTTAACTCCACTGTATTTGACCGCTGGCAACATATACGACTTATATAATTCAATATTTTCAAATTTATCTTTCTTATACATATCGCCTGGAAGCACAAACGCCACATAGTCAGAATGTTGCATACTTTTCTTTATAAACTCTGTATGCAAATTTCCACTACTTCCAAAAGGTGGATTTCCAATTACAAGGCTGTTTTTCAAGTACGGAATATTCTGTTTAAGATAATCGCCTTTTATGATATTTTCACCTTGTGGCTCTATATCATATCCAATCGCACTTTTAGGGAGCCTTTTAAGAAATGCTCCAGCACCTGCACTTGGCTCTATAATCCTTGAGAATTCCTTTATAGACATCATATCTTTTTCCAAAACTTTGATAACTTTTTGCACAACCGAATCAGGAGTATAATATTTGTCATTATGTATCTTCGCCATCCATTACCTCCTTAAATTCGCTCTTTTCGGCAATATGATTACAGCAGGGACAAATTAATTTAGTACGTTTGACTTCTGTGTTATCTGTATCTTCATCTTCAATTTCTAGCTCTTCCATTTTCTCTTGCAAAATCTCATCAAGTTCAGACTGTTCAAAACCAAGTACACTTAAATCAAAATCATTTACTTCCAGCTTATTCAACTCGTACTGCAATTTTTCGATATCGAACTCTGTATTCATAGTCAATTTATTGTGAGCAATAGCATAAGCTGTTTTCTGCTCCTCTGTTAAATGTTTCAATCTAATAACTTCAACTTCTGTATACCCCAACTCTTTCAAAGCTAAATACCGACCGTGTCCTTCGATAATAATATTTTTTTCATCAATCGCAATTGGATCATTAAATCCAAATTCTCGAATACTATTTTTAATCTGTTCAACTTGCCACTCTGGATGTTCTTTTGCGTTTCCTGAATACTCGATTATTTCGTTAATGTTTATTTTCTCAATCTTCATCTTGCCCCCTTTTTTTTCTTTGATTTTTAGGCAAAAAAAGAGCCATTAAATAAATAGACTTATTTTAAAATCTATCTATCTAATGGCTCATATATCTATAGTCTTGCCTATTCAATTGTATTAACGATATAAACTTCTCACTATATATCTTTTTTTATTCAGTTTACCTTTATTGAAAACAATTCGTATTTCACATTCTTTCTTTGTTTTTTTTAAAGCCAAAATATCGTCAAGTAAATATTTAACTTCCACATCATCTTCAATTAAGGTTTCATACTTTTTATCCATTTTACCTCCTTATTATACCTTATTTTATCAATATTTTCAAGTATTTATAAGTGATATTCTAAAAAATCTAAATATTGTTTCAACACTCTTTTTAGTTCTATTTCGTAATCCTCATGTTTACAATCTAAAAAAATATTTTCGTATTCTCCTCTTACATTTAAAATTTTTAAAATATTTGATATTTTCTTCATTTCGACATCTCTTAATCGCTCCTTTATTTCTATTCTTTCTCTTATTTCCTCTTCTCTTTGTATCTTTTGATTTATTTCTTTTAATTCAAATTTTAAACTTTCTCTTTTATTTTTTAATTTTAAAAATTCCCATTCATTCATTTTTTTAAAATAAACTCCGCCATTCTCAACATTCCCTTTCAATATAAATTTTCTGTTTTCTTTGCTCTACACTTTAATCGCAAAAAACTTTATAATCCAAATTAACCCATAAATCATAAACAAATTTATTATTGTAGCAACTAAAAATATTATTACATTGCTTATGTTGAATCTGAATCTCTTTGCCTTGTTTTTATATACAATAACTAATTCACAAATGTATTTTAACAGCACTAAAGTGGCTGTTACTGTAATCAGTCCGTTTATTATTCTCACTATTATTCCCATTTATTCCTCCTCTGTTATCACGATTGCATTATCAATTGTAACTCTGCGATTATTCTCACTTATTAAGTTTAATGATATTCTTCCGCTCTCATCCAAATCTCTTACTCTTATCGTTCCTTTGTATTCTTTTAAGAGTTTCCCGTCGAGAGTATAAACCCTTACAGTTCTTTTTAATCCACTTGTATCGCTTTTCCAATCTTTTTGACTGTCTTCCCATCTTGCACAACTTCCTAATAATCCTAAAACTATAATTCCTAATAACAATTTCTTCATTTTAATTTCCTTTCTTTTTATTCATACCAAACTTTTGTTTCTGTGACTTGTTCGGATTTTCTTTGAACTCTTTTAATATCAAAATATCCATCTACAACCCATTCACTTCTGGCGTGATAAAACCAAAAATATCCTTTTTCTGAATTTCCTACCACATAGTATTTTTTACTAACATTCCTATAATCTATTGACCCACTATCCCAGTTTCCAACACTTTCTTCTTCGCTTACAACAGGTAATTCTTCAAGAAGTGTTTGATATTCAGTTTGCAACAACGGGTAACCATTGTCTATTTTCAAAATTATCCCGTCTAATATTGTTTTTTCTGCCATTTCTTCTCCTAACTTTATAAATTCTCACCATAATCGTTTATTTTATCGTATTGTTCCTTCGCCTTTTTAAGTTCTGCTTCATACTCAGATATTTTATTCTCAAGTTCTTTGAGTTCACCTTTATTTTTGCTTTCTAAGTATTCTTTTAATTTTGCAAATTTTTTATCAAATTGAGAACTTATTTCTTCTATTGATAAATCCCGACTTTGATAATCTTTCATATCACTTAAACGTATATCAAACTGTATTTTCTTTTCATAATTTAACTCGAACGATATAATGAAATAATCTATGTAATTTGTAGATTCTTTTATTTCAAATTTTCTTACTCTTTCATCTTTCAATATTTCAGTTAATTCTTTTATCTTTATCCCATATAATTCTATAAGTTTCATTTTATTCCCTCATTTCTTTTTATACTTGTCTTTATTCAATATTTTCTCAAAAGTTGCTCTTTTATCATTTTCACTCCAAAAATTTCCAAAAAAACCACGTTTTTCCCAGTTTTTTAAATTAAACTGCATTCTATCCTTGTTTTTCATACTTCCTCCTTTATAATCCCTCATAGTACCCCTCTTTTAATCTCTTCCTAAACAATTTAAAGTGATTAGGATAAACTTCTAGTAATTCATAAACCAACTGTGGATTCAACCACACACCTTCGATATGATACTTTTCCTCAAACTCCTTTTGCCCTTTTTCGTGGAACTCATTGTGATGTATCCTACACAAGCTCATAAAAGGTGTTTTCAGTCCATCATCATTCTCATAAGTTCCTGCTGCACTTGCAATTGTTTTCCAATGATGTAAGTCCGCCCCTTTTCTTCCGCAGATTGCACATGTCTTCGCTCTCAGACAAGCTATAACATATCTCTCAGTTGTTTTATCTATGTTAAGTATCCTTTTATACCTGTTGTCGTGTTTATTGACTATATACAGGTTTATTTCGTTTTCTAATGCTTGTTCAATTATAAACGCTATAAAATCATTTGCCATTTCCATATCACAACTCGCCGTTGAAAATTTTTCCAAATCTCTACTTAATGCAAATTGTTCTTTTTGATATTCTTTCATATCCTGCATTGTCCATCCTAGTTCATCTGCAAACTGTTTCAAAAGCACATGAATTAATCCGTTTTGTGCTTTTGTAAGTTTTTTTATTGGAATAACTCTAATTTTGAGTTTTCTTAAATGTTCTTCAAGCTGGTCTTTTAAACCAGGGTAAACTTTTTCAACCGCTACTGTTACTATTAACTCATCTTTTAAAATTTGAGCGTCTGCCATTTCTATCCTTTCTTTCTTACAAATTTTATATTTTCAAAATATTCTGGATTATTCTGGCAAAAAGATACTTCACTTTCTGATAAATGTTCGCCTTCTCTTAATTTCCATTTCACAAAATTTATTTTCTTTTTCGTAATTTTATTTATTTCATTTTCCATTTTCTCTCCATTTCCTAACTTTAAAATATAGTTTCAATGTTTTTTCATACTTATAATATATTTTTATCGTTTTTATTGTATAAATTTTGATATTTTTATATTTTATTTACTATTCGCATAAAAAAATCACAGCTAAATTAATAACTGTGATTTTATGGTTGCGTTTTTTCTTCTAAAAGATATTCGTATTCTTTTACTCGCTCTCTCAATTTTAAATTCTCTTCTTCTAACTTTGTTATTTCATTTTTTAAATCTTTACTTCTGTTATCTAAATTAGATATACAACACCTGTAAGCATTATAATCTTTATCATTGTATTTGAAATCACCATATATTAAATGATGACAATCAATAAAAAGCAAATCAAAATTTTTCTCTCCTATTCTATGGGATATTATCCTAAGTCCTTCTATTCCAAATTGAAAAAAGCTTAATTCTTCTAGCTTTGTATTTATACCAGGATTGTACTTTTTAAAATCTCATAGCAGAGTTTTCTTTTGTCCCCATTGATACAATGGCAATGTTTCTCTTTCATTAATTCTTCTAAAGTCATATTTTGAAAATGTGGAAGAAATTTAGTCATAATCACACAAAATAAAGAATGGATTTCAAAAATATCTTTGCAATAATTAGTAAATCCATCCTTTTTTATTTTTATACTACTAAAATTCAAATTTAAATAATTTAGTTTTATTTCATTTTTTTCAACAACATTTTTTATTATTTTACCTGTATGCTTAGTTTGGCTTATTTTTTTCATTGTCTTAAAGAATACTCCTTATAAATGTCCTTGTCATCAATTAAGTTTTGCGAACTTTCAAAACTTTTTAATCCTTTTCTGGCATTTATCCAAGGCAATTCTTGATGAGATATTGTTTCTAATTGATCACCATCATATACTCCGTATATTGACCATACATTTTCTAAAAAATCATTGTATTCTTTCAAATTTCCAAAATTTGAATCTTCTTTTTCAATTTTATTCCATTTATATCCAGAATACTTTAAATATAATTCATAATTTACCGGACCATGTACCCACGCCTGAAATTTTTCTTCAAATAATCTATTTTCAATATTTTCAATATCATCATTTTCCATATAAATAAACCAACTATAAGCATAATAGCATAATTTTTGCAATTTTTTATGTGTCATTGATTCTTTTGACAAAAACCATTTGGCTACATCAAATATTTTCAAATTCATACAATCACACTCCTTGTTTTTATTGTTCCTCTCAACTAAATTATATCTTAAAAGTAGCAAAAGTGCAACAAAAATTTAGAGTTTTTTTGACATTGTAAAGTAAAATATTACAAATCACAGTTATTATTCAGTTGCCATTGTCCTTCCTTCTCTTAATTTAATCCAATCCTGATATTGTGAATAATCTCATCCATATCAGTTTCATACAATTTCAAAGCTACATCATACAACTTATCTAAATGTCCAAATTTCACTGCATAATCTAATACGCTTTTGCATTTATCTCCGCTCTTAATTTGTTTTAAGTCATACCCTTTCCGCCTAGCTTTCAAATCTATACCGTATGTTTCTCTAAAAACTGTATACAGTTCATTCCATCTGCTGCTAAAATTGCTTCCTTTATGTTTTACAACTCTATTTAATATCTTTTGTTTTCGATAAACATCTATATTTTCTGTAACTCCAGCTACAATTTCTTTCTGATAAGCTAATTCAATTTTTATACCCTGAATTTCCTTTTTATAGTTCTCAATCATTCTGCCTTGAATCTGATTCGCTTTCATCAAAATCATTTCGGGACTGTTCCACATATTTTCACATTCAATAAAATATTTTCTTAATGCTTTACCCTTTTCGTTGTTCTCAATCATAGCCAATTCTTTTGCCATATTTATTTTCAAAAGATGATCCGTATACTCGCTTGTATTCCCTTGAGCTGTTACTTTTTTTTGAGTAATAGCTACAAAGTCAATGTTTCCGATGAATCCGTACTCCTTAACTCTTTTATTTATCCAGTCGTTGTATCTAGTTTTCACTTCTAGAAATTTATACAATTCTCTCCCACTTACAACTTGTTCATTATTTTCATTTATCTCAATTTTTATCAGTTCATTCATTAATATTCCTCCTAATTTTTTCTTATGCACTTTAACTTGTGTATACATAAGTTAATAATTTTCTTTTGTTCTCTCGTTCATATTTTTTAACCATTTTTCATGATGTATTTGTAAAAATTCTTCTTCTGTTGCTCCTAAATGCTCTGCAACAAGTAATATGATTGAAAAATGTTCATCAACATTGTACAAAGCTGTTAAAAAATCAAGTAGTTTTGTAAAACTGCAATTTTCTTGGATAAAAAATTCTTTTTTGAATATTTTAAATATCTATCTATTATTTTTGAAATATAGTGAAGATTTCTTTTATATCCTAAAGAATACATTGTTTTTTACAACTATTATCACTTCGTTTTTTATATTTTTAAGTGAGCTTCCTATATTAAGGTATAGGTGGACCGATTATTTAAAAGGACACATAGGTTATAGATTAGGTTTGTCTTCAGATATAAATCCGAATACAATCGCATGGTTATTTGGAATACTGGGTATGTTAACTTTATTCCTATACATTCATGAGCGTCACAAGACATATTTGTTTTTAATTGTTCTTCAAGTTATCTTTATACTATTAAGTGGATCAAAAGCTGGACTGCTTTTTATCTTAATTCCTATTTTATATTACGGAATTAAAAGTTTATTTACACTCAATATTAAAATAACCATACTTATTATTTTAGCAATAGGAATCTTGTGGTTTTCTATCCAGCATAACCCACTATTATATACATTGGTCGGAAAAAGAATTGATGAAATGTTGTTAACATTAGGGATTGGACGTGATATAGCTGGGGTGTCTGTAGATGCTACTTCAACACTTAAGCGGATAGATATGTTGGAAACGGCATGGAGAATGTTTGCAGAAAAGCCTATATTTGGTTGGGG
>ERZ773014.386-NODE-386-length-30204-cov-8.076818_pt1 | contig 30204 bp, 27 predicted proteins | sample MGYA00580841_ERZ773014 | MGnify/ENA primary metagenome ERZ773014 (study PRJEB29015, sample SAMEA2737989) | human oral metagenome | biome: human oral; feature: human-associated habitat; material: dental | place: China | collected 2067 ... | reverse complement strand
TTTGGTTCTGCCAAATAAAAGATGTTAAAACTTACACTGCTTGAAAAATTATTTTCCATTTGCATACAAACACTTTCTGTTTAATTCGGCGGCAAAGGTAACCCTTTTTTGAGAAAAGGAAAAACTTTTTGTAGAAAAAATTGCCAAATACCCCAAAAGAATGCGCATCATTGCCTTTACTTTGGCTAAAAGTTTGATTCTAAAAAGGGTTTCAGCTTGCCATTATCATGCAAGGTGGATGTTTTTAATATCGTTATATTGTTTGCACGATCGCCCTCATGCTGTTTTAAGCTTCTTTGCATGCTTTCATTTTTGTGCGCTTTGTGCCGTAACGATCGATGAGAATATGTTTGCGGCCTATGATTCCTTCAAAGTAAGGTGGTTCGGAACGGAGCTGCATATCATCGTAAATGAATTCGGCGATGACGGTATCTTTTCCGTCGGGCAAAATGAGTCCCATCTTTTTATTCTTCTCTGCAATGACGGGCATGAGGCACAAGTCGTCGATATAGACATAGGGCGTGCGCAGGAAGTCGTATAGCGGGTGAACGAGAATTTTGCCTTCATGGTTGCGAATGCCAAACTTTCCATTCTGTTCGAAAATCTCATGGAAGCGGATATACTTCTTCTTCACGCGTTGCAGATAGGCCACAATGCGCCGCGGATTGTTAACCATGCTGTGCCAATAGCTGTAGGTGTCGCAGTAGTTGGCTGCAGCACGCATGATAACCATCTTCCAATCCAATCCGCTAATGGCTTTTCGGTTGAGATCGATGTAATTGGCAATGGCTTCTTCGCGTTGTGGAATGCTAAGTTTGGCCAACGAGGCTTCAAACTTTTGCATCATGTCTTTTGTTCCTGACATCCCTTTGATGTAACGGTGAATTTGCCTGCTCATTTCGTTACAAACGAATTTGTCGATTTCTGATAACTCTATTTTGTCTACATAGCGTTCATCAAAATTTTCAGTAGTTATTTTACACATGGCGAATTTGTTTATGTTTCTCCCAAAAGTAGTAGTTTTTTGTGGAATGGCGAAATAAGTGGCGAAGAAATTGCATGAATGGGCATGAAAAAGGCTCGATTAACCTCTCTTAACCCCGATTTGGGCACATTTGTGCTGCTGTGCGTGGTTGTTTCGTTGTAAATTTGCATCAAAATATAAACGAAAAAGAGAAAAAGATGAAAACGATTTATGCTTTTGAGCAGTGGCCATTAGATTTGTTGGTCGATTATGTGTTGAAAGTGCACCATCGGGGCATTCGTGAAGAGGGGCCGGCGATTTTGGATAAACTCCTCGCTGTAGCTGAGGCGCACCGTAATGATGCTCCGAATTTGCTGAAGGTGGCCGACCATTTCCGCAATTCGCTTTATGATTTAGACACGCATTGCCACAAGGAGGAGCAGGTGCTTTATCCTTATATCATGGAAATGTGGCGTGCACATGATTTAGGACAGCAGGTTGAAGCGTTCCATTGTGGTTCTATCCAAGGGCCTATTCAGGTGATGATGGCCGACCATGATGATGAGTTGGCCCGTCACGCACGTATTGCCGAACTGACAAACAACTACACGGCACCGGCTGAAGCCGATGAGGATTGGCGCGAGGTGCTGGGGTTGTTGCGCGATTTTCGTGCGGCTTTGGAGGAGCACACGGCTATGGAAAATGAAGTAGTGTTCCCCATGTCGTTGAAATTGGAGCAACTGGCTGTGGGTTAAAGGTATCTGCACCGTTCTAAAAGCAATCAAATCGTGCTGCAATCTGCTGTAGATTGTGGCACGATTTGCATTACTTTTCCGTGTGATGTGGTAGCGATTGCTACGCTTACTGTTCGGCTTTGCATTTTTAAGTAAAAAGCAGTGAGCCCAATTTAGCTACCATCCAAGCCAAAAGAGCCACTAACAAGATGATAAGTAGCATGAGCAAAACGAGCGTAAATGCAGCCTGCCGAGCTTTGGTGTTCACTTGATGCATGATGATGGGGTCGTCGTTGAGGAAGCCATCGATGAGCTCCATGTTCTTTTTGTTGGAGCGATAGAGAAAGTCTATAACGTTGCCTATATAAAAAGGTAGCAGCCCCAAGAGCACATCGCGCAGCATGTTGTTGAGCAAAGCCAGCGTGAGGGGAATAGAACGCAGTTTGAATGCCCCGAAGAAGATGTGGGCAAGGGCAAAGAATGCGGCCACGAAATCACCTATTCCTCCAGGGATAAGCCCCAGGATTGCATCTAACTGATAGGTGTCTGTGAGACGTGTGAGCGTCACAATCTGCTGGTAAAGTCGACTCTTTTTGAGCGCTTCTTTCTCAGTTGGCTTGGTCATCAAATGCGATAATATGATCTTCGGTTGCTAATTCCCGATACATTTCAGTCATGGCGTTATACGTAACGTTCATGTTAGTCTCGTTTCCGCATGCCATTTTAAAGAGTTCATAGAGGTCAGTGGGGGTTTCTTTTGTTTGCACCTCCCCACGAATGACATGCAGGTTGGTAAGAATAAGTTTGTAGATTGAGGCCTGGTCGAGGCTGGACTTCTGTGGATTAGCCAATCGAAGTGCCTTGACATAGGTCTTCATGATGAGCCTCACCAAGAGATGAATAGCGGTGGGTTCATCGATGAATGCGAGCCGAATGCCCTTGTGCTGTGTGCAACTGCTGTCTTCAGTGTTTAAATTACCTTGCAAGATTAAAGCAAAATTGCGCTGATATTCGCTGATAACGACCTCGTAAAGTTTTTGTGTTCTACAAACAAGCTTAAGATATTGTTTGGCGTCGGGAGCTTGATGTTGAAATGTGTTGCGCAACTTCTCGGCCAAGGTCTCTGCATCTTTATAGGTGAGTTTTGCCAATACCGGCGCCACAAGTTCTATGAACACAGGATTGAGGTGCGGGTAGAAAACAAGCATTTGCGCTTTCACTTGTTGAGGCGTATATTGTTTCTTTTTGTTGTTATCCGTTGCTTTTCCATCGAGGATGCCTGTTGCGAAGGCTTCGAAAAAGGCTTTCACGTAGGAAAAAGCCGCTTGATAGCAGTTAATCTTCTGTGTCATGTTCCCTCCTTTTTGGGGGTAAAGATAGCTTATTTTTTTGTGATGCGCAAGCGGCGGCCTTGATATTTCGCATGAGGCCTTGATATTTCGCTCTTTTCACGGCACTTCCTTTGAAGAGTTTACGATATTCTTCTTCGGTCAAATTTTGCCATTGCTCTTGCGTCATAGCCATCAGTTCGGGACGTGGTTGCAGTTCGGGTGTGTCGTTAGGTGTGGCAAATCGATTCCACGGGCAGGCTTTTAAACATTCATCGCAACCATAAATCGTGTTGCCTAATGCGGCTGAAAAGGGCGCTGCAATATCAGAACGATTTTCAATGGTTTGGTAGGAAAGGCAGCGAAAGGCATCTATTTCATTGTCAGATGTGATGGCTTTCGTGGGACAGGCTTGCAGGCATTTGGTGCATTTTCCACATCGATTTTTAGCCGGTTCATCGTAGAGGAGGGGTTGGTCGACGAGTATCTCGCCCAAGAAAAACATGCTTCCTGCATGCGGAATAATCAGTTGATGATTTTTTCCTATCCAACCTAAGCCTGCGCGTTCTGCCCAATAGCGCTCTAAAATGGGGCCAGAATCAACGAAGATGCGACAGCGTTTCGCTTGTGGATTTTGGCTGATGAGGTCGTCTTCAAAACCACAACTCGCTGCCAGTTGGCGCAGTTTGTGTTTCATAATATCGTGATAGTCTTGCCCCAGGGCATAGTTCGCAATGTGATATTCATGTGGGGCGAAGGCTTGTTTAGGGGCATAGTTCAGTGCCACGCAGATGATGCTCTGCGCATTTTTGAGCAACAACCGCGGATCAAGCCGTTTGTCAGTGTTGTTGTTCATGTAGTCCATGCCCGCGAACTTCTCATCATCGAGCCAGCGTTTCAAGTGTGCGGCTGTCTCTTCGTCTACCGGTCTTGCTTGCGCTATGCCACAAGCAAAAAAGCCGAGGCGTTGTGCTTCGGCTTTGATGTGTAGGGTTAGGGCTTCTATGTCATTCGAATGTTTTAAATTCATAACCTTCTTTGATGAGCCATTCGAGGGCTTGTGGGAGTGCAGTTTTCAGCTTGTCGATGCTCTTGAGCGAGTCGTGAAAGGTGATGATAGAGCCGTTTCGGGCATATTTTTTCACATTGTCGACAACATCTTTTGCCTTCATCCATTTAGAATAATCACGTGTAACAAGGTCCCACATGATAATCCTATATTTCCGTTTGAGCCACCAATAGGCGGTGTAACGCATCCAGCCGTGGGGCGGACGGAATAGGTGCGAGTGGATGAGCTCGTTGGCCTTTTCGGTGTTGATGGCATAGGTGATGACCCAATGTTTGAAAGCACCGATGTGATTAAAAGTGTGATTGCCCACCTGATGCCCATCTGCAACAATCTGATTATAGAGGTCGTGATAGCGCAACACATTCTCACCCACCATAAAGAACGTGGCTCTCACGTTATAGCGGCGAAGCGTTTGAAGAATAAAGGGTGTCGACCCGGGGATGGGGCCATCGTCGAACGTGAGATAAACTGCATGTTCGCTTTTGTCCATTCTCCAAGTCGCACTGGGATAAAGCCAGCGCAACCATTTTGCAGGTTGTTCTATAAACATGGTTGCGCTGTGTTTTTATTTCCCTTTCTGTATGGGCACATAGCCGCCTTTCTCGCGATAATTGACGAACTTATTTTGGAAAATCTTCTCGGTCTTTTTCGCTAACGTCTGGCTGATGAGCGGTGCAATTTTGCTGCATTCCTGCATGATGGTGAACTCACGCAGACAATCGCTCATCGATATGTCGAAGTTATTGCCCGACAAGGCAAGATAGAAGTCCACATATTGCTCGCTGTTCTTCCACACGGCATTGAAGAGTTGCTCGGCCTTTTGCTGCTGTCCTAAGATGGCATAGCACTCGGCCAAGTCAAGGCTTCCACTGACATAGTTGTGCGGAATATTGTAGGCCGGGAGCACTTCGAGACATTTGTCGAGCACTTTCTTCGCCTTGTCGTATTTACCTTCCTTGATGAGTTCCTGTGCTAATTGTGCAAACAGCCTGCGATGGGTGTAGCACATGCGCATGACGGTTTCGTCCACATAGAGGCCTTTCTTCTGCAAACCGCCAAACTTATAGCGCGTCATCACATTGCGATAAGTTTTTTCGGTGTCGAAGTTCTTGGCACTTCCGTTCTTGCCATTGTTGGTGGTTGTGAAGGGCGTGATGCGGTTGGCCAAACCTTCTTGCACGAAGTTGTTGCCCAAATTCATGTAGCTGCTGGCGCCAACGGTGAGTGCCACATAGACAGGACGCGTCCAGTTGCTGCGCGAAATGATTTCGAGCATCATCAAATCATTTTTGTAAAGGGCATTCTTTCCCGAGAGCGAAATCACCATTTGATTGGGTATCGAGTCGGAAGCCAACATCATGCCGCTCTTCTTCACAGCCGCTTTGTCGATGGTTACATACACCGTGTCGGTGGGAATGACGTGCATGTTGGCATCTTTTGCGCGCACCCAATATTTCATGATGTTCTTCAATTCAAACGGATTGTCGCCAAATTGTGCCTTCGCCTCTGCAGGATGGTCTTTATAGAACGAAAGAATTTGCTGCTTCAATTCGGGCTGCACGGTGATATAGTCGTTCGTTCCCGCACAGAAATCCAAGCGTGGCCAGCTGATAGGCAAGCTGGGCGAGTTGTAGGCCGGACGCTTCATTTGGTCAATATACCAGTCGGTGGCCAAATAGCTCAGGTTGCACACACGTGCATCGCGCCGCACACCCTCGACTTCTTGGTTGTACCAAAGCGGGAATGTGTCGTTGTCGCCGTTGGTAAAGATAATGGGATAGCCTTTATCCTGCAGGGTCATGAGATAGTTTTGCCCAAAATCGCGGCAAGTATAACGTCCGCTGCGGTCGTGGTCATCCCATGTTTGGCTGGCCATTTGAATGGGCACTAAAAGTGCAAGCACAGAAAACCCCGCTGCAACCGGTGTGCCTTTCACATGCAGATAGCGCTTGGCAAGGTCGTAGAGTGCTGCAACGCCCAAGCCGCACCAAATGGCAAACGCATAGAACGAACCGGCATAGGCATAGTCGCGTTCGCGCGGCTGCATCGGCGTTTGGTTCAGATAGATGACAATGGCAAGGCCGGTCATGAAGAACAAGAAGAACACCACCCAGAATTGTCGGATGCCACGCTTGCCTTTGAACGCCTGCCAAAGCAATCCGATGACGCCAAGCAGCAACGGTAAGCAATAGAACACGTTGTGTCCCTTGTTGTTTTTCAGTTCATCGGGCATTTTGCTTTGGTCGCCCAACCGCAAGTTGTCGATGAAGGAAATGCCCGTAATCCAGTTGCCATGCTCCAGTTCGCCGTTACCTTGAATGTCGTTCTGTCGGCCCGCGAAGTTCCACATGAAATAGCGCCAATACATGAAATTGCATTGGTAAGTGAGGAAGAAACGCAAGTTCTCTAATTGGGTGGGCATCTTCACGTTCACCGTTTCGCCGCATCGATCATAGCTCACATTGTGCCCATCGACACCGCCCATCCAGTCTTCATAGGCTTGAACGTGGTCGGGATCGTTGTCATACATGCGCGGGAAGAGCATGTTCTGCGCATATTTGTAGCTATTCTTGTGGCTCACGACAAAGTAGGAATCCTTTTCATTGGCGCTGGCCTTTTCTTTCCGTCCATAGATGGGCGCGCCCTCATTCATATCGGGAAGGCAACGGTCGCCATTCACTTTTAAAGCCACTTGCGAAGTGTAGGCTTGTCCATAGAGCAGCGGGCGGTCGCCATATTGGTCGCGGCTCAGATAGCTGCCCAAGGTGAAAATGTCCTCGGGCGAGTTCTGATCCATCGGCGGATTGGCCGTGGAGCGAATCACGATGACGGCATACGATGAATAACCTATCATGATCATGAGCAGGCAGAGCAACGAGGTGTTCTTGATGCGTGCGGTGACCAAGTTCACCTTTTTACCATCCACCACATGCTGATAGTTGAGCACAAACCACAGTGCGGCCAACACTACAATGCCAATGCAAACGGCCGACCAGCCATAGCCATAGAACGGAATGCCCAGCATGCCCACAGCGGCCACAAACGAGATGTTGCTGCGCCGGTTGCTCTTGTTGGTATAGCTTTCGTAGATGGCCCACAGCACGATGCCCACCAACAGGATGATGTAGATGATTTCGCCCGTGTTGAAGGGGCAGCCCAGCGTGTTGACGAAGAACAACTCAAACCATCCGCCCACGGTGATGATGCCCGGCACGATGCCATAGAGCACGCCGGCCACAATAACGAAAGAAACTGCCAGGGCGATGAGCGAGCCTTTGAGTTCGATGTTGGGGAATTTGCGATAGCAGAACACCAGCACGATGGCCGGAATGCAAAGCAGGTTCAACAGGTGCACACCGATGCTCAAGCCCGTCATATAGGTGATGAGGATGAGCCAGCGGTCGCTGTGAGGCTCGTCGGCATGGTCTTCCCATTTCAGAATGAGCCAGAACACAATCGCGGTAAAGGCCGATGAATAGGCATACACCTCGCCTTCGACGGCCGAGAACCAAAAGGTGTCGCTGAAGGTGTAGATCAACGCGCCCACTAAGCCCGATGCTTCAATGATGATCCATTTCGCGAGGGTCAGTTGGCTCCAATCTTTCAAGATGAGCTTGCGCGTCAAGTGGGTGATGCTCCAAAAGAGGAACATGATGGTGGTGGCGCTCAGCAGCGCGCTCATCGTGTTGACCATGCGTGCCACATCCGACGGATTGCTCACAAATTGCGAAAAGAGATTGGCCGTGAGCATGAAGAAAGGTGCCCCGGGAGGGTGGCCTATTTCGAGTTTGTAACCTGTGGTGATGAATTCCGGACAGTCCCAAAAGCTGGCTGTCGGCTCAATGGTCGAACAATACACGATGGCGGCAATCAAGAATGCGAGCCAACCCAGCGCATTGTCCACTAATCTGTAGTGTCTCATTTATTTTAATTAAAATATTTCCGTTTCTGAAACTATGGCTGCAAAGGTAATACATTTCAAGAAGAATGGTTCATCTGCGCCACAGAAATTTGTTGCAGACGATGGTGGCAACAATATTTCCGCCGTTTTATCGTCACCGTGCAGCGCGGAAACAATATTTTTGCCATTTTATCGTCGTCGCGCGGCGCGGGAACAATATTTTTGCCATTTTATCGTCACCGCGCAGCGCGGAAACAATATTTTTGCCTTTCAGTGCTTGCAGTGCTCCTCAAATACATTCCCGAACGGTTTTGGCTTTTGCAGGCGAACTGCGAGCGTTCAGAAATGTGGCGAGAACCGCGGGAATGGCGGCGGGCCTCGTGCAGAGGGGAAAATGAAAAGCAGCCATTCGAAATGGAATGACTGCTTTTTGTTTTGAGGTACCTAGCAGAGTCGAACTGCTCTACACGGTTTTGCAGACCGTTACCTAACCGATCGGCCAAGGTACCATTGTTTTTTTGTGGTTGCAAAGATAGGGCAAATAATCAATCTGACCAAATATATTGCTTATTTTTTTGATTTCTTCTTGCATTTCTCATACAATCCGCAGCCGGCACAATGATAATCTTTGCAGGCTAAATTTTGCTTGATGCTTTTGTAAATGCGCCATGCCGCATAACCGATGGCGATGATGAGAATCAGGGCGACGATGCCATATTGGATGTCCATGTTGCTATCTTTTTTCTGTCAATATGTTGAAAAGTCACGACGTTTTCAGCAAAAATGCTGATGATAGTCGCCTTTTTCCGAGTGCAATATTCGCTATTTTTGGTGGAATGAGCAAATAAAAGTATGAAAATGATTTGCACTTTCAAAATAATTCCCTATCTTTGCTCCTGTATTTTTCATGGTATTAGATTATTAAGGTTAAAAAGTGAGATTGGTTGTCGCGAGATAACCAATCTTTTTTCATGCCCTCATCGCAAATAATCAGCAGGCTTTTGTTTTTAGCTCTTTTCTTTTTTATACCTTTGCAGCGCGAAAGTAGTGCTCCAGCTTTACCGCTGATACATTCGTGTATGAGAGGAAAGTCCGGGCAGCGCAGGACGCTCCACTTCCTAATATAGAAGCTATTGGTGACAGTAGGAAATGACAGAAGAAAATAACCGCTTTTCGATGCCGCCCTCTTTTTGAAGGGGTTGCGTGCGAGGAGTAAGGGTGAGAAGGTGGTGTAAGAGACCACCAGTCGGTTGGTGACAATCGGGCTGTGTCATCTGGAGGCTGCAAGTTCATGTAAACCACAGTTTGAGGGCTGTCCGCTCGATGCGTTTCAATGCAACTGTGGAGGGTAGAATGCTCAAGCCTTGGGGTGACTCATGGCTTAGATAAATGGTAAAGCGCCATCTTTGGATGGTTACAGAACCCGGCTTATTAGGGCACTACTTTCGTTTTTCATTCTTGAAATGATTTCATGCGATAGGCCTTGCGATCGAGTTTCCCGTTGAAGGTGCGTTTGATGGCCGTCACTTCTTCGTATTGCATGGGCACTTGATAAGTTTCTAACCGTGTTTGCAGCCATTGTGCTAAGGCGCGTTTATCCAATTTTGCACCAGGTTTGCACACAACCAGCAACTTCAGTGCTGTGTCGGTGATGGGATGGGGAGTGGCAATGCAGATGCAATCAGAGACGCCGGGATGGGCAAGTGCGGCGGCTTCTACATCAGTAGGCGCCACCTTGTAGCCGCCAATATTGATGACTTCGCTGTGACGACCATCAATGAAAAGTTGGCCTTGGGCATCAATGTGTCCCAAGTCTTCGGTGAAGAGTTGCCCGTCGTGCTTCACTTTCTGCGTGGCTTCTGCATCACCGACATATTCAGTCATGAGTGTTGGCCCCGCACAGGCAATCGTGCCTTGAGGCGTTATGGAAAAAGACGCGTGCTTCATCGCTCGCCCTACACAACCGGGCAAGCACTGATCTTCGTTGAAATTGTGGGTGGCGATGATGCCCGTTTCGGTAGAAGCATAGGTGTTATAAAGGCGTGTGGTGGGCAGCAGACGACACAGTTCTTCCATGTCGCAAACTTGCATGGGCGCAGCACCCGTCTCAATGAAATCGAGTTTATGGCTTATTTGTTTGAGTTGCTGCCGCGCAAGATGAATAAGCATGCGCAAATGAGCCGGCACCATGAACGTAGCAAACTTGTCGGAAGGATAATCGAAGGCGTTGAAAAAAGCATTGAGATCATTCAAACCCTCGAGCAAATAGATGGTAGCGCCTTGCATGAAGGTGGGATAGAGTTTCGACAAACTGCCCAAATGATTGATGGGGCCACAAATAATAAAGACGGTGTCGGCCGTATAGCCTTGCGCCGTCACTAAGTTCTCCGCATTGGCCATGATAGCTTCGTGGCTGATGAGCACTCCTTTTGCCTGACCTGTGGTGCCCGTAGTATAGAGCACGTCTGCACTATTAGTGGGAAAACAAGTCTGTTCGAGCTGCTGTTGCAAGGCTTTTCGGGTGTCGTTACCGAGGCTGTTGCTCACGGGAACAGCTACAACGCCTGCACGATGCAGGGCAAAATAGTTGATAAGAAAGTCGGGCGTTTGGCTGCTTTCAAAGAGTTGCGCCTTGTTATCAAGTGCTGTGAAAGCGTCTGCACGCCGGTTAATTGCCTCGTTGAATGCCGCATAAGTAAGCTGTTCGTGGGGTGTCGCAATCGCTATTTTATCGGGATGTGTTGCAGCGTGGCGTGCAATCAGCCTTTCAATCGTAATTATCATGTGTTTGATGTTTAATCTTGCGTGCGCCAATGGTCAATCATCTTGCGGGCAATGCTCAATTTATCGGGCACAGCGGGCAATTTCTCTTTACTGAACCATGCGCCGTGCGACAGTTCTTCCTTTTGTAAATGGATATTGCCTGCTACGTAATCGGCTTCAAATCCCACCATCAATCCGTTAGGATAAGGCCAAGGCTGGCTACCAAAATAGCGCAAATTGGTGATGGTTATGCCCGTTTCTTCGGCCACTTCACGGTGCACTGCCTCTTCGAGTGTTTCGCCAGTCTCAACGAAACCAGCCACCAAGCCATAGTAATCGCCCTTAAAGTTGCGTGCATGGACGAGCAAAGCCTCATTACCTTTATGCACCAAAACGATGATGGCAGGACTTAGGGCAGGCCAAATCTCTCGGCCACATTGCGGGCAGCGCTTGCTGATGGGCGTGTGCATGCGTAGCGGCGTGCCGCAAGTGCCACAATATTGCGTGTTGCTATCCCAATAAATCAGCTCGCGACATTTTCCGGCTTTGAGATAGTGCTCGCGCGGAAGCAGATGGAAACTTTTTCGCAAGTCAATCCATTCGAATGCAGTATCATTGATGTCAGGTGCGTTGAAAGCAAACGTTTTGATGGGTGTTCCGTCATCCATCGTCCCAACTTCCATGACAGACGAAGATTTACTAAGCCCAACCGGAGCCTCTTCACCAGTGGGGACGGCAAATTTCTCACCTTGTTTGGCCAATAATAGCTTATCCTTATAGAATATAAACCAAAGAGGTTGCATTATTTAATGTCTTTAAGGTTGATGGCCTGCCCAAATAGAGTGAGACTGTCGCGCTGTGCTGCAGGCTTAGTCCATGCTTCAGGAATAAATTTCCAATTATGGTTGGCTTGTGGATGAACCGTGCCCAACTTTTCGATTTCTTTCATCAAATAGTAGCGTTGATCGCGCGGACTCCGATAAACGATGCGCGTTTTGAGACTGTCTTTGGCTATACCCGCTCCCTTGGTGAGCAGTTCGCCACCACCATTTCCACGATAACTGTTGATGGCTACGTTATACCAAGCGTGCTCATCAAAAGGTTGTCCGTTACTCATACGCAGAATTTTTACCTTCTCACCATTTGGCTTTGTCACATCAACCACGTAATCGATGCCCGTTGCAGCATCAAAATTGAAGGTGAAATTCTTGAAACCTAAACGTTGTGCATCGCCCCGTGTGTTGGCTAAGAGCAACAAGTGGTCGGTGGGCGATTGCATGGTGTTGACCCATTGGTCGTAGCTCATCTCGAGATGCTTACGAATTTCTTCGCCCGTGAGCCGCATCACATAGAGTTGATTCTCATACTTATAGAGTTTGAACATATCGCCTACGCAAACAGGGCCAGCCTTGATGGTTGCATCGAATTGCAAAGGTGCGTTGAAAGCGATGTCGGCGTGGGTAATTTGCAGCATGAGATTGGCGATGAAATCGTTAAAGGCCGACGAGCCAAAGTAACTGTCGCGCGTGGTGATGGTATTGGTGAAGGTGCCGATGTTGCGACTGACGAATTGTGCCACCTGTTCAAAATGCGGTGTGAAATGGGTCATATAGGCTTTGTCAATAGGTAAATCGCTCACATCAACGAGTGTTCCTGTAATGGTTTTATGGGTCACACGTCCCTTTTCAAGCGTCAGTTGTACGTTGGCTTGCGCCACGGTTAACGCATTATTTGCCGGATTGATGCACAACACCTTCTTCCCAACTTTGTTGATAAGTGTTTGGTTGTAGCGGGTATGGTCGTGGCCAAACATGACAATATCAAAGCCGGGTACCTCACGCGCCACTCTTAAACTGGCATCTTCTTGATAATCCTTTGTCGTAATTCCACCTTCGCGACCGCTATGAAAAAGACCGATGACTACATCAGGATGCTCTTTTGCTTGCACAATCTTCATCCATTTTCGTGCCGAAGTCACCATGTTGTCGAAACGCAACCCTGCCCAAATATCTTCTGTGAGCCAGTTGGGGATGGCGGGAGTGAGCATGCCAATGATTGCGATTTTCACACCGTCACGGTGTAGTATGGTGTAAGGCGAGGTGTAAGGATGCCCCGTTTTCTTGTTAATGACATTACAAGCCAACACGGGACATTTTACCTCTTTCATCCATTTGTCATACACTTCGTGCCCTGGTTCGATGTCATGGTTACCGATGGTTTCGGCATCATAACGCATATAGTTGATAACTTCGGCAGCGATGTTAGGCTTTTTCGTTGCCACAAAGTTGTAGTAATAGCTTGTAGGTTGGCCTTGCAAAATATCGCCATTGTCGAGCAAGATGACATTCTTCCCCATTTGTTGGCGCAACTGATTTACGTAAAAACTGATGCGTGCCATCGAACCTTTTCGTGCAGCATGTTGTGCAAAGACATCGTCAATGGTTGGGGTTGCATCGTGCAAACGCGTTACTTCGTAGGGGAAGAAACTGCCATGCACATCGCTAGTCTCAAGAATACTGAGGTTGATGACTTTCTTTTGTGCTACTACAGGTAGGGCAATGCAGACAGACAGGAATAGGATTGTGAGTTGTTTCATTGTGATGAGTGAATAAAATGGATGAGTTTGTTGCATAATATCTTCTGAATTGTGATATAATTTGCAGTGTTTTATGTTGAAATATCGCAAGATTACAATAAGATCAGAAAAGGGTGCATCTCGCTTTGTGATACACCCTTTTCATATTTTAATTTTTTATAGAGCCTCGTCTTCGGGTGGTTGAAGAGCAACTCGCTTGAACTTTGTGAGATGCTTTTTGTTTTTCAACCAGGCCGCCTTACGCGCTTCGTAATCTTGCCGTTGACGTTCTAAAAAGTTATCAGCCATGCTGTCACCCTTATTTAAAACGGCTATAAATCACAGTGATGCGTAGCGGCGTTGTACCACCGACTAATTTCGTGCTACGAATGTTAAGATCATTGTAGACACCTGTAATCAGCAAGTTGTTGTAACCATTTTCTTGCACTTGCATTGTGGTAGTCGTTACGGGAATGATGACCACCTTATTCCAATGGGGCGATGTGCTGCCTTTTTGGCGTTTGGTATACATGCTACGCACCAATGAGCCAATGTTGCTGAAAGTGTAGCCGTTGTTGCTTAGAGTGGTTGTGAATGAATTCTTATAATCGGTTACTTGATGATGGTCGAAAAAGCTTTGCAAGCTGTCGCGTTCAATCATCAATACTTGCTGGGGAGCTTGCAGTGCATAGCCACTTGGCGATGTGTTATTGATGCGTTGCAGTGTAATCTTCGCTGCATTAATACTGTCGTTTTCGTGTCCTAACATAATATTATCGACAGGCAGCGTGAGTTCTGTCAAAATTCCGGCAGGCGTTTTCAAATAAGTGCCGGTGTTATCATTTAGCAATGTGGTGAGCGTAGCCGGCTGATTGATGATTTGCGTCACTTGCTTCACCTCTTGTGTACCGCCGAATGTTGCGACACCTGTACGAACTTTTCCATTCGCATTGTAGCGATAATACACTTGAAGCATGGCATTATAAATCTTTGCTACAGCGCCGGTGCCATTTGTAATTTTGAAATAAAACCCGGGAACCACATGATTGATGAAATAGTAAGTGTTTCTGAAATATGCCGGATGTTGATAATATTGCTGCATCAGATAGGTGCCATAATTATTATAGGTGTTCCCGTTTGCATCCTGATAAGGTTGATTAAGTTGCAGCCGAATGCTGGGTGAGTAATCTTTCTTTGCCCGCTCTGCAGCAGATACCGACTGATCCAGCAATGTGAATGTTTTTGTTGCCATGGGCACAGACGTGGTGACTAAACCTGCCGTTACGGGATTAAAGGCGGTGGTATAAGTCTGATTTTGGTTGAGCGGCTGGCTCATTTCAAACATACTCACACGCAATGGTGCCAAGCTGTCGCCTACGCCATTTTCATAAAACAGACGCAATTCACACGAGTCTGCAACAATCGTTCCGCCAACTTTCGATGCAATCTTATCGATTGTGGGCAACGAAAAGTTTTCTAAGGTTGCAAACTGGGTCATGAAGTTGGCCGTGATGGGCGCATTGGTTTCGGGGTCGGTAAACTGTCCTAAGTAGCCATTGGCGTTGCGAGCAATCGAAGGACCTGCTGCCACAGACTGTGAATGAACGACAAACGAGTCGGTGCTGACGCTGAGAATGTCGCTTCCATCGGTAATGTCAAGGCCCATGTTGCCTGTATTGTCGTCGCAAGCTATAAAAGCCATGGCAACGCACAGCCCCGTTACAATATTTCTAAATTTCATTTGCGAATCTTGTTTATTCTTCAGTGGTGGGATAAATTTTCTCGTAGAATGCGGCGTAGGCATCCATAAAATCGTCGCCGGGGAAGTTGAGCAAAGGAACTTTTTTATTGGAAGCATGCGCTAATAGCTCGGGAGCAACGCCCCTATTCGCTTCAATGACGCCATCGCTATAGTCGATAGCCAATTTGCCTAATTCCAAATAATCAAATTTGTCGTTGTAGCCTTTCATGAATTTGCTTTTCGCCTCTTTGTAAACAACGCTCGATTTAAATTTCTTTCCGAAATCGCTCTTGGGTTGTTCGCTGAAGAGCGACGTTACCACTTTTGCATGTGCAAAGGTAGGTTCCTCACGATAGGCTGTTTTAAGATAGAACGGAATGACGGCGCTCATCCATCCTTGACAATGAATAATATCTGGCGTCCAACGCAATTTCTTCACCGTCTCGAGCACGCCGCGTGCAAAAAAAATTGCGCGCTCGCCATTGTCTTCATATTCGGCTCCGTGCTCGTCTACAGTCATTTGGCGGTGGGTGAAATAATCATCATTATCAATGAAATAAACTTGTATGCGCGATTGCGGAATCGATGCCACCTTAATAATCAGCGTATGATCGGTGTCGTCGATGATGAGATTCATGCCTGAAAGGCGAATGACCTCGTGCAACTGTCCGCGGCGCTCATTGATGTTGCCCCATTTCGGCATAAAAGTTCTGATTTCCAAACCAGCTTCTTGTGCTTTTTGTGGCAGGTTGAGCCCCATGGTCGACAGCAAAGTCTCGGGCACATACGGTGTAATCTCTTGATTGATAAATAATACTTTTTTTGCCATTACTTTCAAATTTGAATGCCGCAAAGGTACGAAAAAAAAGTGTAAAGCAGCCTAAAAAGGGCTATCTTTCAAGTTTTTAAACCCTATTTAGCAGCTTTATTTGAGCTGTTCGGCAAACCAGTTGGCAATTTGGCGCAAGAGATGCGTCCGTGTATTGCCGCCGTAAATGCTATGGTTGCGGTTGGTGTAGAGGTTTTCCTTGAAGTCCTTGTCGGCCTGCACCAGCGCCTCGGCATATTCAGCTGCGTTTTGGAAATGCACATTGTCGTCGGCTAATCCGTGACAGAGCAGCAAAGCGCCGTGAAGTTTGTCGGCGCGCGTGATGGGATTGGTGGCATAGCCCGACGGATTTTCCTGCGGCGTGCGCATGTAACGTTCGGTGTAGATGGTGTCGTAGAAGCGCCAGTTGGTGGGAGCGGCCACGGCTACACCGGCTTTAAACACACCGCGGCCTTCGCTCATGCTCATCAGCGTGTTGAAACCACCGAAGCTCCAGCCCCAAATGCCGATGCGACCAGCATCTACATAGGACTGCTTGCCCAACCACAGCGCAGTCTCTACCTGGTCGCGCGACTCCAATTGTCCCAAGTTCAGATAGGTGGCTTTTTCGAAGGCTGCACCGCGCCCGCCCGTTCCGCGACCATCGACGCACACGACAATGAACCCCTGCTGTGCCAAGTAGGCATCGTAGAGGCCGCCGTTGCCCATCGAACCGGCCGACCACGCATTGATGACTTGCTGGCTGCCCGGACCGCTATATTGAAACAGAATGACAGGATATTTCTTGCCGGGATTGAAGTTGGCGGGCTTCATCATCCAGCCATCCAATTTCACTTGCTCCGACGTGGTGAACGAGAACGCTTCGCGCTGGGGCAACTGATAGGGCACGAGCTTTTGGCGCAGCGCCGCATTGTCCTCGAGGGTAGAGAGCAGATTGCCGTTGCGGTCGCGCACAGTGAAGACGTAGGGCGTGTGATAATCGCTCCATGTGTTGACGAAATATTGAAAATCGCCCGAGAAAACGGCCGTGTTCCATCCTTCGGTCTGCGTGAGCCGCGTTGTCTTTCCGTTTTTGTGGCTCACGAAAATCTGCCGGTCGTGGGGGCTTAAGGCCGCCGCCTGATAATAGATGTTGCCCGTGGTTTCGTCGTAACCATAGACCTTGGTGATGTCGTAGTTGCCGTCGGCCACCGTGCGCACGAGACTGCCGTTCATGTTGTAGAGATAAAGGTGCATGTAGCCGTCGCGGTCGCTGGGCAGCAGCAACGTCGATTGTCCCACCTGCATCTCTTCCATCACCTCTTCCTTGATATATTTTTCGCTCTTCTCGCGGATGATGAGCTGCGCCAGCGAGGTGCGCGGATTGGCCGCATAGAGATTGAGTTCGTTTTGATGACGATTCATGGTGAGCACCAACACCTTCGACGGGTCGGCCAGCATTTTGATGCGCGGAATGTAGCCATCGGCAGGCAGCGGCACGTTGATTTGAAGCGTTTTGTGGGACTGAATGTCGTAGCTCCACACCGACACTTTCACGTTCTCCTCGCCCGCTTTGGGATATTTATAGGTGTAGAAATGCGGATAAACGGCGTTCTCGCTCAACGCGGGATGGCTGCCCATGAACATCTGCAGCGCATATTCCTTCACGTTGCGCTCGTCGTATTTCACCCAGCACAGCATGGTGCCGTCGGCCGTGAAGCAAAGCGACTTGTTGGTCGAGAATTCCTCCTCATTCACCCAGTCGGGGATGCCGTTGATGATGGCATTCTCGCGGCCGTCGGTGGTGACTTGGCTCTCGGCGTTGTCGTAGAGCAGTTTCACGAGAAAGATGTTGCCGCCGCGCACAAAGGCCACCTGATTGCCGTCGGGCGACCACGTGGGCACCTGCTGCGGTCCGCCTATGGAGAGACGCTCGAGCTTGTTGCTTTGGATGTTGAAAAGATAATATTCGGCGGTGAACGAACGGCGGTAGCGGCGTTGCGTCTGCGTCTGAATGAGCAGCCGTCGGCCGTCGGGCGAAGGAATGTAGCCGTCGATTTGCGCAATTTGCTCGCCCTGCGTGTGGCTCACGTCGATGAGCGTGCGCGTGGGCTTGCCCGTTTTAAACGCATATTCCACGATGCGCTTGCCGTCGCTCGAGATGCTGGCATAGCGGTCGGTGCCTTGCATGGGGCGCATGCCCGCGATGATTTTGGGGGTGAATGTCTGTCCGGTCACGTCGTTGAGCGTGAGTTTTTGAGCGGCTTGCAGCGGCGCTGCCGAAACGAGCGCGGCCAAGCATAGCGCATAGAACTTCTTCATATTTAATAATGTAATAAGATGGTTGATGTGGAGCAAAGTTAATAAAAACTCGCGAAACGCCGACGCGCCACGGCCTTTTTTGTCGTCAGTATCGAAATTCCGTATGGAGATTTGAGCCATCACCCCTCGGAGGCGCAGAAAAAACTCGTTGTTTTTTGACGCCTGACCCTCGGGCGCAGAAAAAAGTCACTGTTTTTTGACGCCCGACCCTCCGGCGCAGAAAAAAGTCACTGTTTTTTGACGCTCGACCCTCCGGCGCAGAAAAAAGTCGCCGTTTTTTGACGCGCGAGCCTACGGCGCAGAAAATCCCCGGGCGCTACTGCCAAACAACCCTGCAGCGCAGAAAATCCTGAGGCGCTACTGCCAAACAACCCTGCGGCGCAGAAAATCCTGAGGCGCTACTGCCAAACAACCCTGCGGCGCAGAAAATCCCGGGGCGCTACTGCCAAACAACCTTGCGGCGCAGAAATTCCATCGGGAAAAGTGGATGGATGAAAAAGGCGAGCATGCTTCACAGCACACTCGCCCGCTCATTTATTCAAATTTTATCTGCTAATGAAAGCTTTTTAATCGTCAATCGCTGACGTGATGGGGTTGCCGACGCAGGCATTGGGCATCTGAATGTGGAGCAATGCACAAATGGTGGGGGCAATGTCGGTCATGCGTGTGGGGGCAAAAGTCTCGCCTTTGTCGACGCCCCAGCCCATGAAAATGAGCGGAATGTGGGCATCGTCGGGGTTCCACAGCCCGTGGGTGGTGCCTTTATAGGTGGGCGATGCCTTCACATTAATCCATCCGGGATGGGTGACGATGAGCAAATCGCCTCCCCGTTCGCGGCTGTATCCGTTGATGATGCGTTCGCGGATGGGCTGCGGAATGGGCTGCATTTCGATGTTGTTGTAGTCGACAACATAGGCGATGTGGGGTTGTTTTTCGAGCCATTCCTTCGCGGCGGCCTTCACTTTGTTGAGGTCTAAGCCCGCGTTTTGGATGGCCTGGTGGTCGAGATAGATGCGCAGCGAGTTTTCGCCCAGCAGCAATTTGGCGCCGGTTGCGAATTGTTTTTGCAAGGCCTCGTTGAGCTTTGTGGCGAGCGTCCATGCTTCAAATCCTCCGGCGGGCAGCTTGTGGCTGCGCATAAAGTTGGGATTGTGGGAGCCACCGTGGTCGGCCGAGAGGAAAAGCAGGTAGTTGCCGCGGCCGACAGTGGCGTCTAAGGTGTTGAGGAAGCGCGTCAAGTCGCGGTCGAGCTGTAAATAGGCGTCGTGGATTTCCTGCCCGCGGGTGCTGAATTTGTGCCCGATAGCGTCGGTCGACGAGACACTGATGGCGAGCATGTCGGTTTCGTTTCCTTGTCCGAGCCGTTCGTTCCTGAGGGCTGCTTCGGCCATATCAAAGGTCATGGGGATGCCCTTGACTTTGGTTTTGAGGTCGAAGCCCGGTGCCGTCTTGTGGGTTTTGTTGAATTGTTCCACCCAGGCGGGCAGCTGCTGCATGTAATACGTGCTCGAAACGAAGTGTCCGGCGCGTGTGTCCCACCAATAAGCTGCGTCGGCACTGTGGCCGGCCGGCAGGATGGCGGCGCGGTCTTTGAGCGCCACGCCAACGACCTTTGCGCGGAAATTGGTGGCGAGTTTCAGCTCATCGCCGATGGTTGAAGCGAGCAGATTGCGGGGCGACATCTTGCCTTCGACGGTCGTTGAGCCCACGCTTTGCACGCTGTCGTCCTGGCAACAATAGGTGGGTCGGCCATTGATGAAGAAGTCGTTGCCGAGAATTCCGGTCAAAGCCGGCACGCTGCCCGTGTAGATCGACGAGTGACCAATGGCGGTAACGGTGGGAATATAGGGTATCATGGTGTTTTGGCAGCTGCGCCCTTCGCGCAACAGGCGCTTAAATCCGCCCTCTCCAAACTCGTTGTTGTAATAATAAAGGTAGTCCCAACGCATTTGGTCGACTACGATTCCGACAACCAATTTCGGTCGTCTCACCTGTGCATTGAGCACGGTGCAGCATGCTAAGAGCAAGCCTATAAAAATGGATTTTTTCATTGTGATGCGGAGTTAGTTTGCTTCAAGTTCGTGGATGCGCGCGAGGAAATAGGCCTTCACGTCGCTCCATTTATAATAAGGTGCGGTTACGCTGTCGATGGGCAGCCGTGCTTCGTGCTCGTTGCGCAGAATTTTCACCAGGATGTCTTTCTTCGTTGGGTGGCGATAGAACACGAGTTGGATGTTGCAGGCCATGGGGAAGATGCGGTAATCCTGCCATCCGCGCTCGTCAAGCTCTCCGAGATTGTCGACGCGCATGCCCAAGTTGTCGAGGTTCATGAGGCAGGAAAGCGGCATAACCATGGTGTCGTGGCCATAGCGTAGCGTTGCTCCGGGATGTTGAAAGCGGATGCAACTGTCGGCTTCGGCAATGATTTTGCGCAACAGGAACCGCTGCGACGAGGGCTGATGTCCGCCGTTGAGGGGCGAAGGTCCGTAGGCAATGTACCAATAGGCGTTTTGCACTTGCCAGAGATTGTAGAGCTCATCGTCGGTGAAGAGGTCGTAGAGGCTCATCGTGTGGCGCAGCTCTGTGCTCTGCAAGTCGCCCGCTTGACGGAAAAGTGTTTCGTAGAGGGCGAGCGTGTCGACATGGTTTTTCCAATATTGCGTGTCGTTAAACAGCTCATTCATCACGCGTGCGGGCTGCTCGTGCTGCTTCTTGAAGTCAAGATAGGCCTGCTTGGCGGCCACGGTGAAGCGCTTTTTGAAAAGCGTTGTGTCGTCGTGGTTCATGTAATACATATCGTGGTTGCTGGCATCGTGGCTGATAACGAGCTGCGGATTGCGGCGCACCAGCTGCTGCAAAGCGTTCTCCATGCTGAGAATGCAGCGTATGACGGTGGTGCTTTTGGCGTCGATATGCGTTTTGCCGGCGAAGATTTCGGGGAAATTCTTCATCATGCGTGCGGCAATCTGTTGGTGTTGCTGTGCGCCGAGCAATGTGAGTTCGCCGTCACGTCCGGCAGCTGCATCGCGAATGATGCGCAGTTTCCGCAACACTTCCTTTCCTTTCGGCGTGAGTTTGCCGAGCGAGTCGGCCTGCATGAGCCACACAACGGGGCGCTGATAGTCGCGTTCGCCGATGAGCCAGCGGCTGCCATGTCGGCCATAATGGCTCAAGTAAAACGGCACATAGCCCTTGGGTGCCGGCGTGAACGGCTGCTTTTGTGGTCCCGGATAAGCCAAATAGTTGGCTGCCGACACGCGTCTGTCGGCCTTAAAAATGCTTCTTGTTGATTGTGCTTGGCTGCTGAAGCAGACGCTTAGCATGGCCAATCCTAATAAATAATGTTTCATCTCATTATACGTAGGTTTACATATCATGCAAAGTTAGCAGAAAATATTGGATGCTCCCAACGTTTTGCGCCAAAAAACCATGAAGAATGAATTTTTACGGCGAAATGTGTTTAATGCCGTCTTTCTTTTTGTTTTGTTTCTGATTATCGTTACCTTTGCATTTGTTTTTTCAACATTCGCACATGGCACAGAAGTTAATACAAACGCAGGAGCAAAAGTTGGCGCAGAACATGCGGCTGTCGCAGCAACAGTTGTTGCAGATTCATTTGCTCGAAATGCCACTCACCGAGTTAGAAGAAAACATCAATGCCGAATTGGACGATAATCCGGCGTTGGAGAAAGCCGACAACGATGCGCTGTCCTTGGATGAAGAACAGCACGAAGACGACAACGAACCCACCGACTTTGAAGCGCAAACCGAGAAGGAGGAACGGCAAGATGCACTCGACGCTGCACTCGAAAATATCGACAGCGACGACGTGATGCCCACGCCAAACTATGCCAACAACCACGACAATGCCGATTATGAAGAGATGGTTTATGGCGACACGCTGTCGTTCTATGACCGGTTGAAAGAGCAAATGGGCATGCTCACCCTCAGCGATGAGGAGCACGCCGTGATGGAATACCTCATCGGCAGTTTGGACGACGACGGTCTCTTGCGCAAAGATTTGGACATGCTGAGCGACGAGTTGGCCATCTATCACAACATCGACGTGACGCCCGAGCAGATTGAAGCCGTGCTGAAGAAGCTGCAAAGCATGGATCCTGCCGGCATCGGTGCACGCTCGTTGCAAGAGTGTCTGCTGCTGCAAGTGGCACGATGGCGCGAAGAAGGCGAGAGCACGCCACGCGTGTTAGACCTGTTAGAAGTGATTTTCGCGCAATACTTCGATGCGTTTACCAAAAATAATTGGGACAAGATCAAAACACAATTACATCTCACCGATGTGCAAGTGGAGGCGCTGCAACACGAAATTCGCAAGCTCAATCCCAAGCCGGGAGCCGCATTGGGCGAGACCGAGGGGCGCAGTTTGCAACAGATAACCCCCGACTTTATCGTCGACACAGCTGACGATGGCACCGTCACCTTCAGCCTCAATAACGGTCAATTACCCGAATTAAGGGTTTCGTCCTCGTTCAAAGAGATGGCCGATGCCTATAAACAAAACAAGGAGGGCATGAGCCGTCAAACCAAAGAGGCGTTGCTCTATGCCAAAGAAAAGGTGGCGCGGGCGCAAGGTTACATCGCTGCCATCAAACAAAGACAGCGCACGATGATGCTCACCATGGGTGCTATCATTGAGTGGCAGAAACGCTTTTTCCAGGAAGGAGATGAGACAGAACTGCGCCCAATGATTTTAAAAGACATCGCCGACCGCACAGGATTGGACATTTCTACCGTGAGTCGTGTGAGCAATGTGAAGTATGCGCAGACCCGATGGGGCACCTTTCCCCTACGCTTTTTCTTCACCGACACCTTCACTTCGAGCACGGGCGAGGCCTTCTCGACGCGTCAAATGCGATTGGCTTTCAAAGCGATTGTGGACAACGAAGACAAGCAACATCCGCTGAGCGACGATGCTTTGGCCAAGGCTATGGCTGCAAAAGGATTTCCCATTGCACGGCGTACGGCGGCCAAATATCGCGAACAGCTGAACATTCCAACAGCCAGGCTGCGCAAAGAAACATAGCTTTCGGAAACGATGGATAACAAACGCAAAAGCAAAAGCATGCAGATTGGTGCGCAAAGTGGTGCAAATAAGGCCACAAAAGCGCCTTGTTTAGACCGCAAAATGGCATTGTTTGCAAAAGGATAGCCGCACAGGCACGACATAAGGACAAAAAGATTACATCAAATTGCAATAGGAGGAGCGCACAAACGTAAATGAAAGAAAAAGATTTTATCTTGGCCGCACGGGTGGTGAGCATGGTGTTTACCCCATTCTATCTGCCCCTTGTGGGGTTGATGGCCCTGTTTGTGTTCAGCTACCTGAGCCAACTTCCCACGGGCTACAAGCTCTCTGTGCTTGCCTTGGTCTACTTCTTCACCATTTTGCTACCCACCTTTCTCATTCGGTTCTATCGACGCTATCAGGGCTGGAAGGCCTTCGATTTCATTGTGAAAGAGCGGCGCATGGTGCCCTATGTCATCTCCATCGTGTGCTATTCGGCCGCCTATTACACGATGAACGCCCTGCACATTCCCCATTTCATGGGCAGCATTCTCATTGCCGCGCTGCTCATTCAGGTGTTTTGTGCCTTCATTAATGTGGGTTGGAAAGTGTCGGTTCATGCCGCAGCCATCGGGGGTGTGGTCGGTGCCTTGCTGGCTTTCTCGCTCATTTTCGGTTTCAATCCGTTGTGGTGGCTCTGTCTCACCATCTTCATCTCGGGCGTTGTGGGCAGCAGTCGCATGCTGTTGCGCCAACATTCGCTGTCGCAAGTGGTGGTGGCCTGGCTCATCGGCTTCTTTATTGCCTTTATTGTCATCGCCCGATTTTAATTCAGCATTCTTTTAAGCATCAATTTATAACATCATTCATTATGACACCAATCGTTAGCATTATTATGGGTAGCACGAGCGATTTGCCCGTGATGGAGAAAGCTTGTCAATGGTTGAACGACCACAAAATAGCGTTCGAAGTGAATGCTTTGTCGGCACATCGCACATCCGATGCCGTTGAACGTTTCGCCAAAGGTGCGCAGGCGCGCGGCATTCAAGTGATTATTGCCGCAGCAGGCATGTCGGCTGCTTTGCCGGGTGTGATTGCAGCCTCAACCACTTTGCCCGTTATTGGCGTGCCCATCAAAGGCATGTTGGACGGGTTAGACGCGATGTTGTCGATCATTCAGATGCCTCCCGGCATTCCGGTTGCCACCGTTGGCGTGAATGCAGCGCAAAATGCGGCCATCTTAGCGGCGCAAATCATTGCACTTTCCAATAAGGATGTAGCGGCACAGGTGGCCGAATGGAAGGCGAGCTTGGGGCAAAAAATTGAGAAAGCCAATGCCGATTTGGCACAAGTGAACTACGAATATAAATGTAATTAAGTCCCCTTTCGCGGGCAACTCCTTCGTCAGGGGCTTGCAAGGTGCAGGCCATTGGCAGGCAGTGAACGGTTAAAAAAGAAAAACGGATGGTTGATATTTTTCAATATAAACGCAGGGAAACGAGCACGGTGCATATTGGTGACTTGGAGATGGGAAGCGCATTTCCCATTCGGGTGCAAAGCATGACTACCACAAACACCAACGATACCGAGGCATGTGTGCGTCAAGCCCGTGAGATTATCGATGCGGGAGGCGAGTTAGTGCGCCTCACGACACAGGGAATACGCGAGGCCGAGAACCTCAAAAACATTCATGACGGGCTGCATGCGTTGGGCTATCACACGCCGTTGGTGGCCGATGTGCATTTCAATCCCAACGTGGCCGATGTGGCATCTCGCTTCACCGAGAAGGTAAGAATTAATCCCGGCAACTATGTTGACCCTGCAAGAAAGTTTATTTTGCAAGAATATTCCGACGAAGAATATGCAGGAGAGCTGAAGAAAATCGAAGCGCGCTTTGTGCCTTTTCTCAACCTCTGCAAGGAAAACCACACGGCCATACGTATTGGGGTGAACCATGGTAGCCTGTCAGATCGCATCAGAAACCGTTATGGTGATACGCCAGAGGGCATTGTTGAAAGCTGCATGGAGTTCTTACGCATCTGTCAACGCGAGGCCTTCCACGATGTAGTGATTTCGATTAAAGCCTCCAACACTGTGGTCATGGTGCGGTCGGTGCGCCTGTTGGTGGCCGAAATGGAGAAAGAAAACATGCACTATCCGTTGCATTTGGGTGTGACCGAGGCCGGCGAAGGTGAGGATGGGCGCATCAAAAGTGCCGTAGGTATTGGTGCTTTGCTGGCCGATGGCATTGGCGATACCATCAGAGTGAGCCTCAGTGAAGAGCCGGCAGCCGAGATTCCCGTGGCACGTCATTTGGTTGATTACATCGGAAAGAAAGAAGGGCATTTGCTCGTTCCGGGGATAATGGCCAAGGCTTTCAACTGGATTCACCCCGAACGGCGCTTCACCCGTGCCGTGAAAGGTATTGGAGGCAGCAACCATCCTGTGGTTATCGCTTCTGCATGGAGCGGCAATGCGCAGGAAGCCGATTATATTTATGCGGGGCAACAATTACCCAAGGACCGGAAAGAAGGACAAAAATACCTCATCGATTACGACCAATATGCCCAGCTTGACAACGCAACGGGCATTTATCCTATCTTTCCTGTGTCAGCCGTTCCGTTCATCGGTATGACAAAAGCCGATCTCAAGTTCCTCGTATTGCAGTTTGGTGCGCCTGCTGAAGAATATTTAACTTGCTTGAAACTGCACCCCGAAGTGGTGGTGGTTTGCATGAGCCATCATCAAAATCGTTTGGCCGACCAGCGTGCGTTAGTGCACGAGATGTGGGCTGCAGGAGCCTATAACCCCGTTATATTTGCAGAGATGTATCAACATTCGGCCAGCGAGAAGAGCGAATTCCAGTTGGAAGCAGCGGCCGATTTGGGGGCTTTGATGATTGATGGGCTCACCGATGGCATTTGGTTGATGAACGATGGCGACCTGTCTCAGCAGGTGATTACCGATACCGCCTTTGGCATTTTGCAGGCGGCTCGTCTCAGAACAAGTAAAACCGAGTACATCAGTTGTCCCGGATGCGGACGTACCCTCTATGATTTGCGTGAGACCATCGCCCGCATTCGCGAGGCAACGAAAGACATGAAGGGGCTGAAAATAGGCATCATGGGCTGCATCGTGAATGGCCCCGGTGAGATGGCCGATGCCGATTATGGCTATGTTGGCGCAGGCGTTAACCGTGTAAGTCTGTATAGAAAGCAGGTTTGTGTGGAGAAAAATATTCCCCAGGAAGTGGCCGTCGACCACCTGTTAGCGTTGATTCGTAAGGATAGAGAGCAAGGAACAGAAGTATAGGTCGTTAGAAGTAGATGGTAAGAACTCGGCATTACAATATTCTAAACTTCACCATGTCTTGTCCAAGATGTGTCCAAGATATGTCCAAGATGTAGGTGTTGAAGTGGAAAAGGGTTGGCTTTTATGCTTACAACGTTGTGGAGTAGCCATTTCGGCTGTCGAGTTATTAGATGGGATAGAAGATGTTTCATTGAAACAAAGAAAGCGGAAATATCTTCAGCCTCTTTTAGATTTTGGGCTTATTGAGATGACAATGCCTAATGTTCCAACATCACGTAAGCAAAAATATGTACTCACGACCAATGGGAAAAGTGCATTATCTCAAATCCAAGCAGAATAGAAGTGACACCGAAAAGGCTTCTAACAGCTAAAAATTGCGTACCTTTGCAAACACATAGATGAGCGAACAATCGCTATTCGTATAGTAAATTTGTAAAAAGGGTAGTTCATTTAAACGATAAAACGATATGCAAGAGACAAGACAAAATAAGATTTCAAGGTTGTTTCAAAAGGAGTTGGCAACCATTTTTCAAGAACAGACCCGAGCGATGCATGGCCTGATGGTGAGCGTTACGCGGACAAAAGTAAGTCCCGATTTGGGTATTTGCACGGCCTATCTGAGCGTTTTCCCGAGTGAAAAGGGTGACGAGTTGCTCGAAAATGTGCGCAAGAATGTGAAAGCCATACGCTATGAGTTGGGTACCCGCATTCACAATCAGGTGCGCATCATTCCCGAATTGCGCTTCTTTATCGACGACAGCCTCGACTATATAGAACACATCGACGAATTGTTGAAAAAATAAAGGCCCACGTCAGGCATCGCGTCGACATGAATTTTCCTTTTTATATTGCCAAACGTTATCTCTTTTCGAAAAAGAGCACCAACGTGATTAATGTCATTTCGCTGATTTCGGTCATCGGAGTTGCTGTTGCCACCATGGCCTTAGTGATTGTGTTGAGCGTGTTTAATGGCTTTCACGACTTGGTAGCTACCTTCTTTACCAACTTCGATCCTCAATTAGAAGTGGTGCCCACGATGGGGAAAACGGCTGCGGCCAACGACCCATTGTTGGCCAAAGTGAAGGCGTTGAAGGCGATTGATGTGGCTACCGAAACGGTGGAAGATCAGGCTTTGGCCATCTATCAGGGGCGACAGGCCATGGTAAAGGTGAAGGGTGTGGACGACAACTTCGACCAATTAACCCACATTCGCGACATTTTGTTTGGCGATGGCAACTATAGTCTGCACGCAGGCAACCTACAATATGGTATCATGGGTATTCGGTTGGCCAACAATTTGGGCACGGGTGCACGCTTTGGCGACTATCTTCGCATCTATGCACCACAGAAAAATGGGCAATTTGATGCCACCAATCCGGGTGATGCCTTTGTGGTCGACTCGCTGTTATCGCCGGGTGTGGTGTTTGCCGTGAACCAAAGCAAATATGACAAGAACTATATCATTGCGCCCATTGCCTTTGCTCGCCATCTGTTTGGGCAGCAAGGACGCCTCTCGGCCTTGGAGTTGCGTTTGAAAGAGGGTAGCAATTTGGATGCAGTGAAACGTGATATTCAAGCTATCGTAGGCAAGAAATATAAGGTGTTGGATCGCTTTGAGCAGCAAGAAGACACGTTTAAGATCATGCAAATTGAAAAGATGATTGCCTATATCTTCCTCACTTTCATCTTAATGGTGGCTTGTTTTAACATCATTGGGTCGCTATCCATGCTCATCATTGACAAGAAAAACGATGTTGAAACGCTGCGTCATTTGGGCGCAGATGACAGGCAAATTGCACGCATCTTCTTGTTTGAAGGTCGACTTATCTCCGCTTTTGGAGCTATCTTAGGTATTGGTTTAGGGCTGCTTCTGTGCTGGCTTCAACAACAATATGGTTTGGTGTCATTGGGCAACAGTGCCGGGAGCTTTGTGGTAAATGCCTATCCCGTGAGCGTACACTATGATGATGTGCTGCTTATTTTCATCACTGTGCTCGCCGTTGGCTGGCTCTCGGTGTGGTATCCCGTTCGGGTGATGAGCAAAAATATAGAAAGGATTTAACCCATAGCAGATACCGTTCGGGCGGTGTAAGCTTTTTCCTTGGATTTTACTTACGCCTTTCGCTCAGAGGCTGTAAAGTTTGTTGTTTCACTGTGCTTTCAATCAGAGCATCATAAGTATACATTTTTCCTAGTAGTAAAGACCTTATTTGAGCGATTAGCATCCGATTACGGGCTCTTTATTAATAAACAAAAAGTATCAGTATGAATAGATTATTGCAAGTTACACTTCTGCTTGCTCTCTTTACGCAGGTCTGCTTTTGCAAAACAAGAGAGGATTTGATAAGCTTCGATTATAGCCGAATTTTTATGAATGGAGACTTAATTGGATATATCGGTGATGGTCAGAGATTATATATGCATTTTGACAGGATCTATAAAGATCAAGTTAATCCTTTATTCTACAATATAGAGGGCAAAAGTCGTGTTAAACAGAATATTTGCAACTTTAAGGGAAAAATTGAGATTGACTCCATCATTCGTAGACCAGACGATTGTCATTTGGTTGAAAGATATACCCTTTCAGCCAAATATTTGCTGAGAGAAGACAGCACACAACACGGTACAGGAATTTTTAAGGGACAATTATCTTCCTGTTTCTTTGTTTATAATGACTCTGTTTATTTTGATGATTTAGAGGGCGGAATGGATGGCTATCATAACAACCAATTTGAGGGGGTATGGCGTTCTTATCGTGTAAACGTGAAGAAGAAAGCTAACTTCGGGATAGACAGAATCCCGGATTCCCAAAATCTGGATATAGGGGCTGATGAATTTAGAGTAAATAGAAGTAAAATTACTCTTGGGTGGAGAACCTTTTACTTGTACCAAAATGCAAAAGGAGACGAATACCAAGCAGCCTCAGCAGAAGAACAACGTGAATGGTGGAAAACGAATCATGAAACAGTCGTTACGTGGACATCTAAAACAAAAGGCAACTCTGTTCTTGTCGATATACTTAGGAATTCTAAATATCTGCAAACCATAAAATTAAATAGTCCGAATCAAAACTACTTGGTTTCACTGGAAGATTATAATTTTGATGGTTACAGGGATATTGCCATAAGTCACGGCGATTCTGACTCCTTACACTTGTACCTTTGGTCTCCAACACAAGGTAAATATGTGGAACAGCCGTCATTCGAGAAGATTAAAAATCCCTCTCTCGACAAAGATAATCAATGCATAGTTGGCAACCAGTTTCTTGACGACAACAACATTGAATATAATCTGTATAAGTTCGAGAACAACCGGTTTCTACTTATCTCCACAATAATAAAAGAAGCTTGGGCAAACAATTACAAGAAAATGACAGAATATGATTTGGACGGTAAGATAAAAAACAGAAAGGAGAATCTAACTTATAGTCAGTTGTGTGAGTTTTGGAGAAGTTTCTTTCTCATTGATTATATTATAGAGAATTGCTATTAAATGCACAGCGCATGTTCTATGCCTACACCTACGATGATGTGCTCTACAGCCTCGTTACCTCGGTAAAAGATGCTTACGGCTATGCTTCGAGCACCGTCTACGACCTCAATTCCACAGCATTATTCCTTGTGAGGTACTTTTATATATTGAAGTGACATTTTTGGGATTT
>ERZ773014.382-NODE-382-length-30361-cov-18.206395_pt1 | contig 30361 bp, 25 predicted proteins | sample MGYA00580841_ERZ773014 | MGnify/ENA primary metagenome ERZ773014 (study PRJEB29015, sample SAMEA2737989) | human oral metagenome | biome: human oral; feature: human-associated habitat; material: dental | place: China | collected 2067 ... | reverse complement strand
GTTTTGCACCAAAACGCACTGCATTTAGCACCAAAACGCACTGCGTTTAGCACCAAAATGCCTTGCGTTTAGCATCAAAACGCACTACGTTTAGCACCAAAATGCACTACATTTAGCGTCAAATAGCCCAAAATATGGTGCCAAGTGCGGTTTTATGCAATGTGTATTCATTTTGCTTGCATTAACCACTAACCCCTTTTTGCATCAGAACCAACCTTCGCGAGAATCGTCTTTTTGCGGTCGGATGGGCGTTTGGTGGATTACGAGGGCACTCACAATGTTAAAATTTGTGCTGAAAAATAGACATTTTTCGAGTTGATGAGTTGATGGGAAGATGAGTTGATGGGAGGATGAGTTGATGGAAAGGCGAGTTGATGGGAGGACGAGTTGACGAGAGAACGGGTTGAAGGGAGTGCGAGTTGATGGGGGAACGAGTTGATGAGAGGACGAGTTGATGGGGGAACGAGTTGATGGGAGTGCGAGTTGATGGGGGAACGAGTTGATGGAAAGGCGAGTTGATGGAGGACGAGTTGATGGAGTGTGAGTTATAACGTTGAGAGGTGAATCCATCTTTTCACCCTTTCACCCATAGGAGGGCGCAGCCATTTTTTCATCTTTTCATCTTATAGGAGTTATGGAGTTATGGAGTTAAGGAGTTAAGCCAAATGTATAGGTGGCGTTAGCCATCTTTTCACCCTTTCATCTTTCCATCTTTTCACCTTTTCACCCTTTCACCTTTATAAGCCTTTTCACCACCATGTGGCACGGAAAAATCCTAGTTACCCGCTTTGCGTTAAGACAACAAGTGGGCCATACACCCTCCCCGTTACTGGCATTATGCCATTGCAGGGAGTTTGTATGGCCCACATACGTTTTTAGTTTGCCTTGTTGTGTTCTACATATACCTTAGTTAGACCTTGGGTTTTGTTCCAATACGCCGTTATAAGCGTTGATGGCCGACTGTGGAATGAAGTAAATTACTCGGTAGTCGGTGGCAGCAACATCTTGCATAGGTTGGTGAGGCCCAGGGAAACGGCGTGTAAGGGCATCGCCATTGCGGAACACATCATAGCTGCGTTCGGCTTGGAAAGCCAGTTCCAGCTGGCGTTCCTTATCTACTAAGGCTTTTGCCGTGGTGGCGTTAAATTGGGCGGCTGTGTAGCTTCCGCCAACGATGGAACGTTCGCGAATGATGTTAACATCGCCCATTGCCTCGGCAATCTTGCCCAACTTCACGTTCGCTTCTGCACGATTGAGATACATTTCGTCGAGACGCGACACGATGGGCGAGTACAATTGGTTTTCTTTTCCACCCTGCCGTGAGCACTTAACCACATAGAACATGGGGTAAACACGATTGAGTGCCATTTCATAGTCGAGCACGCCACGATAGGTCTTCCCGTCGTAATTGATGGAGTATAGGCGTTGCGTGGCATCGATGGGTGTCAAGGGGATGAGGTTTTTCTTCTTCATACCAGACGAGTCGCATGCCAAGTTGCCGTCTTTTAGGCGCACATAGGGCAGCTGCACATAATTGAAGTTTACCTGAGTGCCACTAGCATCGTACACGTTTTTGATGAAACGGAACATCGGTGTGAACTTAGTGGTATCGTTCTTAACATATTGCGGCTCGATAAATTGGGCGCGGATGTCGGTGTACTTCTTGTTGAACCAATCGTTCTGTCCTGTTTCGTTGAGCAAATCGAGATACTTGGCAGAGGCATACATTTCGCCCCAACCCATGCCGCCGATGTTGGAGTACATGCCACCGATGGTGTAATAATAGTCCCAACCGGGGAACTCGGCCTCCACCCGTTTCACCACAAAGATGTTTTCGGTGTTGTTTTCTGGTTCTAGCGTGTTGCTCTTTCCGTAGTCGTCGCGACTTAGGAGCTTAAATTTGCCAGAGTCGATAACCTTTGTTGCATATTCAACACTCTTCTGCGCGTAAGTGGTGTTGGGTGTTTCGTAAGTGCCGCTCATATAAAGGTAAATTCTGCTAAGCATGGCCCAAGCAGCTTCTTTCGAGGCGAAGATGCACTTTTCGCCTTCGTGTAGCTCTTGCGTCATCAGCGTTGCAGCCTTCTCTAAGTCGTTGATGGCCTGCTCGTAGGTTTCTTTTACGGTAGAGCGTTTGGGCAGAACCGTGTTGGCTGGGTCGGCAGGTGTACCGTTTACGATGGGCAGTCCCAAGTTGGTTTCGGGGCTTTGCGCGTATGGCCTGCCATAGGCACGACAGAGATAGAAGTAAATCATGCCGCGCAGATAATAGCATTCGCCCAACTGCGTGTCGGTAGCGGCATTCTTTCCCTCGGGTATTGCCTTGATGATGTTCGACGCTTGGGCAATCACCTTATAGCTATAATCCCAGAAGTTTTGCAGGCGGTAGTTGTTGGGTGTGCGCGAATACGATATAAACTCGTAGAAAGCATCGGTAGAGGTACCGCGAATCATCATGTTGTCGCCAGCATACTCGCCGCAACGGTACATGGGGTCTGACCATGTTTTGAGGTATCCGTAGCAGCCATTGAGCAGAGCGGGGAAACTCTCTTCAATGTTCTTGTTCATCGTTTCTTCTTCCATCATGTATTCGGGACGGCGCTCTACGCTGCACGAAACCAATGCGATAGCTGCCAATAGCAGCAAATATATCTTTTTCATAGGGCTGAATCTTTTTTAGAATGTTACGTTAACGCCGAGCATAAACTTGCGTACAGAAGGATAAACACCTGCGCCCGTGGATATGGAAAGGGCGGTGGAGCGTTCGCCAGAGGCGTCTCTGCCATTGTCGGCAGCAGGCAATTCGGGGTCGACGCCCGAGTAGTCTGTGATGCAGAACAGGTTTTCGCCGCTGACGTAAACGCGCAAAGCCTTTACGATTTGGCTTTTAAGGTCGAAGTTGTAGCCCAAGGTTACGGAGCGTAGCTTTAAGAAATCGGCACTTTCCAGATAGCGTGTTGAGGCTTTGTTGGAGTTGGTCGGGTTGTTATAGCTTGGGCGTGGGTGTGTGGCCTTGTCGCCTTTGTTTTGCCATCTGCTCCATCCCTTTTGCAAGCGGAATTGGTTTCGGTCGGTATAGGCACCGTCCGAGTCGTACTCTTGGCGCGAGTAGTTATAGATGTATGCGCCTAAGGAGTAGCCGAACACGGCGTTGAGGTCGAAACCTTTGTAAGTAAGTGTTGTAGAGAAACTACCGAAGACGCTGGGCGTGGCGCGCTTGTCGAGTGCCACTTGGTCGGCCTCGGCATAGTTCTTTGTTACAACGCGGTTGCCGTTGGCGTCGGTGGTGAGCCATTGTGGCGCGCCTGTTTCGGGGTCTACGCCTGCCCATTCGCGTAGGTAATAGGTGTCGGCGCTCAGTCCTGGGCGCAACAACGTGTTGGTAGAACCTGCAATGCCGTCGCCTTCTATTATCTGGTCTCTGCCGCTATACAATTTCTTTATCTTGTTAGAATTGGTAGATAGGTTGGCATCGAAGGTCCATGTAAGGTCTTTGTTCTTGATGATGTCGGCCGAAAGCGTTGTTTCGAATCCCGTGTTGGTTAGTTCGCCAATGTTCTGCCAGATGCTAGTAACGCCCATAACGCCCGAAATGGGTACGGCGAAGAGCAGGTTGCTGGTGCGCTTGTGGTAGAAGTCGAAGGTCATGCGCAGGCGATGGAACATGTTCAGGTCTAGTCCTAAGCCTGTGGTGTAGCTTTTTTCCCAAGTTAGTTTCTTGTTTGCCAACTGTGAAATCACTGCTCCTGGCACTCCGTTGTAGCTTGCGCCCAGGCTATATAGTCCGTATTGGGGATAGAGACTGTTGGGACGGCTACCCACAGAACCGTACGATGCGCGTAGCTTTAAATAGTCTACGTATGGCACTTTGAACCATTCTTCGGCCGTGGCAACCCATCCGCCGCTCACAGAGAAGAACGTTCCGTAGGCTGCATCCGAGCCAAAGTTGCTTGCGCCATCGGTTCTGAGCGACAGTTGCAGAAGGTATTTGTCGGCATAGTCGGTGTTGAGGTTGGCGAAGAACGACTGAACGGCCCACTCGTACTTGTTTCCGTTAACCGATTCGGGGGTCGAGGTGACGTCTAATTGGGCGTAACCAGGCACCAATCCTTTGCCGTCGCCGCTGTGGAAACGATATTCGCCATCGTTAAATTCGTAGCCCAGCATTAAGAAGCCGTGGTATTTGCCGAAGTTGCGAGTGGCTTTAAGCAGTTGACTGGTATAGCGGCGGGTGTTGGTGCTTGTGCTTTCGCTTACGCGTCCTTCATCCTGTGCGCCCGAAGTGCGCGGGTCTACGTAGCTTTTGTCGAGATGCGAGGCCCAACGATAGCTGTTGACCGACGAAAAGGTGAGCCAGTCGGTGAGGTACAGGTCGAAGTCGAAGTTGCCGTTAAAGGAGTAAGAGTCGTATTTGCTCCAATTGTATTGCAGCTCGTAGAGGTAGTTTGTTGAGTTGCTGTTCACCCACGACGACGATTTGTTGCCTATGATTTTGCCGTTGGCATCGTAGGGGCTGTCCCAAGGCAACATGGAGTACATGGAGTAAGTGGAGCGTTGTCGGTCGTCGATAACTCCTTTGCTGCCATTGATTGCAGGGCGAATGGCAATCCAAGAATAAGGGCGGAAGTTTAGTTTCACCATCGTGTTGTAACGTGTGTAGTCGTATCCGCGTACGGCTCCGTCTTCCTTATACACGCCACCTGTGAACACGGCACTGAGCTTTTCGCCGCCGCTGTTGATGGTGAGGTCGTAGTTTTGTACGTTGCCAGTGTGTGTGGCTAGTTTCCACCAATCGAAGTTGCTTTCGCGAAGTTTCTCGTTCCAACGTGGGAAAGCTATCTCGGCTGCGTTGCTGAACGATTTGTAGTAGTCGTACAACTCGGCTCCGTTCATCATTTCTACGTTTCCGTTGTTTAGGCTAGAAATACCCGCCTTGGCCGAAAAGTTGATGCTTGTTTTGCCTGCTTGGGCTCCTTTTGTGGTAACAACGATAACGCCGTTGGCTCCTTGCGAGCCGTATATGGCCGTTGAGGCGGCATCTTTGAGTACGGTAAGCGTCTCGATGTCGTTGGGGTTGATGTCTCCTGGGTCTTTACCCACGATAACACCGTCGATAACCCATAGCGGAGCAGTGCTGCCGTTGATGGTAGATTTACCGCGAACGATGATAGCACCGAACGAACCAGGCTTGCCCGAACCAGGCATAACGTTCAGTCCGGGTACTTTTCCTGTAAGCATGTTGGTTACGTTGGCCGTGGTTACGTTGGTTAGTTCCTTACTGCCGATGCTCTGCATAGAGCCGGTAAGGCTGTTTCGCTTTTGGGTGTTGTAGCCCACCACCACCGTTTCGTTTAGCGTAGTGGCCGTAGAGGTCATGCTCACGGTAAGGTTGTTGGTGGCTCGCACTTGCATTTTCTCGTAGCCCAGCGACGTAACTACAAGCTGATCGCCAGGCTTGGCGTCAATGGTAAACTCGCCATCGAGGTTTGTTACGGCCACTTTTTTCGTGCCGTTAACCGTGATGTAGGCTCCTGTTAGTGGTTCGCCCGTTTGCGAATCAATTACTTTTCCTTTGATTGTGGAGGTTTCTGTCTGCACAGTTGCTGTGTTGTTGGCGTATGCTCTGTGTGTGGCAAATGGGCAACACAACAGAGGCAATGCTAGAAACAGCATCCTCCTAAGGTTCGTTTTTCTCATTGTCTTCACGCTTTTAAAGGTTTTGTTATTGTTAAGAGTATTTTGTAGTAGTGTTAAGTATGGCTTTGTGTGCCGTAGAATGTTAGATGGGTGCAAATTTATAGCATTTTTTTTAATCTACGCCAGTTTTGTTTTATTTAACATAAGGTGATGTGCGATTTTTCGTTTCAGTGAGAATAGAGCGACTTAAAAGCAGAATAGTTTAGACAGCAGAATAAATGTGGGAAGAGATTGGGTGGTGATGAATGTGTAGTGAGCTATTTACGACTAGATAAATAAGGTTTACTCGGCGGCTGAAAAACTGCGTTGTACCCCTTTGTTAATCGCGGTTTGCGTAATATTGCAATGGCCTTAGCTTAGTTTTTGCCTAGTGTTATTTAGTAAATTGGTGATAAAAACATTGGTAAGATCGCTTCTTTCTGCGTATATTTGCATTAATGTATTACTTAAAGTTTATGAAATGGAATAAGTTTTTAGCTACACTGGCAATGTTAATTGTAAGTGCTACTGCATTTGCAGAGCGCGAACAAAGCTTTTTATGGAATTATTTGGAGCCTCTACCTCGTTAGGGATTCATTATGATTCGCGTTTCAGTGATAACACTCGATGGGGAGGAAGAATAGGAATTGCTTACACCTATTCTCGTTCACAGGATTTCTTTGAGTCAGCTCCAGAGAGAACTCGCGGATGGAGTTTCCCCATAGCTGTAAATTATCTTATAGGTAATGGTAGGCATCATGGAGAAATTGGCATTGGGATAAGCTATGGACTTTACAGCTGTATGTATCACGACAAAGCGGGAAGAGAAGTTGAATATGATACGTCTGGTTCTTTTGGTTTTATAGATTTGGGCTATCGCTATCAATCGGAGAGGGGAATTATGGTGCGTGTTGGGGTTAGTCCTGGCGTAGCTTTGAAAACGTATGACGAATCAGGGCTAAGAAATAAAGGTGTTAATCGTGCGGCTGTATTCTATCCGTATGTAGGTGTTGGATATAATTTTTGATAAAGAAATAACGTCTGCTTGATTGGGAAAGGCATCATAAAGGCGTAGCCTAAGATTGCTTTCTCTGGCTTTCTAGAAGGCACATCATTCTTAAGCAATTGAAAATGCCACATGCTCAAAAGCATGTGGCATTTTCTTTATATTCTTCTAGCCTTGTTGTTAGGCCTTGATTTGCTATTTGTGTGCTTGCAAGCCAATTAACTAGCCAATAGCTTAGAATCTATATCCCACGGTGAACAACAACTGGTGGCGTTTGTTGCTGACAGATACGGCAGAGGCTTCGTTTGTTAGGGGCTTCTTGGTTGTTGGGTCTACTGTTGTCAGCCCGTTGGTGAAGGGATAGAACTCGCCATCGGTTGTGCTGTATTGATAAGCTAGGTCGGCCGACCATTGTTTGCCGATGAAGCCCACGCCGAGTGTCATGCGGTTGGTGCTCTTCCAGTTGGTGTAGTCGGCAGCCGAGCTGTAATACGAACCTTCCGAGTTGAGTGTGCCGTCTTTAAGGGCATCTTTTTTGTAGGCGGGCGATACGTAATTGTAGCCAGCACGTACAGCAACCTGCGGCAGCACCTTATATTCCATACCCAACTTCAACGTGGCAACGCCGTTAAGCGTGCGTTTGGCATGGTTGTTCATCACCTTATCGCTGGCCGATGTTTCGTGCGTATAGCCATAATAGTCTTGGTATTCGCCATCAATATAGCGGTTGTCCATCGTTGCATAGTCGGCATAGCTAACCGATGCGCCCAATGCCAAGAAGTTACCAACGGTGTGGCCTAAGCTAGCACCGAAGGTCCAAGGTGTGAAAAGCTTAAAGTTGTAGCTCTCGGTGGAGCGTCCATTGCTGTATCTGCCTTGGTTCTCGCCTTCGTTTAGTATGGTGGTGTAGTTCTCTGTCTTCAAGTCGTACCATGTAGGCGAGTTAATGGAGACACCAATACGGAAAGGCGAGCCTTCTATGGGGCGGAAGATTGCGCCTGCACTAAGGTCGAACCCCGTTCCTGTAACCTTGCGTTCGTCGGCTATGGTCGCAGTGCCAATATATTTATCAGATTTGTTTACGAGGCTTTCCACATATTCAGAGTAGCCCTTGTAGTTAACGGTGCGCAAGCCAAGTGTAAGTCCTAGGTACACGCGCTCGTTGACATTGCCGCTGATGTTGAAGTCGTAGTTGCCAATATAACCATGTTGCGAGCGATTAAAGTCGTAGCCGTTGGCAGCATCGTACATAGCATCCCCTGGTTTAGCGGGTATTAAACGCGAGTTCCAATACAGATAGTCTAGCTGGCCATAGTTTCGAGATACGTCGAAGTTTTTGGGATTATTTTCTGCATAGCCGATATACACATCATTATGCTTTGGATCTTGCCTTACATTGTAGCCTCCATTGTACAACGAACCGCGCAAGCCTTTAAGGTAAGCTTGTTTGCCCAACGAAGCATCGCTTAGCTTGCCGGCCGCGCTAAGGAAGTAATTGAAGTTGGTTCCCTTGCTGAAATTGAAGGCGAAGTTAACGAACGAACGTTCGCCCATGCGCATTGAACGGTAGAAACCTACCTGGTCGAAACTCATTTTTGTGGCGGAATGCCCTAGGCGAGCGTTGGCATCGCCTTGCGATATGAATCCGAACGAGAGGTTTACGCCCGACTTACGGTACAAACCGATGCCGGCGGGGTTGGTTCGGATGGTAGAGAGATCGGCTCCTAATGCCTCCATTGCACCACCCATGCCTACATATCGAGCTGTTCCGTTGAGGTCGTTGCCTAGTAAGCGGCTGTTCTCGTAGGTTTCTTGGGCCATTGCTGGCAGGGCAAGCAAGGCCGAGCATATCATTAAATATCTTGTGTTCATAAATACTTCTTTTATTGTTTCTGTAAAAGTGCGTTCTCTCGCCATGACAATGTTCGAGCAAGCTCGGCATTGTTCATTTGGCTTAACGAAGAACGTTCTGTTCTCTTTCACTGCATGTTATCTGCAAACGGACTTACCGTCTGCCGCCGAAGGTTACTCCCCCTGAGGATGAACCGCCGCCAGAGCTGCCGCCACCAAACGAACCGCCGCCCCTCGACGAACCTCCACCGCCGAACGAACCACCACGCGAACCACTGTCGTAACTGCGAGTGGGCGGGTTGTAGTTGCGGTTGTTGTCGTACGAACGGGTGTTATAGAAATCGCCGTTACTGCTGCGTTCGTAGCTGTTGCCATAGCTGCGGCCCGACGAGCGAGTGTTGTCGTTGTATTGGTAACGATAGTCGGTGCGGTCTCTTGCTGCTCGCGAACTCATGCTGCCATGATTGCGCGTGCCTGTTACGCCGCCATAAGAGTAGTAGCCTGGCGAATAATAGTAGCCGCCATAATTGTAGTAAGGGCTGTAATAACCATAGTATGGGTCGTAGTAGCCGCCATAATAGTAGGGCGAACGCCAACCATAGCCGTAATAGGGATAAGCCCAATCGTTATACCAATAAGAATAATAACCGCGCCAACGGGGGCCATAACCGTAGTAGAATGGGTCGTACCAATCCCAATCCCAACGTGAGTAGCCGTAGTAAGGCGAGTAGGCATAGTAGCCGAAGAACCACGGATCGTAGAAACGACTAACGCGACGGCTGTAATAATAGTCGTCGTCATCGTAATAGTCGCGCCTGTCGCGCCAGTTTCGCCGCGAGCGGTCGCGGTCCGAATACATGGTGCTAACGTCCTCTTCAACGATGACGTTGCCTAGCGAGTCGCGCCTGATTTTTTGGTAGCTGCTGCCGTTTCGGTTGCGCCGGTTGTACTCGTCTACGTTCCTGTTCGACCCCGAATAATACACATCGGCGTCGCGTTCCCCCTTGTCTTGGTGTTCTTTGTTAATCCTGTCTGATTTTTTTGGTACGAAATACACATCGTCTGTTTGGGCCATTGCCGTGAATGCCCCAAGTGTCAAACCGATTGCCAATAATCCTAATCTTTTCATGTCAATGTTCCTTTCTGCCAAAGGCAAGTTGTTACGTTGCAAATTTACTAATGATAGTTATGCAAATATAAGGATTTTCCCTAACTAAAAGGGGGATTTTCCCTATTTTTTTAGTATTTTTGCGAGACTGGTTTGGCTGGTTGGGCTGGTCGGACTGGTCGGACAAGTCGGACTAGTCCGACCGATCGAACAAGTCGGATTAGGAGGCTTGTTCGACATTCTTTAAGAATAAAAGCACATCTATATATGGAATATCTCAAAGCAGTCTTCACGCTGAACGTGGCGGCAGAAGACATGGATGCAGCCAAAGACCTGCTTGCCGACCTTGCTGCGGCAGCTGGTTTCGAGGCTTTTGAAGAAACGGATGATAAGTTGGTGGGTTATGTCCAGCCGCAACTGCTGGACAAAATAGCATTGGATGAGGCTATCGCCGACTTTCCCATTGCCTCGGCAAACATTGTCTACGAAATGGTTGAGGTAGAAAATCGCAACTGGAACGAGGCGTGGGAGGCCAGCGGTTTTGAGCCAATCTGTATTGATGGGCGTTGCATGATATACGATGCGCGCCATTATTCGCAGGCCGACTTGCCTGTGGAGTTCGACCTGCAAGTGGCCATCGAACCGCGACAGGCCTTTGGAACGGGCGCACACGAAACCACGCGGATGGTTGTTGCCCAACTGCTGAGTATGCCTTTGAAGGGCAAACGCATACTAGACTGCGGCTGCGGAACGGGCATCTTGGGCATTGTGGCTTCTAAATTAGGGGCAGATAGGGTGTTGGGATACGATGTTGATGAGTGGAGTGTGGACAACAGTCTGCACAATGCCGACCTGAACGGCGTGCAAAACATGGCTGTGCGCAAAGGCGATGCCACGACATTGAACGCCGACGATGGGCAGTTTGATGTGGTTGTGGCCAACATCAACCGCAATATTCTTTTGGCCGACATGCCCCGTTGGGTGCAGATGATGGCGCAAGGGGGAAGGATTGTGTTCAGCGGATTTTACCAAACGGACGTGCCGATGCTTGTTAAGGCGGCTGCCGACTTGGGGTTGCAGCTCACTTCGGAGCGCGAACAGGAGGGTTGGGCGTGTTTAACGTTCTGTAAAGACAGGTTCTGAAAATTGCTTTTACTGTGTTTTTAGGCTTTATCTGTGCAAATTTCACCTACTTCTTGATGGAGCATAGTGGGCTATGCGACCGAAAAAGTAAGTGAAAGATGCCGGATAAAGGCAAAAAAGACAGTGATGAGCGAACTATAAGAAGGAGAAAAGGCATAAGCGTGGAATTTTTAGAACATGCCTAATGGGTAACTAATCGCCGCTGTAAAGGGGCGAATAAAGCACACGATGCTTGGCGTGGGCATCGTGTAGACGTTACGGTTGGTGTTATTTCATCAAGTCTTCCATGAAACTATCAAGGTCTTCGTCAAGGTTTTGTAGCAGCTCTCCCGTGATGATACTTGTATCATCGTCAACGAGATGCAGCTCTGCCACATGGTTCTTCTCATCGTCTTCGAGCACAAAGCTGAATGGTCTGAGAATGCCCATCCTTTCTACCACGTTGTTCAGTCTTCGTAAGCAGCCTTGCAAAATGTGTGTAACGCTGTGGTAAAAGTGTTCGTCCTTGCTTTCAATCCACTGCTCAACCACGCAACGGGTTATCTCCCTGTCGTCGTCGTCGAAGGCAAGCAGCTCGCCAGAATCTTGCGAAACCCTGATGTGGATGTCGGTGAGGGCGGTGTTGTTTTCTAGGTTTGGAAACTTTTGCGCTATTTTGTTGATGGCGCGTTCCACCTGCATGATGGTTTGTTCCGTAGCTTTCATAATGCAAATTGTTTTAATGGTATTGCAAAGATAGTAAAAAACCGCAAAGGCAAGCGTGTTTGTATAAAAAATGTTCGTCTTTTAAGGATATTTCATCTTGGCGGTAGGGGATGGTGTGCCTGCGTTGTGGGGTTGGAGTGGATGGGCAAACGGCCCACAATTTTGCGCCGCTGCTCTTGTTCCTACCACGAAACGGCATGGGTACATGGGGCAAAATCCCCTTAAAAGCAAGTGTCTTGAAAGAGGCAAAGACCAGCTCCAATGCTCCAAAAAACAGAGGGCGGGGCAAAGCGCAGCCCCGCCTTAAAGGCTGTTTCCTAGCGGTACGGGGTGGGGCGGTGTTTTCCCCTTATGGGTTTAGTTTTCTCTTCCGCAGCATTTTTTATACTTCTTTCCGCTACCACAGGGGCAGGGTTCGTTGCGCCCAACCTTAGGTTGCTCCAAGTTTAAATTGCCAAAGGGAAGTTTAAAACCGCTGTCAAAGGGGGAGTCTATGTTGAACATGGGGTTTGCAGAGGCAACGTGGGTGTTTGGTCGCAGTCGTTTGCTCGCTATCTGTTCTGGCGAAAACCCATTGAAATGCGGCCGAGGAACGTTGTTTACGAATGTGGTGATGATGCTTATGTCTTTGTCGCTGGGTAACTTACTTTGTGGAAATACCTCAATAATTTCGCTTAACAGTTTTCCGTTAGGCATGCGCTCTTCTTGAATGCGGTGGAAAATTAGGGTAAAATGCACAAAGGCTTCATCCTCACTGAACCCCTTTCTCGTTAGTAAGTCGAAGAAATCCTGTTCTTCGGCATTTATGGGGCGAATGAAAGGATAGAGACCGCGCAGCATTAAGTCGTCGAAAGAAAGCTCAGGGCGGTTGTCGTCCTCCCAATCGCTTTTGCCTAGGTTGGGCATGTCTTTCAGTCGCGGCGTACACAATGTACCGCCTTGTTTGTCCCAAGAGGCGGCACAGGTAAAGATTTTCGTCAGTATGCTGTGTTCAAAATAGATGTTCACGAACATACCCATTTCTTTTCCCATCTCTTTCCGCATTCTTTCCGACAATATTTGGATGGCTTTTTTGCGGCTAATCCATCCCACTGTGTTCATCAGTCCCACCAGCAAGGTCTCCAAAGTAAACTCGGCTAACGTCAGCTTAGCGATGATGGTGGGGCGGATTAGTGGTTGCAGAGCCTCTTTAAGGTCGTCGTATATAGCTATATATTCGCCCTCCTTGCCATCTATTGCTGTGTCCATAACGATTCTTAGCCAGTTTAAGGTGGGCGGTGTGTGGCTGTAATCAATCCTCACCAACTTTCCGTTTACCATTTCTTGTAGTAAATACAAGTCGCGCATCGGAAGTCCTAGCAGCCATTCCTCGGGGTGTTGGGTAACAAATTTGTAGATGTCTTGCTGCATTTTCTTCATCGACGATGCCCTAGTCGCCTTAATGGTGCTTGGCGCGCCGAGGAGGAAGGCTTCCTGTTCTAGCATGTTTGGGTTCATTTCGCCCAGTGCCTTTTTGTATGAAGTTGGCTCAAGGTCAGAACCACTGGGCTCGAACAGAAAGTCGTCGGACACAAACAGGTCTAGCAACTCTTGGTACGTGTTTTCTATTTCGTTGGTCACCCTGCCCAGCTCTTCATCAATTTCCACATCAAACACGCTGTTTAACAATGCGGCACAGGCCGGTGCGGCCGTGCTTTGCACGTATGGCGTCAAGTCTTTGGTGGTGCATTCGCCTTGTACCTCCAAGTCTTTGAAGGCTTCGTATAGCATCTTTGTGGGCACATCCATGTTCTTTGTGCTGCCCACTTCGGTGAGGGTGGCTGTTTCGCGTGTTACATTCACCAGTGCGAATAGTTTTTTGCCCCTTCTCAACTTGAATGTATCCAGTTTTTTTAGTGTTTCTTGAAACTCTTTAAATGTCATTGTTCTTGTCGTTGTTGTTTGCGGTTGTATCAGTTTTTGTTGGCTTAGTGCTAACACTAAGCCTTTTTGTGGGTAGCACTGCGGTGCATGCGTGGTGACATACATGTTAATGGGACATCCCTGTCCGCATCTGCGAAGTTACAAAAAATATCTTTCATAGCCATAAGCTTGTTGCTATGTTTTTTATCTGTTGAATGGTTCGTTGCCTTGCGACCGATGGTTAAGGCTTATCACCAACTCATCAACTCACCGATTCATCAACTCACCAACTCATCAACTCGTCAACTCATCAACTCAGCAACTCACAAACTCATCAACTTACCAACTCACCAATTTACCAACTCACCAACTTACCAACTTACCAACTCACCAACTCGCCAACTCACCGACTCACCAACTCACCAACTCACCGACTCACCGACTCACCAACTCACCAACTCACCGACTCACCAACTCATCAACTTACCAACTCACCAACTCACCAACTCACCAACTCACCAACTCATCAACTCACAAACTCACCAACTTAAATTGTTATTTTTATTTTACAGAACGCCTCTAATTTTAACTCCGTTCTAGCGAAAATTTCGGCTATAAAATAGTCAAATAGCCACAATTTCTTGCCTTTCACGTCTTTCGTTCTGTCTATTTTCAGGAGCAAAACCTGCATTTAGTACCATTTAGCCTTTCTATTTTGACTGCTAGCTCGAAATTTTTCACGCCCAATTACGCACTTTTAGCCCCTAAAATGCCACTTTTTAGTGGCTATTTTGCCCTTTTAGTCCTATGTTTAATGCCTCGAAAAGGTTTTGTTTATACTATTGCAGTGTATTTTTATGCTTTTTCGTCTTGTGTTTAGCAGCATTTAGCACTGCGTTTTGCTGCATTTCACCTTGCATTTAGCACCAAAACGCCTTGCATTTAGCATTAAAACGCCTTGCGTTTTGCACCAAAACGCACTGCATTTAGCACCAAAACGCACTCCATTTTGCAGCAAATAGCCCCAAAACTGGTGCAAATGGCAGTTGCTTTAAATATATATTCATTTTCTCGTATCCACATGCTAACCCTTTTTTGCAGCAAAACAAACCATCGCGAGAATCGATTTTTTGCGGCAAGGTGAGCGATTGGTCATGAATTTCGCAGCCATAGTGTTAAAAATTGTGCGGAAAAGATTACATTTGCGGGCGTGTTCCAAAAGTTTCCCTGCTTATGTCTCTTTTCTTTTTTATCTAGCCCTTCACTGTATTTTTAGGGTCTGCCTAAAATAAAACAACAAAGCCAGCGTTGTTAACAATAAAGAACCATTAAACCTAAACCATGAGTTTTATTGCTACCATGACACTAAGAAAAGCGGGCCGACTGAATGAGGCCTTGCAACAAGCCTACGCCGATTGGCAACACGAGAAAAGCCCACATGCATGCATGGCCATGTTTTGGGTACAGAAAGACATCTGCGACTGGCTTATCAAAGAGCAGCGATTGGACGAGGCCAATCAGCGCATCGCCCTTTTGGAACAGCTGCCACCCCTGATGAACGACACGGAGGGCATCGCCTGCAAAGCTATAGAACGACTGAAAGAACACGCGCTGCCCTTTTATCCGCAAATACGGCACATCGAACAAATGAGTAAAGACGGCTGCGAAAGGGTGGCATACGAGGCTTTGCTGCCGTTTCTGGGCGAAGACCTGCCGACGGCCTTGCACGAAAGAGTGGGGTGGGTGGTGTATCGCTACTTGAAACGCATGCCACCCGAATGCCAATCAGCAACGGCGCGAAGGGCTTTACTGCACTATATCACACTGAAAAACAAACGCCCTTCCTTGCTGCACTCGCAAATGTTGCTGATGGCCATCGCGGTAAAGGAGCGGTTTGCCGACTTTAAGCTGCTGAATTTTATCGCTGCTTGGAATGTGAACAGCTTTGCCGAGGCCGACTTCCTGCCCTCGCAACATGAGGAACAAACGTTCCGTCCATTGGCCGAACGCGTTGTGGAGCATTGTTTCGACTTGGGTTATGGTTTGGAAGAGGTGTGCAACACCTTCTCGGCTAACGTGCGTTTTACAGGCGAAAAGGTGAAAAGGCTCTATGCCCGAAGTAGATATTTCGCCATTTTCAAGCTGCAAAAACAAGACGAAATGGCCGCCATCGCACTGGCCGAACATTATGCGCAGACCATAAACGGAATGCCCATGCGCAACGAACACCATTCGGCCATTCTCCATTTCTACCTTCGGCATCTGCCCAAAGCCCATCAGCGGCAAGCGTTGCGCTTTGTTAAGGCGTGGGGAATAGGAAATTTTAGGGATGAAGACTGGCAGCGTACCAACAAAGACGACCGCCGATACCCAGCATTGGTAGAGAAAACACTTGTTGCTTTGCTGTCGGCCTGCGAGAAACACGAATTGAAAAGGTTGAACGAGCAGCCACCTGCCATCCTGCAAAAGGCGCTTGATGCCTACGCCGACAACGAAAGTCTGATGCGACTATGGGTTAAAGCTAAGCTCGCTGCGTGCCATACACCAAGAAACTAAAATAATTTCACTTTTAAAGAGCCTGTGTTTCTGCGAGAACACAAAAAAGGGACATGCCGTTTTGTGGCATATCCCTCGTTTGTTGTTTGTAAAGCGTTGCGCCTTATGCTTCAGCAGGAGCCTCGTTGGCCTCCTCAGCAGGTGCTTCGGCTGTTGCCTCGGCAGCGTTTTCTACTTCGGCGTTAGCAGCTTCGGCCTCAGCCTTAGCGGCAGCCTCGGCAGCTTTCTTTTCGTTTACTTTCTTGGCGATAGCAGCGTTGATGCTCTTTTCAGCCTCTAGCTTTTTGGCTTCGAGATCTTTCTTGGCCTTAGCCTCGTTGTTACGGATAGCTTCGTTGCCCTTGTTCTTCTCTTCTTTCCAAGCGTCGAACTTCTTTTGTGCTGTTGCCTCGTCGAATGCGCCTTTCTTAACGCCACCACGTAGGTGTTTCATCAAGTAAACGCCTTCGCCTTTAAGGATGTTGCGAACGGTGTCGGTGGGTTGTGCACCACACTCTACCCAATGTAGGGCGCGTTCGAAATTCAAATCTACGGTTGCGGGATTGGTGTTGGGGTTGTACGTACCAATCTTCTCAGTAAATTTACCATCACGTGGTGCTCTTGCGTCGGCGATAATGATGCCATAGAAAGCATAGCCCTTACGGCCGCCGCGTTGTAATCTGATTTTTGTTGCCATTGTGCAAATTAAAATGTAATTAGGTTTGAATTTAATGCCGTCAACTCGTGACAGCGGCTGCAAAGGTACGCATATTTTTCTGATAATGAGCAAGGAAGAGAGAGAAAAATTGATTTAAAGGAGTAAGGGAGGTGGGGAGTAAAGGGGTAAGTAGTAAGTATGGAGTTAAGGAGTTAGGGAGTTAAGGAGTTAAGCCAAATGCTTTGTTGCAGAGAACTAACCACTTAGTCAACTCGTCAACTCGTCAGCTTGTTAACTTGTCAGCTTGTCAACTTGTTAACTAGCCAGCTTGTGAACTCGTCAACTTGTGAACTCGTAAACTCGTCAACTCCCTATAAAAAACACAGATTAACACCCAATAAACCCATTCTTGCGCAATTTATTCGTAACTTTGCACATTATCACGTAATTGAATAACATGAAACGAATACTCATCGCTTGGGCCGTTGCACTTGTGGCGTTTGCTGCTTGTACGAACAAGTCTGCTACTTCGGCCAAGATTGAAGGGCTGGATTTCGACAGCATTGTGGTGGATACCACTGCGGCGTTGACTGATTTGAAACTAACGCCGCTATGCCGAATAAGCCTTAACTTGCATTACGCCAAAGGCAATAACGCCGACAAAATAAACAACGCACTGCTGCATGCTGGCATCTTGATGCCCGATTATCTGGGACTTACCAACCAAAAGTTTAGCATGAAACAGGCGGTTGACTCGTTTGTGAAACGTATGTTGAACGACTATACCACCGATTATGCAGCACTTTATCGGCAAGATAGGGAGAACGGCAGCTCCTATAATTATGAATATAAGGTGAAAACCTACACGCGAAACGGGGCTGAGAACATTGTTGTTTACACGGCCAAGATATATACTTTCGGCGGTGGAGCGCATGGAATAAACCAAACGTTGGTGCGAAACATCGACGTTACCACAGGGAAAGTGCTGCAACTGCAAGATGTTTTTGTGCCTGGCTACGAGCCTACACTGAAAGAATTGTTGCTGAAAAAGGTGGGCGAACGCTTTAATGCCGACGGATTGGACGAGCTTAATAAGAAGGATATATTTGCCGATGGGCATGTATATGTGCCAGATAACTTTGCCATCGACGACGATGGTTTCACCTTTATATATTGTGAAGACGAGATAGCACCGCACGCCGTGGGCGAAATAAGCGTTACGTTAAGTCGTAGCGAGTTGAGCAGAATATTGAAGTAAGTGGTGGATGAACTTACACGGCGGCAGAAATGGCCCGATAATGTGAGTGTCCCGAACAGAATGCAACGAGGCATGAAACCTCGTACAGAACAGCAAAGACAATGGACGAGATACGTAAATATTTTACCGAACTAACCGCCACGCAGCTTGAACAGCTAACGCAACTGGGCGAATTGTACCGCACATGGAACGAACGAATAAACGTGGTTTCGCGAAAAGACATCGACAACTTGTACCTGCACCACGTACTTCACTCGCTGGCCATCGCCAAATATGTGCAGTTTAAGGCAGGTACACGCGTGCTAGACTTTGGTACGGGGGGCGGTTTCCCTGGCATTCCGTTGGCTATCGTGTTTCCCGAATGCCGTTTTAAGCTGATTGATCGCACGGCGAAGAAGATACGCGTAACGCAAGAAATTGCTGCTGCCATAGGCTTAACCAATGCCACTGCCGAGCAAAAGGCAGGCGAAGAAGAGCGAGGCGAGTACGATTTTGTGGTGAGCCGAGCCGTGATGCCCTTGCCCGACTTGATGAAAATCGTGAAGAAGAACATCTCGCGCGAACAGCGCAACGCCTTGCCCAACGGATTGATATGCCTCAAAGGGGGCAATCTTGATGCGGAAACGTGTACGGTGAAGAAGGTTGTCGACATTACACCTGTGGGTAATTGGTTCGAAGACGAGTGGTTTGAAGAGAAAAACGTGGTGTATGTACCTATGTAAAGGGTAGTAGCCGCAAGTGACAAAAGGGTTTGGGAATGGTTGCATGCAGATAGCGCGCGACCACGATGAACCGATAACATAAAATGCAAAACGATTTAGCACAATGCTGAATATACATCATATAATGTGCAACATGTTGCAGGAAAACTGCTATGTTGTGTCTGACGAAACAAAGGAATGCGTGATAATAGATTGTGGCGCATTCTTCGAGAAAGATAAATCGGCGCTTACGCAGTATATCGCCGACAACGAATTAAAGCCTCGTCGACTGTTGGCTACGCATGGGCATGTGGACCATAACTTGGGGAATGCCTTTGTGTTTGCCACGTATGGCTTGCGCCCTGAGGTGCACGAAGACGACGGTGAGTTGTTAGAACATCTGCCCGAACAGGCCGCTTATCTGCTGAACATGCCGCTAGAAGAGCAGCAACCGCGCGTGGAACGATACCTTACGGAGGCCGATAGCATCGAATGGGGTAACCATCGGTTCACCATCATTCATACGCCGGGCCATACGGAGGGCAGTTGTGTGTTCTATTGCGAGTCTGAAGGTGTTGCTTTTACTGGCGATACGCTTTTTAAGGGTTCGATAGGCAGGGTAGATCTTCCTGGCGGAAGTATGTTTAAGATGATGCAAAGCATACGCCACTTGTCGCAATTGCCCGACACAACCCGCGTGTTTGCGGGGCATGGCCCAGAAACAACGATTGGTTACGAGCTTGCGCATAATCCATATTTGGATAGATAAGGGGGAGTAGTAAAGGTAGTAAGTAGTAAAGGTAGTAAGGAGTAAGTAGTAAGGAGTAAAGGTAGTAAGTAGTAAAGGTAGTAAGTAGTAAGCTAGTTAAACCTAGGGTAACTAGGAAACCTAGGATAACTAGATAAGCTCGTTAACTCGTTTCCAACTTACAAATCGATTCATGTATAAGGAAGAAACAGAAAAGATAATAATGGGTATCGACCCTGGTACCACGTTGATGGGCTACGGCGTTATCCGTGTGGTGGGCAAAAAGGCGCAGATGGTGGCTATGGGCGTTATAGACTTGCGCAAGATGCCCGACCCTTACTTGCGTTTGGGGCATATCTTCGAGCGCGTTTCGGGCATTATCGATGCCTATCTGCCCGACGAACTGGCTATCGAGGCTCCGTTCTTTGGTAAGAATGTGCAATCGATGTTGAAGTTGGGACGGGCGCAGGGCGTGGCTATCGCTGCTGCCATACAACGCGACATTCCCATACACGAGTATGCGCCATTGAAAATAAAGATGGCTATAACTGGACAAGGGCAGGCCTCGAAAGAGCAGGTGGCTGGCATGTTGAAACGTATGTTGAAACTGAGCGATGACGATATGCCCAAGTTTATGGATGCAACCGATGCCCTTGGAGCAGCCTATTGCCACTTCTTACAGATGGGCAGGCCCGAAACCGATACCAAGTATCGCGGTTGGAAAGACTTCGTAAGTCGCAACCAAGACCGCGTGGCAGGCAAATAATTTGAGGTTTAAAGCTTTTAAGATCGTGACAAATACGCAACCCGAATACTCAAAAACTCACAAACTCAATAAAATTAGAAGTATAAAAAATGAAAGGAACAACAATGAAAAAGATTTTGATTTTGGTGCTGATGGCATGTGCCACGGCGTTTACGGCGCAAGCACAAGAGGTGTATAAGCGCATATTGAAGGTGTCGAAACAAACGGCAGCCGATAAGAGTAAGAGCATAGACGTGCGCAAGGTGGCTACGTTTAAGGTAGACGAACTGAACTATATGGCGATGAAGTCGAAAGAACTGATGCCCGACAGCACCGTTCGTATGCTCGATACGCAGGCTTACGCCATGCACGAGTTCATCAACTTGTTCTTCAAGCGCCTGTCGGAGGCAAAGAAGAAAACACAGAAAGAGTTGGTGATGGCTCGCTTTAAAAACGCCTCCATCAACAACAGTCGCTTTAACGACATGGATAAAGAACTGGTGTTGAGTTATTACGACAATGGCAACTATATGACGCAGTTCTCCTTAGACACTGATTGGGTGAAGGCTTTGGCCGAAATTCGCAGTAAGAAGTAAAGGCTTTTACCTTGCCTTGCCTCAATCGTAACATTTCTTTTGCGCGTGAAATAAAGGAAAGGGTGGGGAAGGCAGTCGTTATTTAGATAGGCGACGGCATCTGAGCAACGAAAGTGTTCGGCACTATCGCTACACATTATATAATGTAATAAGGGGCTATGGATATTTCTTCCATAGCCCCTTGTTTGTACAATTCCGTTTGTTGTGGGGCAACAAATCGTTTGTGGTTGCCCTACAAGTGTCTTGTAGCACCTGTACAAGCGTCTTGTAGCGTCAGTACAAGCATCTTGTAGTTCCCGTACAAGCGTCTTGTAGCGTCAGTACAAAGCGTCTTGTAGCCCTTCGGCTCCCCTTATTTATACTCCGACCACGCCTTAATCTCGATGTCCTCAACGCGCATCGTGGTAAAGGCCGTGATGAATGCACTGGCCAAGCGCGTGTTGGTGATAAGCGGAATGTTGAGGTCGATGGCCGCGCGGCGTATGCTGTAACCATTGGTAAGTTCGCGTGGGGTGAGGTCTTTAGGTATGTTTACCACCATATCTATCTTCTTCTCGCGCAACACGTCGAGCGCCTTGGGTTCCATTCCCTCGTCGGTAGGCCAATACACGGTGGTGTTGGCAATGCCGTTCTCGGTAAGGAAGTGCGATGTGCCGCTAGTAGCATACAGTTCATAGCCGTTGTTCACCAGTCGTTTGGCGGCATCCAGCATCTCGGCTTTTTGTTTTCCGCCGCCCGTTGAGAGCAAAACGGTTTTCTTCGGGATGCGATGACCCACCGAAAGCATGCTTGTAAGCAGGGCAGAGTTGGTGTCGTCTCCCAAACAACCCACTTCGCCAGTAGATGCCATGTCGACACCTAGCACCGGGTCGGCCTTTTGCAGGCGGTTAAACGAGAACTGCGAGGCCTTAATGCCCACATAATCGAGGTCGAAGAGGTTCTTGTTGGGTTTCTCAACTGGTAGGCCAAGCATGACGCGCGTGGCCAAATCGATGAGGTTTAGTTTAAGAACCTTGCTCACAAAGGGGAACGAACGCGAGGCGCGCAGGTTACATTCGATAACCAACAGGTCGTTATCGCGTGCCATAAATTGGATGTTGAATGGCCCCGATATGTGCAACTCTTTGGCTATCTGCCGGCTAACGCGCTTAATTCGGCGTACCGTTTCTATGTAAACCTTTTGTGGGGGGAACTGGATGGTGGCATCGCCAGAGTGAACACCAGCAAACTCGATGTGTTCGCTAATGGCGTAGGCCAGTATTTCGCCGTCTTTGGCCACGGCATCCATCTCTATTTCCTTGGCATGTTCGATGAAACGACTCACCACCACGGGGTGGTCTTCGCTGACATTGGTGGCCAATTGCAAGAAACGTTCAAGCTCTTCGCGGTTTGAACAAACGTTCATGGCCGCGCCCGACAGTACGTAAGAGGGGCGAACCAGCACGGGGAAACCTACGCGGTCGATAAATTCGTTAATCTTATCCATCGATGTTAGCGCGCTCCATTCGGGTTGGTTGATGCCGTTTCGGGTGAGCATGGACGAGAACTTGGCGCGGTCTTCGGCGTTGTCGATGTCTGTTGCCGATGTGCCTAGTATGGGTACATGTTGCTCATCGAGTTTCATTGCCAGGTTGTTGGGTATCTGTCCGCCGGTAGACACAATCACGCCGTTGGGCGTTTCGAGGTCGATAACGTCCATCACCCGTTCGAATGTCAACTCGTCGAAGTACAGACGGTCGCACATGTCGTAGTCGGTAGACACCGTTTCGGGGTTATAGTTAATCATAACCGACCGATAGCCCTCGCGACGAATGGTGTTAAGGGCTTGCACGCCGCACCAGTCGAACTCTACAGAAGAGCCGATACGGTAGGCACCCGAACCAAGAACAACGATAGAACGGCGGTCGTTGTCGAACCGAACGTCGCTTGCCACGCCCGAATAGGTGAGGTAAAGATAGTTGGTTTGTGCTGGATATTCGGCAGCTAGCGTGTCTATTTGCTTTACAACGGGCAGAATGCCATACGACTTTCGTAGGTTTCGCACCACCAAAGCAGCCTTGTGCATGTTGCCCATCTCCTTTTCAAGTCCCACGGCACGAGCAATCTGGAAGTCGGTAAAGCCATACACCTTTGCCGTTCGCAACAATTCCTTATCCAATACGTTCACGCTGGTGCATCGTTGCAAGGCCTCGTCGATGTCGATGATGTGTTTCAGCTTTTCCAAGAACCACTTGTCTATCTTGGTGAGTTCGTGTATCTGGTCGATGGTATAGCCTTTGTGCATGGCCTTCGAGATGATGAACACACGCTTGTCGGTGGGTTCGCGAAGGGCTGCATCAATGTCGTCAATCTTCAATTCCTTGTTCTCAACAAAGCCGTGCATACCTTGGCCAATCATGCGCAGTCCCTTCTGTATGGCCTCTTCGAAGGTGCGGCCGATGGCCATAACCTCGCCAACCGACTTCATCGACGAGCCTAGTTCCTTGTCTACACCGCGGAACTTGCTTAGGTCCCAACGTGGTATCTTGCAGACAACATAGTCGAGGGCGGGTTCGAAGAAAGCACTGGTGGTCTTTGTTACCGAGTTTTTCAGTTCGAACAGTCCGTAACCCATGCCCAACTTGGCCGCAACGAAAGCCAGCGGATAGCCTGTGGCCTTTGATGCAAGGGCCGACGAACGGCTAAGGCGCGCGTTTACTTCGATAACGCGATAGTCTTCGCTCTTGGGGTCGAAGGCATATTGTACGTTGCATTCGCCAACGATTCCGATGTGGCGGATAATCTTAATGGAGAGTGCGCGCAGCTTGTGGTATTCGCTATTGCTAAGCGTTTGTGAAGGAGCAACAACGATGCTCTCGCCCGTATGTATGCCAAGCGGGTCGAAGTTCTCCATGTTGCAGACGGTAATGCAGTTGTCGTAGCGGTCGCGCACCACTTCGTACTCAATCTCTTTCCAACCTTTAAGGCTTTTCTCTACCAGCACTTGCGGCGAGAACGAGAATGCCTTCTCGGCTAGCTTGTTCAGCTCTTCCTCGTTGTCGCAAAAGCCACTGCCCAGACCGCCAAGGGCATAAGCGGCGCGCAAGATAACAGGATAGCCAAGATTTTCTGCAGCTCGGCGTGCTTGTTCGATGTTGGCGCAGGCCTCGCTCTTGATGGTCTTGACGTTAATCTCGTTCAGCTTCTCAACAAACAGCTCGCGGTCTTCGGTGTCCATGATGGCTTGAACGGGTGTACCCAGCACTTTAACGCCATACTTTTCGAGTACGCCGCTTTGGTAAAGCTCTACGCCGCAGTTAAGCGCTGTTTGTCCGCCAAAGGCCAAGAGAATACCGTCGGGGCGTTCTTTCTCGATAACCCTTTCAACGAAATAAGGCTGAACGGGCAGGAAATATATTTGGTCGGCTACGCCTTCTGAGGTTTGCACCGTGGCGATGTTGGGATTGATAAGTACTGTTTTCACGCCCTCTTCGCGCAGAGCTTTGAGTGCTTGCGAGCCAGAGTAGTCGAACTCACCCGCTTCGCCAATCTTCAATGCGCCGGAACCCAGCAGCAATACTTTCTTTATGCTTTCGTCTTTCATTTTTATGAGGGGTTTTAAAGGGTGAGTTTTTCTACGAATAGGTCGAACATAAACAGCGTGTCGACCGGTCCTGAGCAGGCCTCAGGGTGAAATTGAGAAGTGAACCAAGGGTTGGAGTTATGGCGAACGCCCTCGTTGCTGCCGTCGTTCATGTTCACAAACAGCTCACTCCAATCCTTATCTAGTGTAGAGGCGTCCACAGCATAGCCGTGGTTCTGGCTTGTGATGTAGCATTTTTCGGTGCCTACCATGCGTACGGGCTGGTTGTGCGAGCGGTGTCCGTACTTTAATTTGTAGATGTTGGCACCGCCAGCCTTGGCCATAAGCTGGTTTCCCATGCAAATTCCGCAGATGGGTTTTCGGCTTTTGCTCATCTGTTGGCGCAGAATGTTTACCGCATCTTGGCACAAGTCGGGGTCGCCAGGGCCGTTTCCAAGGAAAAGTCCGTCGAATTCCATTCCTGTATAGTCGTAATTCCAAGGCACGCGCACCACTTCTAGTCCACGTTCAATGAGGTTGCGAATGATGTTGGCCTTTACGCCGCAGTCTACCAGCACAACTCGCTTTCCTGCTCCTTCGTTGTAGCGAATAATCTCTTTGCAGCTAACGCGGTCTACAAAGTTCACGCCTTCGTATTGTGCTTGAGGGATGTTTGTGGGGTCGTCGTCGAAGATTATTTGCCCCATCATTACGCCGTGTTCGCGCAGAACCTTGGTGAGTTCGCGCGTATCAATGCCCGTAATGCCAGGAACTTGTTCGCGTTTTAGCCATTCGGCCAGACTTTCATTGGCGTTCCAGTGGCTGTATTGCTCGCTATAATCGCTTACAATGATGGCCGAGGCGTGTATGTGGTCGCTTTCCATGAACGTGGGCAGACCTTCTGGACCGAAGGTGAAGGGCGGAACGCCGTAGTTGCCAACCAAAGGAAAGGTGAGTGTTACCAACTGACCAGCGTAAGAGGGGTCGGTAAGACTTTCGGGATAGCCCATCATAGCTGTGTTAAACACCACTTCGCCTGCCACGGGCGCATCGTAACCAAACGACTTGCCGTGGAATTTGGTGCCGTCTTGCAGAACCAATGTTACATTTCTCATTATATCCTAGAATTTCTGTTCGTTTTGATAAACCTTTTCGATGTAATTAACGAAGGCCTGATTGCATAGTCGCATGCCTCCTGGGGTGGGGTAGTTGCCCGTAAAGTACCAGTCGCCCTTGTGTTGGGGTATGGCCTCGTGCAGCCCTTCGATAGATTGGAACACCAACTCGATGGGCGTCTTCACGCCTTTCGGGCGTAACATCTGCACAATCTTGCGGTTAATCTCGTCTACCGTAACGGCCTTGTATATTTGCCGCACGCAGTTGTCCATCTCTTCCACGGGCTTTTTCAGCTCACGTCGGCAGTTGTCGTAGGTTTGCTTGATAAGCGCGTGCATATTCTTTTCTTTGAGCAATTCGATGGCGGCTCGGAACACGCAGAACTCTTCCAAGCGCGGCATGTCGATGCCGTAATAGTCGGGATAGCGTATCTGTGGTGCGCTACTTACTACGATTATCTTCTTGGGGTGCAGCCTGTCGAGAATGCGAAGGATGCTTTTTTGTAGCGTTGTACCGCGTACGATGCTGTCGTCGATAATCACTAAGTTGTCTTTTCCTGCGCGAATACTCTCGTAAGTAACGTCGTACACGTGCGAAGCCAAGTCGTTGCGCGAGTTTCCTTCGGCGATGAAGGTGCGTAGCTTGATGTCTTTCCACGCCACCTTGTCCAGCCTTACGGTGTTGCTAAGTATCTCTTCTAGTTCTTCGGCCGTAGGTGCATGGTCTAATGCCTGAATCTGAGCCACATGTTGTTGGCGCAGGTAGCGTTTAAATCCTGCTACCAAACCATAAAAAGCCACTTCGGCCGTGTTGGGAATGTACGACAGAACGGTGTTCTTCGTGTCGTAGTCGATGGCGCGAAGAATGGGATTTGTTAGCTGTTCGCCCAGTTTTTTGCGCTCCTTATATATACTGGCATCCGAACCGCGACTGAAATAAATCCTTTCGAACGAGCAAGAACTGTCGGCTTTCTGCTCCATGATGCGCTCGATGCGGCAGTCGCCGTCGCGTTTTACGATAAGTGCAGTGCCGGGTTCCAGCTCTTTCACGTCGTCGCACTCGATGGCGAAGGTGGTTTGCAACACAGGTCTTTCGCTTGCTACAACGGCAACTTCGTCGTTCTTATAGTAAAAAGCGGGCCTAATGCCCCAAGGGTCGCGCATTGAAAACATCTCGCCGCTGCCCGTAACGCCGCACACAACGTAGCCTCCATCAAAGTGGGGCATGGTGGTTTGCAGCACGTTGGCCACGTTTACGTTGTCTTCGATGTATTGGGTAATGTCGGTGTCGGTCAGTCCTAGCGCTTGTGCCGCCACGAAGTTGCGTTCCACTTCGCGGTCTAGTCGGTGGCCCATCAGTTCAAGCATAATGTAGCTGTCGCTGTAAATGCGTGGGCATTGCCCTTGACGGGTTAGGCGTTCGAATATCTCGCCGATGTTGGTCATGTTGAAGTTACCGCACAGACTTAGGTTTTTGGCGCGCCAGTTGTTGCGGCGAAGAAAGGGATGCACATACGAAAGACCGCTCTTACCTGTGGTAGAATAGCGCAGGTGTCCCATGTACAATTCGCCTGCGAAGGGTAATGAGCGTTCGGCGTAGCGTGCATCGGCAAGGTGTTCGGGCGTTTCTTTGGCGAATCCCTTTTGCACCGTCGAGAATATTTCGGTGATGGCATTGCTGCCTTCGGCACGTTCGCGGAACATGTACTCGTGTCCCGGAGTGGTTTTCAGCTTAACGCACGACATGCCCGCAGCCTCTTGTCCACGGTTGTGCTGTTTCTCCATCAGCAGGTAAAGCTTGTTAAGCCCATACATCCACGTGCCGTATTTCTGCTGGTAATATTGTAGCGGTTTAAGCAACCTTATCATGGCCACACCGCATTCATGTTTTAATGGTTCCATCAAATCTTGTTCTTTTTGCCTAAGGTTTAAACAAGTTGAGGGATGTTGGCAAACATCCCTCAACGGCTTATTGTTGTTATCTTACAAGGTTCACTATCAAAGAGCTGAGCGACAGCACGCTGCTTATCACTGAGAACCAGATGGTTGTAGCGGTGCTTGTTTTAGCGTTGGCAGCTTTCGCTTTGTTCGGTTCTACATATATAACGTCGTTTTGTTGCAGATAATAGTAGGGCGAGTTGATGAGGTTGGCGTCGCGCAAGTCAATGCGGTGAGCCTCTTTGCGGCCATCGGGGTTCTCGCGTAACAGCATCACGTTGTCGCGACGTCCGTAGATAGACAAGTCGCCCGCCTGCGCCAGTGCCTCAACGATGCTCATCTTTTCGCTAGTAACGGGAATGACGGTGGGTTTGTTCACTTCGCCCAAAACCGTTACTTGGTAGCTAGCCATACGAACCGTTACAATGGGATTTTCGCTAGCGGCGAGATAGCTCGATATTTTGCTCTTAATAAGGTCTTGGCATTGGTTCTTGTTCAGTCCTCCCACATGTACTTTACCAATTACGGGGAACTCGATGTCGCCATTATTGTCTACCAAGTAGTTTTGTAGATTAGAGCCTTGCGCCAGCTGGCCTTTCGTGCCAACGCTGTTGCCCACCGTTAAGTTAAAAGGCGCGGCAGCGGCTGGGTCGGTTGTAACCACCGTGATAGACAACTGGTCTTTGGGCATAATCTTGGCTTCGTAAAGGCCCGCAGACTGCTCTAAGCTAATGTTATCAACGTTTTGGAAATACACAACATCTTTACTTCCACCACAACTCCCTAACAATAAAACGAATGTCAATAAGACAACTGAACTAAGAATTTTATTCATACCAATAATACAATCAATTTATTATGTTTGCAAATTTACGTTGTTTTTTCTGATTTCGCAAGTCTTTAACCTATTATTAACGCCAGTTCGAGGTGTTGTCTTGCGCTTTTCGTCTACCAATCACTGCTTACAGACAAAGCGAATAGTATTTTAGAGTTATCGGACTGTCGTTTAAATGCTCCTTTTCTTTTAACAAAGTAGGTCTGAAGATGTAGGAAAACTCTGTTATAAATGGCTTTCTCTGCTTGTGTAGCAAGGGCTCTTGCGCAATCGGTTGCCTTAAAAAAGCGCCACTTTTCGCATATTTTATAGCATAGTATTGAAAGTGTTTCGTATCTTTGCAGCCGTAAAGAGAGAGACAGAGTTAGATAAGGTACAGTATAGCATTGGGCTTCAAGGCCCATTTGCACCCACAATACCATAGGTATTAGATTGGCAATAAAAGATTTATTCAAGGATTAGTTACATGGTAAGACGTTGGATATCGGTTGTTCGATAATTGCATACAAGCTTTTCAGTACATATCGGACGCACAACGTCGCTTCGTCAAGACCGTAGAGAGGGTTAGAGTTAGGCCATTTACATTTGGGAATGGAGAGTTGGGAATAGCTTTCAAGTTTCCGCCTATTACCGCGTGATACGGATATTGAACGAAGAAATTTTTTATGTTAGTAGAGAGAACCCGGCTGCATGTGTATGTGGCCGGGCTTTTTTATGCGCCTGTTTTGGGGCCGAACGAAATACATTTGGTAAAAAAGAAGGCCGTAGAAGTTGTGTAAACGCATTTTTTGTTACCTTTGTATGCAACTCGCCAAGGTTGCCTACATCTTGTTATGGCGCATGCTTGGGGCATGGATTGCCGCCCTGTGGCTTTAAAACTAAGGCAAGAGGGTTGCTTGTTTACCTGCAATGGGGGCAGCGAACCCTTTAATCGACTTTTTGAAACAAACATGGTTGCGGCTTGTGGGCTGATGATGCTACGAACCGAAACCACCAAATAACTTTAATACACAGAGAATGAAGTATCTATTGATTTCAGACATACATGGCAGTTTGCCTGCTTTGGAGCGCGCATTGCACTTTTATAAGGAGCAACAGTGCGACATGCTCTGCATCTTGGGCGACATTATTAACTATGGCCCACGCAATCAGTTGCCAGAAGGACTTGACCCCAAGGGCGTTGTGGAGCAACTTAACGCTATGGCCGACGATATTGTGGCCATTCGCGGCAACTGCGATTCGGAGGTAGACCAAATGCTGCTTAATTTCCCCATCATGGCTGATTACCTGCTACTTGTTGATGGCAACAAGCGATTAATGCTTACCCACGGACATGTCTATAATAAGGAGAAACGGCCGTTGGGCAAGTGCGATGCACTATTTTATGGGCATACGCACCTTTGGGAACTAACGCGCACACCCCAAGGCGTGGTGTGCAACCTAGGTTCGATAACCTTTCCCAAAGGCGGAAACCCGCCAACGTTCGCCACTTACGAGGGTGGTGTGATAAGTGTTTATCAGACTGACGGCACGCTTTTGCAGACAATGAACCTCAACGAGTAGGGTAGGGTGTCGTTGTAAGCGGTCAGTAACAGACTAACAGGTGTAAAACATAAGAGAAAAGTAAACCCAACAGCAACAAAAACAAGTGTTTCATGTCGAAAGCAAAGCTGAAAAAGCATCTATTGGCATTGTCCAAGGAAGAGATTATAAATGTTGTGCTAGATTTGTATGATGCACGTACTGAGGCGAAAGCGTATTTTGAGTTTTATCTTACGCCAGACTGCACTGCCGAATTGGAGAAACTTAGGGTTCGCATTGTACACGAGTTCTTTCCTGTTCGTGGCTTATCAGAGAATCCTTCGTTTGCTAAATGCAAGAAAATTGTTACCGATTTCGCCAAGATGCAGGCCTCTCCCGACTGTGTGGCCGACCTTATGCTGACTGTAACTGAGCAGGGAAACAAATGGGCTCTTACGTACGGCTATTGCGAAGGGGCGTATGAAACGGCTTTGGCAAATAGTTTTGCAAGGGCAATGGACTTTATTTTCCGCAATGGTTTGCTATTGTATTTCTACGAACGGATAGAAAGAATGCTCGCTAGTGCCGCAAACGGATGGGGAGGCGACTGCTTGCGCGAAATCTATAGGCAATATAGATAGCGTGTTTTCAGTTGACAAGTAGACAAGTGGACGGGTTAGCAGGAAGATAGGTAACTTTCATCTTTAGGAGTTATGGAGTTAAGGAGTTAAGCCAAATGCCTTGTTGGCGTTAGCCAT
>ERZ773014.381-NODE-381-length-30442-cov-22.094086_pt1 | contig 30442 bp, 20 predicted proteins | sample MGYA00580841_ERZ773014 | MGnify/ENA primary metagenome ERZ773014 (study PRJEB29015, sample SAMEA2737989) | human oral metagenome | biome: human oral; feature: human-associated habitat; material: dental | place: China | collected 2067 ... | reverse complement strand
ATATTCTCGATGAAAACACTTCCTGTCCACCGTTAATAAACACTTCCACAGAAGAATTATCTACAAATACTGTAAGTTCCATTTCTGAAATGTCACCCAAATAAACTTTTCTTAATCTCTTATCAGGCTGTTCACCCTTTGTTCTATCCAATACAAATTTTTTGTCATTGTAATCAAATTTCAAAACAGTTTCACTATTTTTGCCAGTTCTCAATTTCAATCCAAAATCAGAATTAAAATCAGTAAATTTAGCTTTTAATTCATAAGTTGTCCCAGTTCCAACCTTTACTTCTCCAGCCACTTTTTCATTAAATTCAATTTTTTCTCCATGTATACTTTCCATTTCTTTTATCGGCAATTGATAAAGTCTTCCATCAATTACTTTTAATTCTCTTGGCAATGTCAAGCAATGAATCCATTCATTTTTTACAGTTGGAAAGTCTTCTTCTTCAGGAACTCCCATCCATCCTACAATAATTCTTCTTCCTTTGTCATCCTCCATTGACTGTGGCGCATAAAAGTCATGCCCTCTGTCAATTTCCACAAAATCTGATGAAATCTCAAATTCAGGTTTTTCATAATCCAGCTTTCCAAATAAATATCCTGTCTGATATTTATTATTGTACAAATCTCCTTCAGGCTCCAGTCCTTGCGGCGAGAATACTAACAAATCCTTAATTTCTCCAGTTTTTTCATCCTTTAACTGAAAATAATCTGGACATTCCCACATAAATCCAAAATCTTTAAGTTTTCCGTGATTCGCTCCTGCAATTTCTCCTTCAAACTTCCAATCCTTTATATTTTCTGAACTGTACAAAATTACTTTTCCCTCTAAATTTTCACTTTGTACTCCAACTACTGCATAAAATTTCCCATCTTTTTTCCAAATTTTAGGATCTCTTATATGCCGAGTATATCCATCCGGCTGATTTACAATACTAGGTTCCCATCTTTCAAAATGCTCTCCATCGCTAGAAACTGCTAAACATTGGTAAGATTCTCTATTCCCTTCAGCATCCTTCACATTTCCAGTATAAAATAAATAAAGTTTTCCATCATCCGCAATTGCGCTTCCAGAATAAACTCCATCCTTAGAATACCAAGTATCAGGCCGTAAAGCTGTTTCCAGTCTTTCCCAATGCAGTAAATCTTCACTTATACTATGAGCCCAAGTTTTATTTTTATGAACTGTCCCTAGTGGATTCCATTGATAAAACATATGATATTTCCCTTTAAACTGTGAAAATCCATTTGGATCATTAATAAGCCCTACAATTCCTTGAATATGATATTTTTGTCGCCAAAAATCCTTTTCCACAATCTCTTTTTTTTCCAAAACCGATTTTTCTTCATTTTTTTTAACATCTTTGAAATCCATGTTTTCTCCACCTTTCATATTTGCAATATTTATTTAATATAGATTAACTATTTCTTAATAGAACTTAAAATTTATCAGATTTGTCATAAATACCATTATTATTTAATTTTTATAACTTTAACTTTTACAATTTTTTATAGCAAATTCATTATATTTTACCACATTTTATTGCTTTTTCCAAATTTTTTGCCCTATTTAATTCTGTAATTCTATCAAATTATTAACTTTTATGATACAAAAATTATAAAATAACCTGCTTTTAATGTACTCAAAAAAATACTTTAATTTGAAAATAAATTTAATACTATTTTATAAATAATTAAAAACTGTCATAATAAAAACTTTTTTAAGAAAGTAAAAAAATTGAGCACCATCACAGCACTCAATAAAATTTTTCTACATTTCTTCTTCAGGATAAGTCATTCCCCATTCTTTACGCAATTTTGTCATAATATCCATAACATCCACAGTGTAATCAAGTTTCATTTTATTAATTCCAGTTTTCACAGATTCTTCCATATTTTGAAGTTCATATTGAAGTGCATTCGCTGTTACTCCTGATAATACTTCTTGAACTTCACCTGTTTCAGTATAAACAATTTTAGCTTTGTCAGCTCTTGGATATTCTGTGATTTCAATATATGCTTTTTCACAGGCGATTACGACTCTTTTTGGTTGTTTTGAATGAAGTGTAAGAGCGATTGTTGACATTTGTTGTTCTTTATTCATCATAATTATGCCTACTTGTTCGTCCACTCCTGTTGGTGCATATTTCACTTGAGAAAGCACGTTATTAGGTTTTGAAGTCATAAATAGTCTTGTAATTGAAATTGCATAAACACCTATATCAAGCAACGCTCCCCCTGCAAGATTTCTATTGAAAAATCTATTTGTCATATCATATTCCTTGTAGCTTCCAAAATTGACTTGTATCATTTTCACATCGCCAAGTTTTCCAGAATTTACAATTTCCAAAAGTTCTGCATAAAGTGGCATATTAAAAATTGTCATTGCTTCGCCTAAGATAAGATTTTTTTCTTTTGCCAATTTTACAGCTTCTTCCAATTCTTCGCTATTTAATGTAATTGATTTTTCGCATAACACATGTTTCCCATTTTTCAATGCTTCAATCATAAATTTTATGTGTGTATTATGAGGTGTAGTAATGTAGATAATATCAGTTTCATCATCAGAAAACATATCTTCTATTTTATCATAAACTTTTTCGACACCATATTTTTTCGCAAAATCTACAGCCTTTTCATGAGTTCTGTTAGCAACTGCATAAAGTTTTTTGTCCATTTTACCAAGAGCTTGTGCCATTTCATTAGCAATTATTCCTGTTCCTAAAACTGCCCATTTTAAATCTTTTTTCATAGTTAATTCTCCTTCTTGAAAATATACTTCAAATAATCTTTATTTGTATTTTATCTTATTATTTTACAAAATTCAACTGCAATATTTTAAATTTTTTGATAAAATTTAGTAAAATGTTATAATTAACTCATATTAAATACAAAAAAGAAGTACCATTTCTGATACTTCCTTTTCTGTTTTTTAGAAAATTAATTTTTAAGAATTAATTTCAAAAGACTAATCTAAAATTATTTTCTTTTATTTTTCCACTTTATAAATTAAATCCTTACCATCGCTATCAACTTTAACAATACTGTTTTCAGGAACTTTTCCACCTAAAATCATTTTAGATAAATTAGTTTCAATATCCTTTTGCACAAATCGTTTCAATGGTCTTGCACCGTAAGCCGGATCATATGCTTCGTCTACGATGTAATCCAATGCTTTGTCGGTAAATTCAACTTTGATGTATTGTTCTTTCAATCTTTCATTGATACCGTCAAGGATAAGATTAACAATGTTTTTAATACTTTCTTTTCCTAATGCTTTGAACACGATAATGTCGTCAATTCTGTTTAAGAATTCTGGTTTAAATCTGTGTTTCATTTCATCTAAAACAGCTTCTTTTGTAGGTTCACTTACCATTGGGTCATTCAAGATGATTTCACTACCGATGTTTGATGTCATAATTACAATTGTGTTTTTGAAGTCGACCATTTTACCTTTACCGTCAGTAAGTCTACCGTCATCTAACAATTGCAACAATACATTGAATACATCAGGATGTGCTTTTTCAATTTCGTCAAATAGGATTACAGAATAAGGTTTTCTTCTAACAGCTTCTGTCAATTGTCCACCTTCTTCGTATCCAACATATCCTGGAGGCGCTCCTATTAATCTAGTGACGCTGAATTTATCCATATATTCCGACATATCGATTCTTACAATATTGTCTTCATCATCAAACAAGTTAAATGCTAATGTCTTAGTCAAATAAGTTTTACCAACACCAGTAGGTCCTAAGAATATGAACGAACCAATTGGTCTGTTTGGATCTTTTAATCCGGCACGAGAACGGATGATTGTATCGCTAATAGTTTCGATTGCTTCATCTTGCCCAATTACCCGTTTTTTCATATGTTCAGCCAAGTGTAAGATTTTTTCTCTTTCTCCTTGCAATAATTTTGCAACTGGAATTCCTGTCCATTTTCCTACAACTTCAGCAATTTCTTCGCTGTCAATTTCTTGTTTCAATAATTTATTTGCGACAGAAGAATTATCTTTAGCTTTTTCTTCTTCAGCTTCTTTTTGTTTTTCTAATGCAGGCAATTTACCATATTGAAGTTCAGCCAATTTATTATAGTCATTTTTTCTTTGAGCTTCTTCAATCTGCAATTTAATTTTTTCAATTTCTTCATTAATTTTAGCGACTTTTCCAGCTTCTTCTTTTTCTCTTTCCCATTGTGATTTCAATTCTTTTTCTTCATCCTTCAAATCAGCAATTTCTTTTTCAAGAGTAGTCAATCTTTCTTTAGAAGCCTTGTCAGTTTCTTTACTCAATGCGACTTTTTCAATTTCCAATTGCATCAATCTTCTTGTAATTTCATCCAATTCAACTGGCATCGAATTAATTTCAGTTTTTACCTTCGCAGCAGCTTCGTCAATCAAGTCAATTGCTTTATCTGGCAAAAATCTGTCATTAATATATCTGTCACTCATTGTTGCGGCAGTAACTATCGCATTGTCAGTTATTCTAATTCCATGGAAGATTTCAAATTTTTCCTTCAATCCACGAAGAATTGAGATTGTATCTTCAATTGTTGGCTCATTAACCATTACTGGCTGAAATCTTCTTTCAAGAGCCGCATCTTTTTCAATATATTTTCTATATTCATCAATTGTTGTCGCACCAATTACTTTTACTTCACCACGAGCAAGCATTGGTTTTAAAAGGTTTCCAGCATCCATTGAACCTTCAGTTTTTCCAGCTCCAACGATGTTATGAACTTCATCAATGAATAAAATTATTCTACCTTCACTATTTTCAATTTCTTCAAGAACCGCTTTTAATCTTTCTTCAAATTCCCCACGATATTTAGCACCAGCTACCAATGCTCCTAAATCCAATGAAAAGATTGTTTTATCCTTCAAGTTTTCAGGTACATCTCCTTTCAAGATTCTCTGAGCAATTCCTTCAGCGATAGCAGTTTTACCAACACCAGGTTCCCCAATTAAAATCGGATTATTTTTATTTCTTCTTGATAAAATTTGGATTGCACGACGAATTTCCTGGTCACGACCAATTATTGGGTCCAATTTACCTTTTCTCGCCAACTCAACCAAATCCTTACCAAACTTATCTAATGCTTCGTAAGTACTTTCAGGGTTGTCTGTCATAATTTTTCTTCCTCCTCTAACCTCATTTAAAACATTTTCAAATTGTTTTTTATTAACGCCATTTTCCTTCAAGAAAGAGTTATTATCAAATGCCGCAAGAAATAAGTGCTCTGTACTAATGTAGCTGTCACCCATCTTTTTGGCATAATCTTCAGCACCGACAATTATTCTATTAACTTCAGCGTTCGGTCTTACTTCACCAACTCCACCTTCAATTTTTGGCATACTATTCAATTTCGCTTCAAGCTTTTTAGTCAATTCAGCAGGATTAATTCCCATCTTTTGCAGAATGTTAGGAATAAGTCCATCCATCTGATTAATCAAAGCAAGAAGTAAATGCTCCGTTTTTATCTCGGAATGTTTATATCTAATCGCAAAGTTATGAGCTTCCGAGATGGCACTCATACTTTTCTGTGTAAAGTTTTGTTCCATATCTATCACCTTTTTATCAACAAATTTATTGTGTTTTTGTTAGCACTCTTTAACTTAGGTTGCTAACAAATATACTATACCACAAATTTTTTATTTTGTCAACACTAAAATTAAAAAAATTTTCAATTTATTTTAATAAATTTTCCAATTAAATTAAGATTTTTAATTTTTTATCAAATTTTGCTAAAAATTTTTAAATGTGTTAAAATATTGAAAAATGAAGTAAAATAATAAATTAAAAGATGAAAGGAGATAAATAAAATGAATTTAGTAATTAAAATTTTAATTGCATTTATTTTGGATTTAATTTTTGGTGATCCAAAAAACATTTTACATCCTGTGCAAATAATTGGAAAATTAATAACTTTTTTGGAAAATAAATTTTATAAATTGGGGAAAAATAATAGAGATCGTGCGATGCTTTTTGGAGCGATTCTGAGTATAATTGTCGTAATTAGCACATTTTTTGCAATGTTTATTATTTCTTTACTTTCTAAAAATTATAAGACGATTTTTACAATAATTGAAATTTATTTGATGTATACAGTTTTTTCAGTAAAGTCTTTGGGAAATTGCGGAAAAAAAATTTATAAAATTTTAAAGCTGGGAAATTTGGAAAAGGCAAAAAAAGAGCTGTCAAATTTTGTTTCAAGAGATACTAAAAATATGGATAAAATTACGGTAATTAGAAGTACAATGGAAACTATTTCGGAAAATATGACAGATGGAATAATTGCTCCCATGTTTTTTATGTTTTTGGGAGGGCTGCCACTTGCAATGAGCTATAAGGCAGTTAATACGCTGGATTCGATGATTGGATATAAAAATAAAAAGTACGAATATTTTGGAAAATTTGCTGCTATCCTTGATGATTTTGCAAATTTTATTCCAGCAAGAATTAGCGGAGTTTGTATAACTATCGCAAGTTTTTTCCTGAGATATAACTATAGAAGAGCATGGAATACTTTTAAAAGGGATAGAAAAAAACATAAAAGTCCAAATTCTGCTCATTCTGAAAGTGCTGTTGCTGGAGCATTAGGCGTTCAATTTGGAGGTGCAGCTTCATATTTTGGAAAAGTTGTGCAAAAGCCGACTATTGGAAAAAAGTTAAAGGAATTTAGAGCAGAAGATATAAAAAGAAATATTCGTCTGATGTATGCAACAAGTTTTGTAACTTTAATAATTTTTTCTTTTATCTATTTAACTATAAAAGGAATTTTTAATGGATTATTCGCAAAAATTGGATATTTGATATTGAAGTCGTTTGTTGAAATGTTTATTTAAAAAGTTTTTATTTATTTTATAAAAAATTAAATTTATAGAAAATTAAATAAAAATAAACGAGAGTGTCTATAATTTTGTGTAAATGTATATACAAATCTAGTAATATAAGGATTTTCTAGTTTATTTACGCAAAAAGTTTATATTCTCAAATAAATAAATAACTAAACTAAAAAGGAGTTATTTCAAAAAAATTGAAATAGCTCCTTAAATTATGTTAATTTCTTTGGTTTCTCATATGATGTCCACAAGGCATCTCATCATAACGGTCATTATAATTATTGCAATATCCATTTCCGCATCTGTATTTGTGTTCGTCCATATTTTTGTATCTTCTTGAATATGTAGAGCAGCCAATTACTACTGCCATAGTTGTTAAAAATAAAAAAATTAATTTTTTTGTCATATCGTTTCGTCTCCTGTTAATTTTTTTTATTAAAATTAATTACTAGAAAAATTAATTATATTTAATGTATCAGCATCCAAATTTTTTTCATCATTTTGAGAATTTTTTTCAGTTTTTACAAATACCACTTTTTTATTTTCATTCTTTTTATTTTGAACATAAATTTCTTCTGTGATAAAAGTGTTGTCTTTTTTTAAATCTCTATCCATTATTTTTATTCTTCTTTTTAGTGCGGCTTTTTTCTTCTTCATTTCTTTTAATTTGTCTTTTAAAATTTTTTTATCCAATTGTTTCTGTAATTTATCTTGTTTATCTGTGTTTTCACTCATATTTTTAACTTTTTCATTTTTAAAATTTTTATCTATAGCAACTAAATCTGGATTTGAAGCAAGGCTATCTTCTTTTGGTAAACTTGTGACTTTTCTATTAGATTTTGCTCTTTTTTCAAATTTTTTATTTTCTTCATCATTTTGAAAAAATTGTGTAACATCAATAAAATCAATCCCTGATAAAATTTCTTGTCGTGTTCTATGTTTTCTCTTTCTTTTTGCTCTTACTTTTTTCTTTTTGTAAGAATTCTTTTCAGTTGTATTTTTTTTAGTTTCAGTCTTTTTTGTATTTTTTGAGGATTTATTTTCTTTTTTTGTAACAGAAGCCATTTCATCTTTTTTATCAAGCTTTGGCTTCGTTTTTATTAATTCTTGACTTGTCGCATTTGCCGCAATCAGCGTTGCCATTCCTAAAATATTTAACTTTTTCATCTTTATTTTCTAATGTCTAATATATTTTAAACATTATTTCCACCTTTCCCGCAAATGTTGTATCAAAGTATTTCACTATTATTTTAACACATTTTTTAAAAAAAAAGAAATAAATTTGGCGATTTTTTAAAATTAAAATTAATTGACTTTTTTTCTTAAAATTTATATAATAAATGTATTATAAATAGACTAATCAAGGAAAGGAGAAAGTTTCTAAAGAATAAAGTAGAAACTTTATAAAAAATATGAAAATAGGAATTATTGGACTTGGAACAGTTGGAGAAGGAGTGTTAAAAGTTCTTGTAAAAGAAAAAGAGAGTATTTTTGAAAAATCAAGAGCCAAAGTGGAAGTAAAATATGCATGTGATTTAAATATCGACCGTGATTTTTCTTTTGACTTTGACAAAAGTATTTTGATAGATGATTACAAAAAGGTGATTGCAGATCCTGAGATTAAAATAGTTGTGGAACTAATTGGAGGAGAAACACTTGCCAAAACAATTATAACAGAAGCGTTTAGAGCTAAAAAAAGTGTAGTTACTGCAAATAAAGCGCTAATTGCAAAACATGGAGTTGAATTGTTCCAGATTGCCAAAGAAAACGGAGTGTCATTTTTATTTGAGGCAGCTGTAGGTGGAGGAATACCGATTGTAACACCGCTTATGGAAAGTCTTGTTGCAAATACAATTACAGAAATTCGTGGAATAATGAATGGAACTTCAAATTATATCTTGACAAAAATGAAAAATGAAAATTTATCGTTTGATGAAGCACTAAAAATTGCATCTGAAAAAGGATATGCTGAAGCTGATCCAACTTACGACGTAGATGGAATTGATGCTGGGCACAAAATAAATATTTTGGCTTCCCTTGCATATGGTGGCTCAATCAAATTTAAAGATATGCAGCTTAAAGGAATAAGGGATATTAGCACAATTGATATTTTTGCTGCAAATCAATTGGATTCGACAATTAAATTAATTGCGTCTTCAAAATTATTTTCGGAAACTTCTGCTCAAATTTCAGTGGAACCGACAGTCGTTTCAAATAATAGAATTTTATCAAAAGTTGACGATGTTTACAACGCCATTGAAACAATAGGTTCATATACTGACAAGACATTGTTTTACGGAAAAGGTGCTGGAATGAATCCAACAGCTTCAGCAGTAGTTGCAGATATTGTAAAAATCGTGACAAGAAATCACATTGAATCAGATTATTTCTTTAATTCAACAAAAGTCTTTGAAATTGTTGATTCAAATACGATAAAAAGCTCTTACTACATAAGAGTTTCGGATGATTTTGATATTGAAAAATCACCTTTTGAAGTGGAAGATAAAATAGAAAATTATTATATCATTTTAGCTGAAAACATTTCAAAAAATGAAATAGATGAAATTATAAAAGATGCTAAAGAAAAATTAGTATTAAAAATATTAAAATGATAAATTAAAAAAATTAAAATAAAATAAGCGCACTAAATAAAGAAAGTGCGTTTTTTTATTAAAAAATCTATGATTTTTTGGGAAAAATATTGTTTACTTAAGTTACTATTTATGATAAAATAAATTAAATAACATAACGGAATTTATTGAAGAAAGGAGAAGAGCTACTTTCAAAATAGCTATTTTAATATAGAACTAATTATATAAATAAATGGGAATATAAATTAATAGAAATTTTTTTAAGTAGCAGGGAAAAAATGTTAGAGACTTTGATTTTTAGAGAAATAAGATATAATGACAATAACGAAGAGTTACTTAAAGAAAGTTTAGAAAAATTAAAATCGAATCCAAATGATGTCCAAACACTGCAAACATTGGCTTCGACATACCATGCTTTAAAAGAAAATGATAAAGCTATTGAAATATATAAAAAATTAGTAAAATTACAACCAAAAAATCACGAAATTTGGGCTTTTTTAGGCTATCTCTACTACGAAAATGAAGATTTCAGCAAAGCCTGTGAAAATTTGGAAAAGGCACTGGATTTGTGTCCAATAGAGCCTTTTGTTTTATTTTTACTGGGAAATATTTATTCGAGAAAAGGGGAAATAACAAAAGCTGTGGATTGCTATGAAATGGCAATTTTCTTTGATTTTGACATGTATATAGCACATATTGATTTTGCAAGAAAGTATGAACATATGGGAAGACATAAAAAGGCGCTTGATGAATATAAGGCAGCTTATGATATTGACTCGAGAGATGAGGGGTTGGCTGAGAAAATTGAATATTTGGAAAATAAATATAAAGAATATTTGAGTGATGAAAAAATTAGTTGAAAAAGGAAATTAAAAAATGATAAATTTACATTGTGATGCAATTATTCCCGACGGACCTATGAAAGAAGTTAGCGAAATTGAAAAAAGTATAACCACAACATATAAAAAAACTATTTGGTCAAAATTCTTAAAAGCTGTAGATGATTTTGAGTTGGTCAAAGATGGCGACAAAATTGCAATTGGAGTTTCAGGCGGAAAAGACAGTTTGCTTTTGGCAAAGTTATTTCATGAATTGAAAAAAGATAGAAGAAGAAATTTTGAATTTAAAGCTGTCAGTTTGAATCCAGGATTTAGAGAAGAAGATTTAAATAATTTTAAGAATAATTTAGAAAAATTAAATATTGACTGTGAAATTATAACGACAAACATCTGGGAAATAGCCAATGAAAAGGCAAAGGATTATCCGTGCTTTTTATGTGCAAAAATGCGACGTGGAATACTTTACACAAAAGTTGAAGAAATGGGGTTTAATAAACTTACATTGGGGCACCATTTTGATGATGTTATCGAAACGACTCTAATAAATATGTTTTATGCGGGAACATTAAAGACGATGACTTCAAAAGTTTCGTCAACTTCGGGAAAATTAGAACTTATAAGACCATTAATTTATGTCAAGGAAAGTGACATAATTGACTATACAAAAACAAATGGAATTAGGGCAATGAATTGCGGCTGTACAATTGAAGCTGGAAAAACTTCGAGCAAGAGAAAAGAAATAAAAAATATGTTGGCAGAACTTGAAGAAAAAAATCCAGGAATAAAGCAAAGTGTTTTTAATTCAATGAAAAATATAAATTTGGATTATGTCTTTGGATATACTTTAAAAAATGGAAAATAATTTATTCAAAAAGTTTATATTTTTTTTGTTATTTGATTGAAAAATAAAATTAAATATGTTATACTATTTTAGTTATAAAAAATAAATATTCCGCTTTTATTGTTGCTACCAGTTTTGATTTAAAATTTTTGTAAAATTGGTATAGATAAAAAGAATATTTAAAAAAGAAGGGAGTGAATTTCTTGAAAGAGAAATTAATTGAATTAGTAGAAAAAGATTATTTGAAAGCTGATGTACCTCAGTTTAAATCTGGAGATACAGTGGCAGTACACTACAAAGTAAAAGAAGGAAATAAAGAAAGAATACAGGTTTTTGAAGGTGTGGTAATCAGAGTAAGTGGAGGGAGCGTTGCTAAAAACTTCACAGTTAGAAAAATATCTTCTGGAATCGGTGTAGAAAGAATCATTCCTTTAAATTCACCATTAATCGAAAAAATCGAAGTTAAGAGAATTGGTAAAGTAAGAAGATCTAAATTATACTATTTAAGAAACTTATCAGGAAAAGCTGCTAGAATTAAAGAAATTAGAAAATAGCAAGCGGGCTAGCAAATTTTTGCTAGCTTTTTCTGTTTTTAGAGCTTATTAAAAAAACAAAAAATAAAATAAAGTTAGAAAGAAAGGGGAAATTAGTGAATATAGTATTGTGGGTAGTATTTTATATTATTACTACATTGTGCTTGTTGTATTTCTTTTTTAGAGAGAAAAAAGTGATGAGCTTTTTAAGAAAAAAAGAAGACGATGTACTTAAAAATATTAATTTGGAAGAAAATAACAATCTTTTTTTGGGGAATATTTTGACAGTTATAAGTTTAGTTGTGACTGCCGTGTTTTTTTCAATTATTGACAAAACACCTGACAATATCATTAAAATAAAAGTTTTTGGAATTTATGGAGTTTTTATTTTAAATTTAATTTTTTATGTTTTGAGAGAACAACATGAATGGATTTTTTTAGGGAATTTGGTTATGCTATTTTTGGGAAAAGCGATGTTTAATATATTGGATGTGAAATATTATATTTATGTTGCGATAAATGTCGTGTTGTCGCTATTGCTTGTTTATTTTTTGAGAAAACCGTCAAAAGAAGAAATAACTGAGCAGTCAGTTTTGAAAGAAATTGCACAAAATAATAAAGAAATAGAAAAAATGCTGACTGAAGCGAAAATTAAAAACGAATCAACACAGGAAATTGTAAAAAAAATATTTAAAGATGAAAATATTACGCCAGAAGAGGTTGTATCAAAGGAAAAAAGAAAAAGAAGTTCACTTGGAAGAGCTTTTACAAGAATTACAAATTCAATTCTTGCAATCATTCTTGTGCTTCTGATTCAGATGTTTTATCTTGGAAACTATGTTATTCCAACAGGTTCAATGGAGCCAACAATCGCTGTAAAAGATAGAGTTTTTGCAAATATGATAAAATATAGATTTGAAGCACCTAAAGTTGGGCAGATTATTGCATTTAAAGAGCCTGTAACTAACAAGATGATGTATACAAAAAGAATAGTTGGAGCGCCTGGAAATACGCTTCAAATCTCAAAAGGAAAAGTTGACTTAAAGACATTTATGATGGCAAATGTCGACAACCAGCCGATTTATCCTGACGCTTCGCAATTTACAGACAAAAAGTCATTTGAAGAAGCTGTAAAAAAATATTATGCAGACACAAAAGCATTTAATAGTTTAAAAGTGGCAAATGTCGGAGGTGAGATGCTTATAAATGGTGAAAAATCACAAGTTTTAGCCGAAGTTAAACCTGAGAAAAATTATCTTCCTGAAGGACTTATGGGAAATAATAAAATTTATATTCCAAAAAAAGGTGACAAAGTTAAATTGGATAAAATTATAGCAATTTCAAAATCTGAATATATGACAATTTATAACGAGAGAAGCTTTGATATTGACTGGGAAAAATTCAGCTTTGGGGAAAATTATAAAACTATGAGCGGAAAAGAATTTTTGAAAGAGATAAAAACAACTGAAAACTTTAAAGATATAATCGGAAATGATGATTCAAACAGCACTGAAAATTATTATACTTTCCTGTTAAAGGTTGAAGGAAGACCTGAAATGGTTATGCCTATTATGGACTTTAAATATGATGACGCACTATTTACAAAATTGTTAAATGGCGAAACTATAACACTTGACAAAGATTATTACATGGCTATGGGAGACAATACAGCAAACAGTTTGGATACAAGATATTTTGGATTGGTTGCAAAAAATCGTATAAAAGGTGAGCTGCTTCTTAGATGGTGGCCATTAAATAGAATAGGACTTATGTAAAATGAAAATATTGGAAAATTTGGTAAAGATTCATAACGAAAATTTTGAAAAAACAGTAAAAGCCGAATATTTTTCTGAGATGATATTAAGTAAGCAGTATGCTATATACTGCTTATTTGATTTTATAGATGAAAGTGAAGTGAAAATTTTTGAAATTTCTGAAGTTGAAAATTTAGTTTTTGAAAAAAAAATAAAAAAAATTTTGGGTTACATTATATTCTATGGTACAATAGAGAACACGGATATATTTGAAATTGCCATTTTGAAAAGCTGTCAAAATAAAGGATTTGGAAAAATACTTTTGGAAAATTCAATAAAAGAGTTATTTTTCTCAAAAATAAAAAATGATTCTTCTGATGAAATAAATTTTTTTGGAGAAGATATTTTTTTGGAAGTTTACGAAAAAAATCTTTTTGCGATAAAATTATATGAGAAAATAGGTTTTGAAAAAATATCTGTGCGGAAAAATTATTATGGGCAAAATAGAAATGCAATAATAATGATGCTGAAAAAATTAAAATAAATAATTTTAATTTGAAATGAAAAAAAGTAAGGGAGAAAAATGAGAAAAAATAATATCTTAATGAAACTAAAAGAAAAATTTACACCGACAATTTATTCAATTGGGAAAGAGTATTACATGAAAAGAATTGGAGGAATTACGGCGCTTTATGCAGATGGAAATCTGGTTACATTGGATGGAGAATTTCAGGAAAATAAACTTTATCATACATCTCTTACGCTAAATCAGAAAACTGCTGTGTTGGAAGAGGCGAGTTGCGATTGCATGTTTTTTCAAAATAATAAGCAGCATGGAGCTTGTAAGCATATTGTGGCGCTGAGTATCCTTGCAGATGAATCTAAGAAAATTAATAATATTGTCGGAACAGATGATTTTGAGGTACTTTTTGAAGATGACTTTGAAGAGGAAAATAAAAAAGAAGAAATTGTAAAAGTTAAAAAAGAAAAAAATGAAAATTTTGAAAAAGATGAAGAAAAAAATAATTTAAAAAGAAGTAAAATAAAACCTTCGGAGCAAAAAGAAGTTAGTGATTTGAAAGACAAAAAAAATAATAAAAAAGTGGGAATTTTGTCAGAAAGTGAAGAAAATAAAAAAGTTAAAAAAGAAGAAAATCAAAGTAAAAATTTTGATGCAAAAAAAGTTGAAACTGAAAAAGAAAAAGATTTTGATGATTTAGAAAATTTGGAAAATGTTGAAAAAATAAGTCAAAAAATAGATGAAATCTATAATTTCCATCTTCAAAAAGAAAAAATTTTAAATGAGAATAAAAAAGAGTTACGACTAGAAGTAGAAATAGATGAAGGAAGCTATAGTGACTATAAATACGGCTACGACTATAATGAAGAGAACAATATTCCAGATTATATTTTGAGAATAAAAACTGGTTTTCAAAAAACTTATTATGTCAAAGATATTATAAAATTTGTACAAGCAATTGTTTTGGAAGAAGAATTTGAGATAACTTCTAAAATTAAATATGAGCCTGAAAAATGCTATTTTAGCGAGATAAATAAAAATATTATTTTGGCGATTTACGAATACAGCAAACAGATTCAAAGTGTTATTGAAAATGGAATAAAAGATAAAAAAGGATTAAAAGTTTACGATATGCTTTTAAATAAACTTCTTTTTGCAATGGAAAAAGGAAAAAACTTTTTACTTTTGGGAGAAAATAAACAAGTTATGTCTAGTTATGAGCCAATTTTTATTTTTGAAAATAATAAAATTAAAATGCGAGAAATTGAAAAAATTAATGAGACAAGTCTATTCTATAACTTTGAAAATGATTCTTCCAAAATATTTAAAATGGCGGAAAACGAAGCTAAATTTTTAGCAAAATTTGATTTTATCGACGCTGAATTAATTAATCAGCTCCCAAAAAAGGAAAGTGAGAAATTAAAAAAGATATTTGCTTTTGAAGGCATAAATGTTGCTGAATATATTGAAGAAGACGGGGAAATTGATGTTTTTGTGCTGGAAACCGAAGAAGATGAAATCGTAAAAATTAATATTTCAAACACGGTTTGTGCGAAAAAAAAAGATAATAAGTATTTTATTCCACGAAGAAATACAGAACTTTTTGAAAAGTTGGAAGAAATTATTGGAAATTTTACAATTTCAAATCCGACTTTAACAAAAAATACATATATTTTAAATTATGAAGGACTTAGTAAACTCTCTGAAATAATTGATAAGAAATATTCTGACAAAGTGAAAATTCATTTAGAAAATAAAATAAAAAATGCTAGAAACATCAATGTTGGAATTGAAATAAAAAAAGCGAGCAACAACTTTTTGGATGTAAATTTTGAAATTGAGGGAATTAAGCCGCAAGATGTTGAAATTGTGACGGAAGCGATTAAAAAAGAGAAAAAATTTATAACGCTCTCAAGCGGAGAACTTGTTAAAATTGCAAATAAAAGTATGGAAGAGCTGCTTGGAATTGTTGATTCAATTGGAAATATAAAAGTTGGAAAAAATAGAATTTCCAAAGTAAAAGCGCTCCAATTGGCACAAATTTCTAAGAATATTAGAGAAGATTTGGAAAAATTGGATGAATTTAAGGAGCTTTTTCATAAAATAAAGAATCGAAAGGAAGTTGAGCCGAAAAATATAAAAGTAAGCTTGTTTCCGTATCAGAAATTGGGATTTAACTGGTTAAAAAATATGTATGATATTGGATTTGGAGGAATCTTAGCGGACGATATGGGACTTGGAAAGACGCTTCAGACAATTTCCTTATTAAATGAGGTCTATCAGGAAAATAAAGATTTTCTGGGGCTTATAATTGTACCAAGCTCGCTTCTTTATAACTGGAAGGAAGAAATTATCAAATTTACTGGAATTACTCCGATTCTTGTGGAGGGTGTGGCAAGCAGCAGGAAAAAAATTATCGAAAGTCAAAAAAGTGGATTTTTGATAACGACATATCAAGCGCTTAGAAACGATATAGAAGAGTATAAAAATAGAATTTTTGACATTGTTGTGCTAGATGAAGCACAGAATATCAAAACTACTACTTCACAGATTAAAAAAGCAGTTATGAAAATTAACAGCAGAGTAAATTTCGCACTTACAGGAACTCCTGTGGAAAATAATATTTTAGAATTGTGGTCAATCTTTGACTTTGTCATTCCTGGATATTTGGATTCTTTGAACAAATTTAAAAAAACTTATAAAGAAGCGATTGTAAATCCAAATTCTTCAAAAATAAATAATTTGCGTGAAATCATTGCGCCTTTTTTGCTTAGAAGAACAAAGAAAGAAGTTTTGACTGAACTTCCAGAAAAAATGGAATCAAATGTGTTTGTGACGCTTAGCAGTGAGCAAAAACAGCTTTATTTGTCGTATGTAAAACAGGCGAAAAAAGAAATGAAAAAATTTGATAAAAATGAAAATAACAGAATAAAAATTCTTGCAATTTTGACAAAACTTCGTCAAATTTGTAATTCTCCAGCTTTATTTAAACAAGATTATAGCGGAGAAGTCGCTAAAATTGAAGTTTTAAAAGATTTAATGCCAGATATTACTGAAAATGGACATAGACTTTTGATTTTTTCTCAGTTTGTTGGCACATTGAAAGAAATTGAAAAAGAGCTTTCAAATATGGGAATTGAATATTTTTATATCGATGGAAATGTGAAATCCAAAGAGAGAGTGGAAATTTGTAACAGATTTAATGATGGAGAAAGACAAGTTGTGCTGATTTCGTTAAAAGCTGGAGGAACAGGGCTTAATCTTGTGGGAGCTGATGTTGTTATTCATTATGACCCTTGGTGGAATATTGCGGTGGAAAATCAGGCGAGTGACAGGGCCTATAGAATTGGGCAGAAAAAAAGTGTGCAAGTTATAAAACTTGTGACAGAAGGGACAATTGAAGAAAAAATTATAAAAATTCAAGAGAAAAAACGGCAGTTAAGTGAAAATCTTTTGGAAAATAAAGATGGAGAAAAAGTGCTGTTTGAAATGAGCGACAAAGAACTTATGGAATTATTAGGATAAATGTAGTATAATAAAAAAATGGAAAATAGAAAAAAATAGGAGGACAAAATGTTAGAAGAACTAAATAAAACATATTCACCAAATGAAATTGAAGATAAATGGTATAAAATATGGGAAGAAAATGGATATTTTAATGCTCAGCACAATGCTGAAAAACCAGGATATTCAATCGCTATCCCACCGCCAAATGTGACTGGAATTTTGCATATGGGACATATGTTAAACAATTCCATTCAAGATGCGATTATTAGATTTAAAAGAATGAGCGGATTTGATACGCTTTGGATTCCAGGGATGGATCACGCTGGGATTGCAACTCAAAATAAAGTTGAGAGAATGTTAAAAGAAGAAGGAACTTCTAAAGAAGAAATTGGATATGATGAGTTTTTAAGAAGAACTTGGGAATGGAAAGAAAAACACGGTGGACTTATAACTAAGCAGCTTCGTAAATTGGGAGTTTCTCTGGATTGGTCAAGAGAAAGATTTACGATGGACGAAGGACTTTCAGATGCTGTAAAAGAAGTGTTTATAAAACTTTACAACGACGGGCTTATTTATCGTGGAGAATATATTGTAAACTGGTGTCCTTTTGATAAAACTGCACTTGCGGACGATGAAGTTGATCACACTGACGAAAAAGGAAAAATTTGGGAAATTAAATATAAAATAAAAGATAGCGACGACTATGTGATTATTGCGACAACTAGACCTGAAACAATGCTTGGAGATACTGGGGTTGCTGTTAATCCAAATGATGAAAGATATAAAGATTTGGTTGGAAAAAAAGTTATCTTGCCGCTTATGAATAGAGAGATTCCTGTGGTTGCCGATGAATATGTCGATATGGAATTTGGAACGGGAGTTGTAAAAATGACACCTTCTCACGATCCTAACGACTTTGAAGTGGCAAAAAGAACAGGACTTGAATTTATAAATATCTTTACCGAAGATGCGCATGTCAATTCAAATGGTGGAAAATATGAAGGACTTGACAGATATGAGGCAAGAGATGCTATTTTAGCTGATTTGGAAAAAGAAGGGCTTTTAGTTAGAGTAAAAGAGCATAATCACGCAGTTGGACATTGCTATAGATGTAATTCAGTAATTGAGCCAAGAGTATCAACGCAGTGGTTTGTAAAAATGAAGCCACTTGCTAAAAGAGCTTTGGAAGTAGTAAAAAATGGACAGATTAAAATAACTCCACAAAGATGGGAAAAAGTTTACTATAACTGGCTTGAAAATATAAGAGACTGGACAATTTCCCGTCAAATTTGGTGGGGACATAGAATTCCTGCTTATTATGCTCAAGATGGAACGGTTTTTGTAGCAAAAAACTTGGAAGACGCTAAAAAACAAGCAAAAGAAAAATTTGGAGTTGAAACTGAACTGACAGAAGAAAAAGATGTGCTTGACACTTGGTTTTCATCGGCATTGTGGCCTTTTTCAACACTTGGCTGGCCAAAGGAAACTGAAGATTTGAAAAAATTCTTTCCGACAGACGCACTTGTGACAGGAGCGGACATTTTATTTTTCTGGGTTGCAAGAATGGTTATGATGAGTCTTTACATAAAAGATGAAATTCCATTTAGCTATGTATATTTGCACGGAATTATAAGAGATGAGCTTGGCAGAAAAATGTCAAAATCTCTTGGAAATTCGCCAGATCCACTAGATTTGATTGCAAAATATGGAGCGGATGCGATAAGATTCAGCTTTTTATATAATACTTCGCAAGGACAGGACATTCATTTCTCAGAAAAATTAATTGAAATGGGATCGACTTTTGCAAATAAAGTTTGGAACGCTTCAAGATTTGTGTTGTCAAATTTGAAAGATTTTGATTCAAGTGTAAAAATTGATAGCTCAGAATTTAAGTTAGAAGATAGATGGATTTTGTCAAAATTACAAAATGCTGCTAGACAAGTTAATGAAAGTTTTGAAAATTATGAGCTTGACACGGCGGCAAAACTTGCTTACGAATTTTTCAGAGGAAATTTCTGCGACTGGTATGTTGAAATTGCGAAAACTCGTGTTTATGGACAAGAAGGAAGAGATAAGACAGTAGCACAATATGTTCTAAAAACTGTTCTTGACAAAGGTTTAAAAATGCTTCATCCATTTATGCCGTTTATCACGGAAGAAATTTGGCAAAAACTGGATTTAGGAGAAGAAACAATAATGTTATCGGACTTTCCTAAAGAAGAAAAAGAATTTGTTAATTTGGAAGCTGAAAAAGAATTTGACTTCTTAAAAGAAATTGTCAATGCAATTAGAAATATTAGGGGAGAAGCTAATGTAAGTCCAGCTAAGAAAATCGAAATGATTTTCAAAACTATAAATGATGCAGAAAAAAATATTTTGCAGCATAATGCTAAAATATTGGATAAATTGGCAAATGTTGAAAAATATGAATTTAACGCAGAAATTCCTGAGCTAGTTGGCTTTAAATTGGTTGAAACTACTGAAATTTATGTGCCGCTTAACGATTTGATTGACAAGGAAAAAGAAATTGCTAAACTTACAAAAAATATTGAAAAAACTGAAAAAGAATTAAATAAAGTTTTAGGAAAATTATCAAATGAAAAATTCTTGTCTAAAGCGCCAAAAGAAGTTATTGACAAAGAAAAAGGGATAAAAGAAGAATTGGAAAATAAAATTGCCAAATTTAAGGAATCAATTAATTTGTATAAAAATTAATTGGATAATTTGTCCTTTAATTGAAGAATTTTGAATAAAAAAGTATATTATTTTTGAAGAAATTATCTAAATTTTTAGGTAGTTTCTTTTTTTATAAAAAAGGAACTGTTTCTCATTCAGAGACAGTCCCATTCTGGTATTAGTAAATTTTTAATTTTCTTTATAAGTCAATGCTCTTGTTGCATTTAATATTGCAATTAATGCGACTCCGACATCGCCAAACACAGCTTCCCACATTGTGGCAAATCCTAATGCTCCCATTCCTAGAATGATGATTTTCACACTTAGTGCAAAAATTATGTTTTGCCAGACAATTTTTTTTGTCTTTTTGGCAATTTTTAGAGCGGTTACTATTTTTGACGGTTCGTCGTTCATTACAATCATATCTGCAGCTTCGATTGCAGCGTCACTTCCCACACCGCCCATTGCCACTCCAATATCGGCTCTAGCGAGAACAGGGGCATCGTTTATTCCGTCACCTACAAACAAAACTTTTCCGTTAGCGCTTTTATTTTTCAAAAATTCTTCCATTTTCTCAACTTTTCCAAGCGGTAATAAATCAGTAAATACTTTTGAAATATTTAATTTACTAGCCACATTTTCCCCAATTTTTCTGTTATCACCTGTTAGCATTACAACATTTTTTATCCCTAAATTATTAAGTTCTTCAACTGTTTTTTTAGCGTCTTCTTTTATTTCGTCCGCAATTATTAAATTTCCCAAATATTCTCTATCTTTTGCGACATAGACAACTGTTCCGACAGCGTCTTTTTCAGCAGCTTCTATATTTTCTTTTTTTAATAATTTAAGATTTCCTGCTAAAATTTCGTTATTTTCATATTTTACTTTTACTCCATGACCTGCGATTTCTTCAAATTCAAATTCTGAACTGTCAGTTTTTTCAAGTTTTTTATTGTTTTTTTCATATTCTAAAACAATTGATTGCGCGATTGGGTGATTTGAAAAACTTTCTGCAATAGCTGCGTATTTTAATAAATCGTCTTTTGTGTATTTGGAATTTTGAACATTTATTTCATAAACTTTAAATTTACCTTTTGTAAGTGTTCCAGTTTTGTCAAAAACAACAGTTTCCAAATTGTTTAATGCTTCTAAATAATTTGCTCCTTTTATTAAAATTCCATTTTTTGAAGCTCCACCGATTCCCCCGAAAAATCCTAGCGGGATAGAAACAACTAAAGCGCACGGACATGAAACTACTAAAAAGATAAGCGCTCTGTAAAGCCAAGTTGAAAACCGGGTATCTTTTACAAATATCATTGGCAAAATTGCAATAAGTAAAGCGATTATTACAACTGCCGGTGTGTAAAATCTTGCAAATTTTGTGATAAAGTTTTCAGTTTTAGATTTTTTAGAACTTGCATTTTGTACCAAATCTAATATTTTTGAAATTGTAGAATTTTCAAATGACTTCGTAACTTCGATTTCTACAAGATTTGTGGTGTTTATAAATCCACTTAGAATTTCATCTCCAATCTCAAATGTTCTTGGAATGGCTTCTCCAGTCAAAGCGGATGTGTCAAAAGTTGAACTTCCATTTGTAATTTTTCCATCTAATGCGACTTTTTCTCCAGGTTTTATAACTATTATATCGCCTAATTTTACTTCTTTTGGCAAAACTTTTTTAATTTCTCCCTCAATTTTTAAGTTTGCATAATCAGGTCTAATATTCATAAGTGAGGTGATGGATTTTCTTGATTTTCCAACTGCCAAATCTTGGAACATTTCTCCAATTTGGTAAAATAACATAACTGACACAGCTTCAGGAAACTCTTTTATCGCAAAAGCTCCAACTGTCGCAATCGTCATCAAAAAGTTTTCGTCAAAAATCTGTCCTTTTTTTATATTTTTTACAGCTTTAAATAAAACATCGTATCCGACTGTAAAATAGCTTATTAAAAATAAAATTAATCTTGGAACAAATAAATTTTTTGGAACAAATATTGCAGCTGCTAGTATAATTGCACCTAAAATAAATCTATTTCTTATACTTTTAAAATTTTCTTCCGTTTCTTCTATTTCCTCATCTTCTTCAATTGCAGAATCTGGCATTAAAACAGTCACACCTTCTTCAACTCTATCAACTTCTTTTTGAACAAGTTTTGTGATGTCTTCACTAGAAAATTTTTTGTTAGGATTAATCACAATTTTTTTTCCTAAAACATCAACAGTAGCTGCTTTTATTTCATCCAAAGCATTTAGATTATGCTCGATTTTTGCGGCACAGTGGGGACATTCAAGACCTTTTATTCCCAAAGTGCATTCGTTATTTTTTTCCATTTTTTCACCTCTATTATTTAATATATGAACAACTATTCATTTGTTATGATACAATATTTTTTTTATTTTGTCAATAGTTTTATCAAATATTTTGTGAAACAAAGTTTTTTTTGATATGGAAAAAATTGTGGTATAATTTTAGTAAAAAGTTTTGGTTGAAAGGGGAAAAGGAAAAGAAAGATGGAAATAAATTATTTAGGACTGGGAGCGGATTTAAAACAAAATTTGTTTTGTGAATTTGAAAAAAATGAAAGGGTTTTGTATGTTTTTGAAAATGCTTCGACTTTTTATGAAATAAAAAAAGAACTTTTACAAGATGTGGAATTTAATGAAAAAATTGGGATTTTTCATAATTTTAAACTTATGAATAGTTATGATTTTAATGAAAATCTTTTTTTTACAGATAAAATTTTGATAAAAGAAGAAAAGCAAGTTATATTTTTTTATAATGCGATAAAAAATAAAATTGGGAAAAAACTGAAAGTTAAAAATTATTATGACATAATTGATGTGGCTTATAATTATTATAATTTGTTTGCGGAATTGCAGGAATATAAAATTGATGCACAAAAAATTGAAGTGGAAAATTGGCAGCGGGAAATTTTTGAAAATTTGAAGGAAATTGATAGAAGCATTAAATTGCAAGTTGAGAAAAAAAATTTAATTTTGCCTTATATGATTAGAACAATTGAAAATATTTCAAAAGATTTTTTAAAAAAAAATAAAAAAATTTATTTTGTGAATAAAGTTAATTTTACTCCGTTTGAAAAGGAAATAATTATTTATTTGGAAGAAAATGGAGTAGAAATAAAAAATATTTTGCAGCTTTCAAAAAAAGATTTTGACGAGAAGGAATTAAAAATAAAAAATAGCTTTTCAATTTTGCCAAAAGAAAAATTTTTGGAAAAAAATATAGATATTAAAATTTTTGAATACAGCTCAAAATTTAATCAGCTGTTAGGCTTGGTAAAAAAATTGTCGGATGAAAAAGAGCAATGTCAAATTTACGATGTTCAGGATATAAATAGTGAAACTAAAAGAGATTATCAGCTGTTAAACCAAAAGAAAATAATTTACAATTTGGAAGAAACTTTGCAGGAAACTAAGATTTATAAAGTTTTGGATGTGCTTTGCAACATTTTGAATGAAGTGAGAATTAAAAAAAGAGAAAATGGGAATGAATATATTTTTAAAGTGAAAGAATTATATAACGGGTTTAAGTTAAAAGAATTTTTAGAAACATTTAAAATCGAAAATATTTACTGGCTTTTTCAAAAATTTGTCAGAGAAGATTATAAATATTTATCAATTGAAATGTTGAAAAAATATTTGGAAAACGAAAGTAAAAATTTTAAAATTAAAGAGAAAATTTATTTTAATCTTGAAAAAAAATATAAAAAATTTGAAGAAAATTTTGATTTTGATTTTGAAAATAGTGAAAATAAAAAAAATAAAAAAGAAGAAGATAAAAAAAATAAAGAAATTAAAGAAAATAAAAAAAATAAGAAAATTGAAAAAGTTGAAAAGATTGAAAAATTAAAAAAAGAGAAAAATAAATTTTTTGAACTGAAAAAAAATATAAATAAATTTATAAAATTTTTAGAAGAATTAGAAAAAATTTTTGAAATAAAAAATTTGCAGGATTATTCAAAATTTTTGGAAGAAATATTTGACAGACAAAAAAATACTGGGAAAAAAATTAGGGACAAATATTTTGAAGCTCTCTCAGAAATTGCAGTTTTAGAAGAATTTGACTTTGACAATCTTTGGGATAAATTTTTTGATAAAGAAAATATTTCGGCGGGACTTTTAAAGATGTTTTTAAAGTATTTGGACAAGAAATCAATTAGCTTGGACTTGGAAGAAATTGCGGGACAAGAGAACGATAATCAATACAAAATTAACGAATTTAAAACTTTGTCTGAAACGAATAAAAAAAACATTGTGTTTTTAAATTTTCAGGACACTTTTCCAAAAGGCAAGGTCAACAATTATTTATTTTCGCAAATTCAGAGAAAGAAAATGGGATTGCCAGTTCCAGAAGATGTGAAAGTAATAGAAATTTTTAGATTTTTGAACGCAATTTTTGGTGCAAAAAAAGTTTGTCTTTCATATATAAAAAATTTGGACGAAAATGTTGATTGCTCTGGAATTTTGGAAGAAATTAAATTAAAATATGATTTAGAGATAAATAACAAAAATAAAAAAATTTCTGAAGAAGAAGAGATGGAATTTATAAAAAATTATTTTATAAAAGATTACAAAGAGAAAAAAATCGGGAAATTTATTCAATCAAGACTTTTAAAAGATGTGGAAGAGTTAAAAAATGAAAAAATAACTTTGGGTTATTACGATTATAAAAATTTAAAAGAATCAGAATACGCCTATTACATTGATAAAAAATTGGGAAAAGTGGAAAGAGAAAAAATTGAAGAAGTTATTGATGCGAGATTTTTTGGAACGATAATTCATTCGATTTATGAAAATATTGTGAAAAAAAATAAAAAAATGTTGGAAAAAGGAAATTTTGACATAAGTGAGAAAGAAATTGAAAGTGAATTTGAGGCTGGAATACAGTCCTACAAATATAAAATTCCGCAGGAATATTTGGAATTTTATAAAAATATTTCGTTTGAAGATTTAAAAATTGGAATAAAAAAATATTTTGTTGATTTATCAAATAAAATTAGTGATAAAAGTGTAATAAAAGTTAGCTCAGAAGAAAGAATCAAAGAAAAGTTTGAAAAAGAAATTGACAGCGAAAAATTTGGAAATGCAGCTTTTAATATTTCAATTGACTTGCATATAAAAGATGAAAAAAAAGATAAAAAAGAAGAAATTTTGGTTGACTACAAAACTGGAAATTTGACGCAAAAAAGAATTGATGATGCATTTACGCAACTTGACTTTTATTCGATTGTTTTGGGAGAAAATGAATATAAAAAATATGTTGTGGATGTCTGGGATGGGAAAATTATTTCCGACAGTCGAAAAGATAATAAAAAACTTACGAAAGATGAAGTGATGGAAGTTTTGAAAAAATATTTTGAAGTGGAAAGTGATAAAAAAGTAAGTTTTTACAGATTGGGAGAAAAAAATAGTACTTTAGAAAGTTCAAATCAGAAAAAATATGAATTGATTTTGCGATGGGAGGACGAAAATGAAAAATCAGGAAAGTAATAAAATAATATTAAAAGCGAGTGCAGGAACAGGAAAGACTTATAGACTGTCGCTAGAATATATTTATAATTTATTAAAAAATATCGACTTTAAAAATATTGTTGTCGTAACTTTTACAAAAAAGGCAACTGCGGAAATAAAAGAGCGGATTTTTGATTTTTTGTATCAAGTCGCTTTTGAAAAAAGTAAAGGAATTGAGCTGAAAAAAAATCTGAAAGAAATTTATAATTTGAGTGAAGATGATTTTGATAAGGAAAAATTGCAGAATATTTATTTTGAAATGTTGAAAAATAAAGAAGATATTAGAATTTACACAATTGACAGTTTTACAAACAGAATTTTTAAACAGTCGATTGCTCCTTATTTTGAAATTTCGAGTTTTGAAACTCTTGACAGTGAGAGCAGTGATTTTTATGAAAAAATATTTAAGAAAATTATGGACAACGAAAATTATTATAAAAAATTTGAGTTTTTGATTGAAGAAGTTGGAGAAAAAAAAGAAATTAAAAATTATGTAAAAATCATTGAAGAGCTTGTAGAATTTCAAAAAAAATATGTTATTGCAAAAGATTTTGAGTTAAAAGAAGAAAAAAAAGATAACCAAAAAAAAGTTTTAGAAGTATTTGATTTTTTGACACCACTTCAAGAAATTTATTCTGAAGTAAAAATATTTTCTGAAGAAAAAGGGAAAAATATTTCTGAATGTTTTAATGACAAACTTTTTGAAATTTTTGATCAAATAAAAAAAGAAAGTGAAAATTCTTCTGAAAAAAAAATAGAAATTGTGATTAAAAATTTGGAAAAACTTTTAGATTCTAAAATAAAAAATTATTATAACGGAAAGTTTATTCGGAAAAAAGAATTAACAGAAACTTTGCAAGAACTTCAAAAAAACTTTTTAGATAAATTTTCAAAATATATTTTAAAAAATAAAGTTTATCCATTTCACAATAAATTAAAAGAATTTTGTGAATTTTTGTATGATTTGGTCCGAAGAGAAAAAATTTCTTCTAAAAAATTTACGCATGACGATATTTCGATTTATACTTACGAATTCATTTTTGACAAAAATTTAAAATTTATCGAAAATAATAAATTTACTCAAGATTTTTTTGAAATAATTGGTGGAAATATTGATACAATTATGGTCGATGAATTTCAGGACACAAGCATTTTGCAGTGGAAAATTTTAAAGCTCATAATGGACTGCGCTAAAAATATAATTTGCGTGGGAGATGAAAAGCAAAGTATTTACGGTTGGCGTGACGGAGAAAAAGAGCTTTTTGAAAATCTTGACGAAATAGTTGACGGCTCGAAAGTGGAAACTTTGAAAAAATCGTACAGAAGTTATAAAGCGGTTATTGAAAATGTAAACAAAATTTATTGCGATTATGATGAGAAAAGTAATTGGAATTATGAGAAAGTTGATTATAAAGCTGAAGATGCTGAATATCAAAAAGGTTATTTTGAGTTTAAGATAAATGAACTAGAAAGCAAAAAGTCTCCAACTGAAAAGAGAATTTTTAAAAATATTATTCAAATGATAGAAAATAAAGAGATTAAAAATCTTGGAAAAAGTTGTATAATCGCTGGAAAAAATAAATATTTATCTGAAATCGCAAGTGAATTGAATGCTTATAATATTCCGTATACTTTGAAGAGCAACAAGTCGATTTTAGAGCACAGCGCAGTTAATCCAATTTACAGACTTATAAAATATTTTTTATACAATAACTTTCAATATTTGTTAGAATTTCTTCGTTCAGATTTAATTGGATGTCTAAATAGCCATGTGAAATATATTTTGGAAAATAAAAATATTATTGAAATTTTTATGAAAAATTCAAAAGAAGAAGATTTTGATTTGTTTTTAGAAAATTTTAATTTTAATTTTGATTTTGAGAAAAATAAAAATGAAAATAATGAAAGTACTAAAAATATAAATATTGAAAGAATAGAAAAAAGAGAAAGAGAAAAAGAAAGAGAAGAAGAAAAAGAAAAAAAAGAAGAAATAAAAGATGAAAAAATAGAAAAAAAATATGAAGATAAAGAAAAAGATAAAGAAATAAAAATAAAAATAAAAAAAGAAGAATTATTGAAATATAAAAAAATAAATTTAATTGAAAGAAATGGCTTTTTATTTTCAGATGTTTTGAGTAAAATAAAAAAATTAAAAAAATTGTCTGAAAATTTAAATTCAAAAACAAAAAAAGAAAATTTTTCGCTGGAAGTTATAAAAGATTTTGAGATAACAAATTTTTATTCAACAAATAGCGACATAAAAAACATTTTTGAATTTTTCAATATTTTAAAAAGTCACACAGATTTATTTGACTTTATAAATTATATCGAAGAAAAAAAAGAAGACATAAAGCAATTTGGAAGCGAGGACAAAAACGCTATAAATCTTATGACGGTGCATAAATCAAAAGGACTGGAATTTGATACGGTTTTTTATTATAAATGTAAAAGAATGAGCAAAAATTCCCGAAATGAAACATCAAAAATAAAGACATTTATACAATTTGACCAAAATTTTGAAAAAGTTACGGAATTTTTGGTGACTTTGAAAAAATATGAAAAATTGATTTTAAGAGATGAGAAATATAAAAAAATTAGAGAATTGGAAGAAGAAAAAGAAAAAATCGAAGAAATTAACAGAGATTATGTGGCGCTCACAAGAGCCAAGAAAAATTTGATTTTACTGTTTGACATAAAAAAATCAGGTGAGAAATATTGTGATAAATTAACAGAAAAATTAATTGAAAAATATAAAGATTGTTTATATTTAAGCGAGAATTATTCAAATGGCGAAATTTATGAAGAAATTAAAGAAATCAAAAAAATAAAAAATATGAAAGAAACAACAATATTAGATCTAAAAAAAATTCTCCCATATTTTTCGGATAATATTGCAAAAAATGACAGAAACTCAAGTAAGATTAATTTAGAAAAAGAATTCAAAAGAAAAAAAGGACTTGCAATGCACTATTATTTTGAGCATATTTTAACAGATGTGGAAAATGAAAAAAAAGTTGCAACTTCAGCCATTTTTAGCCGCTATGGGAATATGATTGGGAAAAATAACATTTTTGAGATGATTGAGCGTATGGAAAAATTTATTGAAAAAAATCTTGAAATTTACGATCCAAAATATAAAGTTTATAATGAATTTGAAATTTTTGACGATGAAAAGATGGGAAAAAAAATAATAGATAGAATTAATATTGATGAAAAAAATAAAAAAATTTATATTTTTGACTACAAAACAGGTTATGAACCTGAAAAAAATGAAAAATATAAAGAGCAAATAGAAAATTATAAAAGAATCTTATCAAAAAAAGTTGGAAAAAGTTATGAAATTATAACGCAAATATTGGAAGTTTAATAAAAATAAAAAAATGATGTTGACAAAGATAAAAAACTGTGTTATAATTTTTTCGCTAGTTTATTCTGGTAATACCAATATTTTATTGGGAGGGATAGAAGAAGATGAGAGTACAAGTAATTTTAGAATGCACTGAAACTAAGTTGAGACACTATGTTACAACTAAAAATAAAAAAACTCATCCAGAAAGATTGGAAATGAGAAAATATAATCCAGTGCTAAAAAGACATTCTCTTTACAGAGAAGTAAAATAATCTCATATAAAAAGATAGGTCAGTAGTTCAATTGGTAGAGCGTCGGTCTCCAAAACCGAAAGTTGCGGGTTCGATTCCTGCCTGGCCTGCCATTTTAAAATATGAGTATTTTTTTTTAGAAAAATAAAATAGAAGTTTAAGATATGTCTTAAATAATTCTAGGAGAATATTTATGGGTAAATTTAATTTAGGAGAAAGTCTAAAAAATTTGCGTGAAGAATATAAAAAAATATATTGGCCTAATAAGAAAGAAGTTTATCATGTAACTGTAATTGTAATTTTAATAACAATTTTCATAGCACTTTATACACTTCTTTTTGATACAGCATTCAGTTTTGTATTGACCAATGTGAGCAACGTTATAAAAAATTTTATAGGAGGCGCGTAAGTTGACTGAAAAAAATGAAAATGAAATTGTATACGAAAAAAAATGGTATATAATTCATACTTATTCTGGTTACGAAAAAAAAGTAGCAACAGATTTGGAAAAAAGAATCGAATCATTGGATTTGACAGATAGAGTTTTTAGAATTTTAGTACCTGAAGAAGAAGTCTTGGAAGAAAAGCGAGGAAAAATGATAAAAGTTTCAAGAAAATTGTTTCCAAGTTATGTACTGATTGAAATGTTATCTGTGAAAGAAGAAAATGAATTAGGATTAGGTTATCGTGTTGACAGTGATGCTTGGTATGTTATAAGAAATACTAACGGAGTTACTGGGTTTGTCGGGGTTGGAAGTGATCCAATACCGCTATCTGACGAAGAAGCCCAAGAATTACTTGCTAAAGTTGGAATTAATATAAATGGTGATACAGTTGAAAAAGAACCTAGATATAACATTGATTTCAAAGTTGGAGAAAAAGTAATTATTAAAAAAGATTCATTCTTGGATCAAGAAGGAGAAATTTCAGCTATTGACGATATAAATGGAAAAGTTACTGTCATGTTGGAAGTATTTGGGAGACAAACGCCAGTAGAACTTGAATACACAGAAATTGCAAAATTAGACTATTAATAAAAGTCAAAAAATATTAACTACATTACTAAAATAGTATTAAAAGTATTATTTAAGAATAACTATTAGCAAAATTTATGAAAAAGTGGGAGATTTAAAAAAATTCACTGACCACAGAGGAGGAAAAATGGCTAAAGAAGTAATCGGAAAGATTAAATTACAATT
>ERZ773014.378-NODE-378-length-30495-cov-29.333870_pt1 | contig 30495 bp, 43 predicted proteins | sample MGYA00580841_ERZ773014 | MGnify/ENA primary metagenome ERZ773014 (study PRJEB29015, sample SAMEA2737989) | human oral metagenome | biome: human oral; feature: human-associated habitat; material: dental | place: China | collected 2067 ... | reverse complement strand
GAGAAGGGCCAGAAGGGTGACCCTGGGCCTCCTGGCGAGAAGGGCCAGAAGGGTGACCCTGGAAGCGGTAAACCTGTAACTCTTGTCACGGATAGGTCCGGATATCCCGGTTACTATGAGCTGCAGCTGGAGGATACTCCGGAAGCCACGAAGCTCAAGTGGTTCTCCTCGCCGAATTTCTCACCGGCATATGTCACCGGTCCGCGCGATACGGGCAACAGGCGCCTCTGGGCCGTCTTCAGCCTCACGGATGTGACCGTTATCGGTGGCACGAACGGCGGAGAGATTCAGGTCGAACGAGGATGGAACTGGTTCGGGAAGCTCCCGAATAACATCACCGTGTATGAGAACGCCTACGCGCCTCTGCTGGACAACAACTGGAAGATCTGCGGATACACCACTATTCGTGCTGCGGACTCCACTGTTCGTGTCTACTCGGAGGCTGAGGGCGGAGTGTACATGACCGCATGCACTGCACCGAGGAAGACCTGAGTATGGACGGAGCATCCCTGGAGTGGCACGGAGACTTCCAGGACACTAAGAACTGGTTCAAGAAGCTTGATGCTTCGGGGATGAGGTCCGTTCTTCAGAGCTGCGGACAGATGGGAGTTAACGCTCTCTCTTCTGCGACGCCTGCTCGAACGGGAGCGACTGCTGCCTCGTGGAGCTTTGAGGTCAGAACTTCACGAGGCAGCGTCTCTCTTGTCTGGAAGAACAGCAATCGTCAAAATGGTGTTCCTATTGCCATCATCCTTCAGTACGGGCACGGCACCGGCACTGGGGGGTACGTGCAAGGGCGAGACTATATCAATCCGGCGATGCGTCCGGTCTTCGATGAGATTGAGAACCGCGTCAGCAGACTACTGAGGTCGTGATCATGGCTACAATCGACGAGCGCGTCGTAAGTATCAAGTTCAACAACGGACAGTTCATGTCCGGAATCAAGGAGTCTCTTGCCGGAATTAAGGCACTGGACAAGGGGCTGCAGCTTGACAACGCGACATCGGGTATAGCCAAGGTTGCTGATGCGGCAAGGAACCTGACCTTCGGGGACGCAGTCCGTGGTGCGGCGAATGTCGTCGACAAGATGGGCCTCATGGAGGTCGCCGGCGTAGCATCTCTTGCCGGAATCGGTGTGAAGGCCGCCTCGGTCGGCGCCGATCTGGTTAAGAGTCTTACCATCACGCCTGCCCTCGAGGGTTTCAGTGAGTACGAGCTCCAGCTCAACTCCGTTCAGACGATCCTGGCGAATACAGCGTCCAAGGGCGAGACTATCGAGACTGTCAACGCGGCGCTCGATGAGCTCAACACCTACGCCGACCAGACGATCTACAACTTCTCGGAGATGACGCGGAACATTGGGACATTCACCGCTGCTGGTGTCGGTCTCAAGGAGTCTGTCTCCGCCATCAAGGGTCTGTCGAACCTGGCGGCGGCATCGGGCTCCAGCTCGCAGCAGGCATCGACTGCCATGTACCAGCTGTCACAGGCCATCGCCGCCGGCACTGTGCGACTGATGGACTGGAACTCCGTGCAGAACGCCGGTATGGGCGGCGAGCAGATGCAGGAGGCGCTCAAGAGAACTGCTCGTGTTCACGGCGAGGCAGTCGACGCCGCTATCGAGAAGCAGGGGTCTTTCCGAGAGTCTCTCCAGGAGGGCTGGCTCACATCCGAGGTCATGCTCGAGACGCTGACCCTGATGACTGGAGACCTTGACGAGGCGACTATCAGGTCTATGGGTTATACCGAGGAGCAGACCCAGGAGATCATGCAGTTCGCGAGCACTGCTCTCGATGCGGCCACCAAGATCAAGACGTTCTCACAGCTGGTCGACACAGTGCGTGAGGAGCTTGGTTCTGGATGGGCGACTACCTGGCGTCTCATCGTCGGCGACTTCGAGGAGGCCAAAGCTCTTTGGTCTGGTATTGGCAAATTCATTACGGACCTTCTGTCCGGTATTGCCAGCTCTCGGAATAATCTCCTACTCGGATGGAAGGATCTTGGCGGTCGCGTCGAGCTTCTTCGTGCTCTGTACAATATATTCCGATTGCTGTGGGATCCGATTGCTGCTGTAGGCTATGCGTTCACGGATGTATTCACGGGACCTACTGCGCAAGGACTCTATAACGTCACAAAAGCCGTAGCCGATTTTACGGAGCATCTTCGAATGTCGGAGACGGCATGCGATAACGTGTTCCGTATTGCCAAGGGCGGATGGGCAGTACTGCATATTCTCTGGAGCGTGTTCTCGGATGTGGCACAGGTTGTAGGCTTCCTGTTCGTCACGGCATTTGAACGAGCCACCGATGTTATCAAGTGGTTCATGCTCGGAATCGGAAACGGCACAGGCGCGATCAGTGACCTGATCGTCAAGTTCGATCTGTGGTACAACAGCCTTGATCTTGGCGGAAAAGCAGTACATGCCCTGAGCCACGCATTTGATAATCTCCGTGAGGTGGTTATCTTCATGCGAAATCTCATCGGCTCATTTGCCTCTGGTATATACTATACGCTCTATGTTCCAGTGGTTATGCTCAGAGGGGCATTCGAGAGACTTGGCAAGGCCATCAAGGGAGTATTCTCCAAGTCGCTACATGCAGTGCTTGATCCGCTCAAGGCCCTGGTTGAGCAGTCGCAGACCGCGAAGGCCGTTATCGGAGCTCTTGGGTCCTTCTTCGGACTGTTCTCCGGATCCGCTGAGGGTATGGGATCTGCTCTGGAGAAGGTTCAGGAGTTCTTCGACTCGCTTCCCGATAAGGCCGAGGCCTTCGGAGAGAAGATTGCGAACAAGCTTGTTCCGGGTGTAGACGCCTTTACCGAGAAGGTCTTGAAGGCGTCGGACAAGGTCAACGAGTTCGGCGACAAGCTCGCTGAGAAGATCTCCAACCACATGCCCGCGGTTGTCGGCTGGTTCTCCGAGGCCAAGACGAGCGTCCATGATCTCGGCACAGAGATGATGGAGACTCAGGGCGTCTCCAGCAAGTGGGAGCTGCTGAAGAGCTTCAAGCTCCCCAGCTTCAGCTTCGATCTGCCCAAGTTCGACTTCGGTACGATGGGGGCGGAGATCAAGGCGGCATTCGCGTCCTTCAAGGACATGGATACTTCCAATCTCACGGCGTTCTTCCAGGACCTCGGCGGCAGACTCAAGGAATTCGTCGATCACATCAAGGCCGCTATCGGTCCGATCGGCGAGTTCTGGACCGCTCTCGATCTCGGAGGACGAGTGTCTCGAGGATGGGAGAACTTCAAGAATGCCTATGGTGGTATTCCGGAGCTCGTCGTCAAGGGCCTCAAGGCCGTTGGCGGAGCACTGGTCACCGTCATCAAGGGGTTCGCCGAGTTCTCCAACGCGGTAAAAGAGGGCTGGGCCTCCCTCAAGGAGAACTTCCAGTTCGACTTCACTGAGCAGAAGATTCGTAGCCTTGGAACGCTTCTTGCCGGCGGTGGTATTGTCGCGGGCATCCTGATGATCAAGAAGAGGGCGCAGGAAATGGCGCCCATGCTCGACGTCATCAAGGAGCAGATCGAGAAGTTCGGAAACGTCTTCTCGTCACTGTCGCAGAACCTCGAGGCTCATGCCAAGAAGACGATCGCCGAGTCGGTACTCATCTACGCCGCCTCGCTTCTCGTCCTTGTTGCGGCCATGTGGATCCTGGCACAGATTCCAGCGGACAAGCTGCTGGTCACCACAGTGGCTCTTGCTGCGGTATTCGCCATGATCACTTCCGCCACGAAGAGCATGGGCGAGAATCTAAAGGACACGAAGGACTACCTGGTCGGAGCCGCGTCGCTTGTCCTGGTGAGCTTCGCACTGAGTACCGCAGCAGGTGCGCTTGCCAAGCTCGGGGACATGTCCTGGGGCGATATCATCAAGGGAACTGCCGCGTTGTTCGCCGTAATGCGAATGACCACGACAATGTTCGGGGAGCTGTCGAAGCAGAAGGGCGAGGTCACAGTCGGTCTTGGTACAATGATCGGGATCTCGGTCGGTCTGTCGCTTATCTCCATCGCAGTTCGCATCCTCGGGTCGATGCCGACGAAGGTACTCATTCAGGGCCTGTTCGCGATGGGCGTCATCATGACGCTCATAACGATGTATGCACTGATGGGCGCTCGGAATGTGACGCCATCCTCTGCACTGCTCTTCCTGTCGGTCGCGATGTCACTCAGACTCGTCGCTAAGACTATTGCGGACTTCGCCAGTATGTCCTGGGGCGAGTATCTGTCCGGAGTCCTCAAAATGGCGGTAGTTCTCGCACTACTGGTGGCGGCTCTGCTTCCGTTCAACAACTATGTCAATATCGGAGCGGCACAGACACTGATCGCACTCGTTGCCTCGGTTGCGGTTGCTGCGGGTATTATCGCCATGTTCGCGGCTATGAGCTGGGGGACCTATCTCGAGGGCGCTATCAAGATGGCGGCCACCCTGGCCATCCTCATCGCCGCTGCGAAGTCGGCGGAGGGGGACATAGAGGGGGCGGCCTCGATATTCCTTCTCGCCGCGGCAATGCGAATGCTGATCGGTCCGATCGAGCGCCTAGCGGCAATCCCCGTCAAAGCGCTCGGCGTTGCTCTTGCCGCGATGGGGATCGCCCTGTGGATACTCATCAAAGCCGCCGCAGCAGCGCAGAACTACGCCGTTGGTCTGTGGACTCTCGGTGGAGCCATGGCGCTTATCGGCGCATCTGCCGCACTGGCGGGTCTGGGCATGACGCTGTTCGCCGGCGGTCTCACAACCCTTGCCGCCTCTGGCGGCGCGGGTATCGCGGTCCTGGCGAAGCTCATCGAGCTCATACCGACACTGGGAACGGCGCTTGCGCAAGCGGTCATCAATATCCTGGCAGTACTCGCCGAGAACGGCGATATCATTCGGAATGCTCTTGCAGCACTCCTTATCGCCGCTCTTGGAGCCATCTATGATGCGCTTCCTCAGGCCACGCAGACACTGGTTGCACTGATCGACGCTCTCTGTACCGTTCTGGTCCTGTCGATCCCGAGGATGACCACGGCGTTCCTGGACATCCTCATCGCCTGCATGCAGACGATCACGGATCATACACCAGAGCTTGCTCAGAAGGCATCGGACATGATCATCGCGTTCCTCAAGGCCATTGAGGATCACGCACCGGATGTCATTGCGCAGGCCACCAGCACCATGCAGACCCTCGCACAGGCGTTCACGGACAACCTGCCCACGATGATCCAGACGGCGTTCGACGTGGCCATATCGTTCCTGAACGGGTTCGCGGACGCCATCCGCAACAACTCCCAGACGGTTGGGGATGCCGTTGGTAACGTGGTCGATGCCCTGATCGTCGGCTTCAAGCGCTTCGCCTCGGGGTTCGGGTCCCGCATCGGTCCGACCGTCAGGAGCATGGGTCATGCGATCATCAACGGTCTCAAGTCCGGGGCACGAGCTGCGGCACAGGGTCTGGTGAACACGGTCAAGAGCGTCTGCAGGAATGCCATCGAGGCGGCCAAGCGACTCCTCGGAATCGCGTCTCCGTCGAAGGTGTTCCGTGAGATCGGTGACTACACGATTCAGGGATTCGCAGTCGGCATTGCCAGGAACCAGAATGCCATTCGTGCTACCGCCAACTCTGCGCAGGCCGTGAGCGACACCTTCACCAAGGGACTCACGCTCAAGGATGCCATCAACGACCAGTTGTCGGATCTTGAGGACCCGACCATTCGACCGGTTGTTGATCTGTCTGAGGTCGATGACGCGTCGAAGGCAATCTCGGACCTGGGAACCTCTGTCCCGACATCGCTCGGCATGGCCAACGCAGTCGCAGCGAAGCTCGCGGCGAACCAGGAACCGGCGAAGCCTCAAAATGATGACAAATCTCCTAGAGGGGATGTCATCTTCAACCAGTACAACACCTCGCCGAAGGCACTGTCCGAGGCGGAGATCTACCGTCAGACGAGGAGTCAGCTGGTCGGTCTTCGAGAGGAGATATTCAAGCTGTGATACGATCTATCGAGCTTATTCCCGCGGACCGAGAGGGTCTGTTGCTGGAGCTCGACAAGCCAGAGGATACTGGAATTGTCGTTAAGTCTGTCGACGGACTCGGTCCCGCGAAGGCTACGATCAATACCACGGCACTGTCTCTGACGGACTCGGCGATGTTCAACGGCAGCAGGGTGGGCATGAGAACCATCACACTCACCCTGCTGCCTCTCGCTGTGCCTACGGTGGAGCGCTCCCGTCATCGCATCTACAACCTTCTGCCGATCAAGCAGCCGGTTACGATCGTGGTCAGGACCGATACGCGAACCGTCAAGACACTCGGGTATGTCGAGTCCAGCGAGCCCGACATCTTCTCCAACGAAGAGGCAGTCAAGGTAACGCTGATCTGTCCTGATGGCTACTGGTCCGACGGAGCTGCTGACACTCAGAACTATCTTCCCTTCGTCCAGGAGCACGCGGCGTTCGAGTTCGACTGGGAGGACACGCCACTTGAGTCGAGCCCTACGCTCATATTCTCGAAAACTGTCGGGCTGCCCTCCGTTATTCTGGAGAATGCCGGCGATGTCCCCGCGGGATTCACGATCATGATCGACATCCTCAAGGACAACGCCACCCCGGTCTCTATCTATGATGATATCCGCGGACAGCACCTGACGCTCACCACCAAGTGGCACCCAGATGCTGCGTTATCGCAGCCGGCCAAGGCTGGCGATCGATTCTACATCAACACCCGTGTCGGACACAAGAGTGTTACTCGGATCCGGAACGGCAAGTCCGAGAAGGCGCTCCATCTTCTCGATATCAACTCGGACTGGCTCATGCTGTACCCCGGAGAGAACCGCCTCTACTACACGATCAATGTCGGCGAGGGCGCTAAGGTGTCTCTTTCTCGCGATGTTCTCTACCAGGGGGTATAGTGTATCTAACCGTTCTCGACAAGGGACTCAACCTGGCGTACGTTATCGACGACTACAAGTCGATCATCTGGACAGAGCGCTACAACAAGTACGGCGACTTCGAGCTGGTGGTTCCGGGTACGTACGAGAACTACGAGAAGTTCCGCCTCGACACGTATCTATTCACTCCCGAGTCGCAGAAGCTCATGATCATCGAGCAGCTCGAATGGACAGAGGAGTACAACAAAGCCAGCGAGATCAAGATCACAGGGCGATCCCTGGAGTCCATTCTCGATCGACGCGTCGTAGGCCCAATTCGTTCCAGCGATGATCCTTGGTTCTACTACATCAAGGGTTTTAACGATTTCGGCGACAACATCATCACCTCTTTGGTTGCGGACTCCTTCGCATTCCGACAACCATCGAACCCTCGTCATGTAGGCGCGTTACGGTGGATGGCGAACCCCAAGGATCTCCCAGCAGAGGTTCTGCTCGGTAGGGACGGAGCAGAGATGAAGCTGCCGCAGCGCCGTTTCACAACGGTTGCCGAGCAGCACAGCAAACCCGCTGGTCCGGGCGCAGATCTCCGTCTCAGTCAGTACTCGATCGATCTCTCGTCGACTCTTGAGGGTAGTCTGTACGGGATCGTAACCACTATTCTCGGGTACTACGGCGGCGGGTTCGCGATCGATCTGGAGATCGGCAATCCGTTCTGCTGGTGGGGCTACGTGTACAAAGGACTCGACCGTACGCGGTCGCAGACCAAACGCTCGCCAGTCATATTCTCGCCCAAGATGGACAATCTGTCCAAGTCCGTCTACGTCGAGTCCGTAGCGGATTATAAATCGGTAATCCGTTCTGGTCTCGTGAGCAGTCAGAGCGTTGGCGAGGCACACGAGTACGGCGACACAAAACCGAAGACCCAGTTGGCGAACACATCCAAGACTATCGGTCTATCCGGTTTGGAGCGCAGAGAGGGTTATCTCCAGAACATCCAGATCAACGAGATGACCGGCGTTCGATCCGACCGGAACGGGTCAAAATACTCCGTTCTCGGCGAGCAGACGATGTCGAAGGAGCAGGTTCTTCAGAAGATCGAGGACGCCTGTAACGACGAGCTCTACAAGCATGGCAAGAAGACCGTGTACACCGGCGAGGCCGACATGACTACCATGTATCGTTACGGCGAGGACTTCTTCATGGGGGACCTGGTGCAGCTGGAGAACGGGCACGGTCTGTCGGAGAAGGCGATTCTCACTGAGTACACTCGCTCCTCCTCCGAGTCCGAGGGCGACAAGTTCTATCCGACATTTACCAAGCCGGATGAGTCATCGGCCTGGCATCACTGAGGAGGGAGAATGGCACTTACCTCGGGTTTCTATCCGTCCAAGGACGGCGACCGAAAATACTCCGCGCTCGACTTCGGGCGTATGTTCGACGGCCTTATCCACGACGGCATCTACGCGACTGCTCTGAACGGTTTTCGTCCGCGAATGAAGGACGCTACCAGCCTGACTATTCAGGTGGACAGCGGTCGCGCGTGGTTCAACCACACGTGGGTCGTCAACGACGCCATAATCGAGATCGACGGTTCCCCGGCGCACCCGACATTTCCTCGCTGGGACGCGCTTGTGCTCACGGTAGACCGTTCGGACGACCAGCGTTCGGCATATCTTGAGATTGTCAACGGCGTTCCCAAGGACGGTGCGACTCGTCCGGACGTTACCAGCACGAACAACGAGATCAAGTCGCGTTACCCGCTCTTCTACCTGTTCATGGACAGCAAGTACAAGGCCGGCACGGCCCCCAAGCAGGTGAGTGACAACCGCGGGCAGTCAAACTGTCCGTTCGTCACGGGAATCGTAGACCACCTTGACGGCGACACCCTGTTCAAGCGCTGGGACGACTCGTTCCAGGAGTGGGCGAAGAACTACAGTGCCGAGGTCAAGACAGACCTGGATGAGTGGAAGGCCGAGCGACTGGCCGACTACAACACCTGGAAAGACACCCTGATCAACACGATGAACGGCGACACCAACAAGAAGGTCGTCAACGAGATCGCGGCGATCAAGTCCCAGCTCCAGGGGATGACCGCGGGTTTTAGGATCTACCAGGACATAGTATGGTCCAACGGGCAGGTTCTGGTAGACCGTACAACGCCCGTTCAAGGAAAACTCGTATACGAGCTTAAGGTGTAATTCATGCGTATCTCCGATCTTCCGATCGTCCGGTACAACGAGGAGTCGGACTATATCGTCCTCGACAATCCGGGAAAGAGCACGACGAAACGAATCTCCTGCTCCGACTTTCGCTTCTCCGTGTTCTCCAACTACCAGTTCACCCACAACCAGATCGTTCGCGGAGCGTCTCTCGGCAACGAATTCAGACAGGACCACAAGGACGCGATCCGGTCCGGATCGTTCCAGGACTTGTGGCTCGGGGACTACTGGCTGTATAACAACGTCCGGTGGATGATCGTCGACTTCAACTACTTCAGGGGCACCGAGGAGGGTGTGAAGAATCACATCGTCATCATGCCCGACCGAAGCCTCAGCGCCACCTTCGCGACAAAGGCCGAGGACCCGCTGAAGAACTACTGCGACTCCCTGATGTACGATGCGGCGTCCAAGCTCAAGCCGCAGTTCGCGGCGCTGTTCGGCGACGAGTACATCATGGGGCACAAAGATGTTCTGGCGAACACTTACAACGGAAGCCCGACCTATCCGTACACCTCAGACGATATTCTCGTTCGCGGGGGCATCTACTCCACGATCCCGGATGAGATCATGATGTTCGGAGCCAGGCTCATGGCACCCGTGCAGGCAGGACGCAACGCGGCCGGGCATATTACGGGCAAGCAGTTCTCCTACTACCGGCAGGGTATGGGCATTCCGAATCCCCACCAGATCTTCTGGCTGCGGGACAAGTGCTGGTACAACTACTTCACGTGCTGGGCGGACTACCGCCTGACCAACCGTATCTGGAACACCACCGCCGGGCTGCGCCCCTTCGTCTGTATTTCTGGTGACGCCAACTGATGTCCCACATGCTGGAACTGATAATCACCATCGTGATATCGGTATTGGGGTCTTCTGGTTTGTGGGCGTTTCTTCAGTCCCGAAGAGAGCAGAAGGACGCGCGTTCACAGCTTCTCGTGGGACTGGCGCATATTCAGCTTGTCGCTATTGCTGAGGGATATCTGGCTCGGGGATGGCTCACTCACGCTGAATATGATGACCTTCGCATATATCTGTATGACCCCTACAAAGCTCTGGGAGGCAACGGCTCGGCCCAGAGGCTCATGCATGAGCTGACTCTACTGCCATCTCACAAGGAGAAGGACACACATGAGTAACCGTACCTACGACGCCCTGAAGTTCGTCGCACAGGTGGTTCTTCCTGCGCTGGCCACGCTATACACGGCACTGGCTGCTGCATGGGGGTTCTCACACGTCGAGGCGATCGTCGGCACCATCACGGCCATTGATCTCTTCCTCGGCTCTCTTCTGGGCATTACGTCCCGGAACTACAGCCCTCCGATTGACGGTACCCTTCTGATTGATCACAAGAACAAGGAAGCATACGCCGCCCTCGAACGTCCTGCCGCCGACCTGGCCAAGACTGCCGTGCTCAAGGTCGAGACCCCTAACGACTGACGCGGGCAGAACAAGGACTATAACGAGAACCATCTCAGAAAGGAACACCATGTCGGAAGACAACCCGAATGTTGACGACCTCCTCGCGGATGCTTACGCGTACGTGTATGGGATGGATCCCGACTCAGAAGCCTATCAGAGTGCTCTTAACAGCATTACCAAGCTGGAGGCCATCAAGGATACATCCTTGCAGACCCAGGCCGCTATTGCGCGCCAGGAATCGCAGGATCGTACTTGGTGGCGTCCCAGCGGCGATGCCATGCTGGGTGCTGCGGCCTCTGTGATCGGGATCCTGACCATCGTACATGCGGAACAACTGTATCCGGTCGCCAGCAAGGCGCTGTCAATCGCAACACGGATTCATCGCTGATCCCTCGGCCTATAGCCCCGTCTCTGTCATATTCGACAAGGACGGGGCTATAGGTTCTCGCAACTCGGACTATAAAAATTTCCCGGGTGGGTTTTCGAGATCGCAATTTATACTAATGCTATAATGAGAACCATCTCGGAAAGGAAAGAAAATGCTCGCTATTATCGTGTTTCTCTCGCTTGCACTTCTCATCAACGCCATCTTCATGTTCTGCGTCATCATTTACGGCGCTAGCATGAAGACTGAGAACGAGAAGCTGAAGCGGGAACTCAGATTCGACCGCAGTGTTGAAGCTCTTCTCTCTGACCTGAGTAAGAAGTAACCCTCACCTCATAACCCCTGACACGGGTTATGGGTTTTCGCGGACGAAACAAGCCTCATAATGAGAACCATCCCAGAAAGGAATGCCCGTGTTTAAACTTTTCGGCTTCGTCATCAAGGGCGTCATCTCCCTCCTGCTTTTCAAGTGGGCCATTGACGTCATGATCGTTGCCTACTATCGCATCAAGCGCATCCGAACTCAGTGAGTATCTCACCCCATAACCCCCAACACGGGTTATGGGCTTTCGCGAGAAGAGCATGGCCCATAACGAGAACCATCTCAGAAAGGAAAGAAAATGCTCATCGCGTTTGTCATTCAGTCTGTCCTCCTCGTACTCGTGACCATTGCCCTGCTGCTCAGCCTCTACACGGTTGGGAAGCAGGACAAGAACATCACGATTCTTAAGAGGCACGCTCGTGATCTCCACGAGGAGCTCCACAAGCACCTCTCTGACGAGTAGTCTCATCGCCCCCCATAACCCCTAACACGGGTTATGGGCTTTCGAAAGGTCAATCATGAAAGGAAGCAGATGTCAACTGGTCTTGTGCGTTCTCTGGGACGAGTGGTATCCACCAACGCGCCCGTTATTCTTGCAGGAACCGCTGTGGTCGGAGTCGTCGGAACTGCATATATGGCGGTTATCGCAGATCGAGCTGCTCGACTCCGTTGCGAGGAACTTGATCTCGATACTTCTCCGTCACTCCGAGACTATCTCAGTGTCTCCTGGGATCTGTATATTCCGGCTGCTGTTGCCGGAGCAGCCACAATTACCGCAATCGTCGCTCTTCACACGGTTGGAGCCAAGCGTACGGCTGTTGCGATGGCTGCGACCGCCCTCACCAAGGACGCCTACGATCGCTATCGATACGCCGTAGAGGAGATCGTCCCTGTTGAGCAGCGACAGCAGATCCGGAGCAAGGCCGCAGAGATGATCAAGCTCCCGGAGAATCGTCAGAACGTCGTACTTATCGAGGGGGGTACAGTACTCTGCTTCGATGCCCACTCGGGAAGGTACTTCCGGTCGTCGACAAATCATCTACGACGTGTTGAGAACGAGCTCAATGCGACTATCATCAATGAGTCCTCAGTGTCGCTCAACGAGTTCTACGAGCGAGTAGGTCTTCCGACCAACGCAATGGGGGACCAGCTCGGATGGAAGCTCGGTCACCAGATCGAGCTCCAGTTCACGACCCGACTGAGCGAGTCCGAGGAGCCCTGTGTGGTGGTCGACTTCATCGTGGAGCCCATTCCGGACTGGTTCAAGCTGTCCTGACGCATGATCAACATGGTCCATAATGAGAACAGAAAGGAACTCATTATGGACACTCCCTCTAATGCGATCACGACCAGAGACATACTGCTCGCCGGATCAGCGATCTATATCGTTGCCTGGTGGGTGACCATTGAATACTGGTTCGATCAGCTGGAGTCCTGCCCGTCCTAGAACTCACGCCTATAACCCATCACGGGTTATAGGTCTTCTCGCGTGTACTACTCGTCCTATAATGAGAACCATCTCGGAAAGGAAAGAAAATGCGTCTGCTCCATACTGCTTATATCCTGTCCTTCAATGCATGGCTCATGCATGTCGACCCACTCGGGATCGTCATGGATGAGGTCGTGCACAAGGATCTGGTCAAGCCGATTCTGGACGACATCTTCGACGAGAAGTAACTCTCACCCCATAACCCCCAACACGGGTTATGGGCTTTCGCGAGAAGAGCATGGCCCATAACGAGAACCATCTCAGAAAGGAATATCATGTCTACCAATGAGAACGACTCCAAGGACACCAAGGAGCCCGGTCCTCTCGTAGCCCTCGCCAAATCATCCGAGGCCAAGAAGTACTACTGGGACCTGGCCTGTGGGATCACCAAAGCCGTCGCCATCACGGCGGCAGCGGTGATCACCGCTAACCTCGTCTCGAATGCTTTTGCCTCGGACGACGAGGGCGAGACTGAGGACGAGTCCGAGTCCGAGTCCTCTGACGACATCATCGACGAGTAATTCTCACTCAACCCATAACCCCTAACACGGGTTATGGGCTTTTCTTATAGGAGCAACATGATTCGCAAGACCCTCACGGCTGAGAACTTCGACGGGGATCCCGTCAAGATGATCGCCTACTTCAACCTGAACAAGAAGGAGCTGATGGATCTCATCTACTCAGAGCTGAGCTCGGACAAGCCCAACGGGATGATGCGCCAGATGCTCAGCTCCGAGAGCTCGGACCGGGAGTACATGCGCAGTGTCAGCGGCATTGAGGCCTACCGCTTCTTCACGCGTGTGGTCGATGCCGCCTACGGCGTTCGTGATGAGGACGGGGTGCACTTCCGGAAGTCGCCCGAGCTGCTCGACGACTTCCGGTCCAGTGTGTTCTACGAGGACTTCATCTTCTCTCTCGCTGAGGACGCCGAGAAGGCCGCTGCGTTCATCAACGGCGTGTTCCCCAAGTCGCTTGTCGAGAAGGCCAAGCAGGAGGGCATTCTGAAGTGACGCGAAGACAACTAGGGGCATAATGAGATCCATCTTTGAAAGGACTGATTATGCCCCTAGTTGGTCTAGCTGTTGCGCTCATATGCCTGGTGATCATCATGATACCATGGTACATTGAGCCCTAGTGACCCAGGACAAAGTCCGCAACTAGACACATCTCAGCCTATAACCCCTAACAGGGGTTATAGGTTTTCTAAAGAACAGGAACATGCATGACAACTCCTCCAATACGCCCGGAGTTTCCGGGAAACAGCGGGGCGGACAAGCAGGTACGACCAGAACCGAAGATGATCACGTCGAAGCCCGCTCGATCTCAGAGGGAGAGCTTCGGGTCTAAGGCCCGTAAGGCCATGATCACCTCTGACATCCAGTCCGTCGGAGAGTATATTCTCTGGGAGGTCGCTCTCCCTGCCGTCAAGCAGGCCATCTCGGACGTGGTCACCACGGGTATCGAGCGACTTCTCTACGGGGACAGCTCATCCCGACCGACGCAGAGGTCCTCCTCTTACACGTCGTACAACCGAGCATATCAGTCTCGGACCTACTCCCAGAACCCGCCTCGACCGCAGATCGATCGTTCTCGACGGTTCAAGCTGGTGGCACTCGATGACCGAGCCGAGGCGGACAACGTGCTGCGCGAGCTCGAAACCATCGTCCACGAGTACGGATCCGCGTCTGTTGGCGACCTGTACGGAATGGTGGGCATGCCGACGCGATACACGGATGAGGACTGGGGCTGGACGGATCTGTCCGGCTCATCGGTCCGACGAGTCCGAAACGAGTACATCATCGATATCCCAGACCCCAAGAAGCTCTGAAGGAGAGACGTATCATGAACTTCTCAGTCATCCGACGCGCACTCAGCGTCGCCGGACTTACTGTCAGCAAGCACGCTCCGGCCATCTTCACCGGCATGGGCATTGCCGGGTTCATCGGCACCGCCGTCCTCTCATCGAGGGCCACGCTCAAGGCCAATGACGTCATGGACCCCCATCTCGAGTCCCTGTGCCGGATCGCCGATGCCGAGTCCCTCGGAGAGGCGGGTCGGGCGGAGTACACCGCCGAGGACGCCAACCGCGACAAGATCACGGTCTACTCCCGCCTCGCAGTCGACCTGACGAGGCTCTATGCGCCGGCCATCGGGCTCGGCGTGCTGTCAACAGTCCTCATCACCGGGGGCTACCGGATCCAGGCGAAGCGTCTTGCCGGCGTCACGGCCGCATACGGCGTCGTCAGCAAGGCGTACGAGAACTACCAGAAGCGGATCGAGACCGCTCTTGGAGAGGACGGGAAGAAGCGCCTCGACGGGACGCTCATCAATGCCGCGCAGCAGCAGATCGCCGAGTACAAGGCAGAGAACGGCTCCGAGACGCCCATCACGGACGGTCACGTCGACTCGCTCCTCAGTGCGTACAACGTCTCGCAGTACGGTCTCGTCTGGGACGAGAACTGCAAGAACTGGGAGGCTCATCAGGACCTCGCCCTGATGATCCTGCACGCGCAGCAGCGATACATGAACGATGTCCTCAGGAGCAAGGGGTACCTGCTCCTCAATGACGTCTACAAGGCCGTCGGCGCACCGGAGACCTCTGCGGGAGCCGTCGTTGGCTGGGTCCACAAGGGTGGAGACGGCGACGGGTACGTCTCCTTCGGAGACTTCGAGTCCCGGCAGTATGACGAGTACCACCCTCGGTGGGGACGCAACATCACCAGGTTCATCCTGGACTTCAACGTCGACGGCGTTATCTGGGATATGATCGATGAGGTGAAGGTGAAGTGATTCTCTCCACGAGGGATATTCTCCTCGTGGTCGCCGGAGCACTTGCAGGCGGGGTCATCGGTGCACTTGCCATGACCCCGTCCTGCGGGGCGGACCACGAGATGCTCGAGAGGGACAACGCCGAGCTCGAGACACAGGTTCACTCGCTGATCCGATCGAACAAGACTCTTCGGGCAGAGCTGAACGACGTCCGAAAGCGCCTGGAGATCGAGGCGGTCAGAAACGCCGAGCTGAGTGATACTCAGCACATCGAGGAGCTGCAGGCTCCATATTCGTTCAAGAAAGGAGACAAGATGGAGGATACTGACGAGCTGGGCTGTCGACAGGTAACGGAGGAGGAGTACCTCGAGCATCCTGATGGACTGGAGTTCAGGTACTATATCCGGGAGGGGGTCCTGATCGATGAGAACGGAGACGAGGTCACAGCTCTCGAGGATATCCTTGGGAAGCAGCTCGAGACGGTGGCATGTCCCGTCAACGGGTCGACCGACATCTATGTGCACAACACATGGAAGGACCTCTACTGCGCGTGCGCAGTTACCGATGCTCCGTTCGAGAGTCAGGAGGACTGATGTTCGACGACACGTATCTCAGGTGGCTGATCGCTCGTTGCGGAGGCGAGAAGGACGATCCCTCGGAGTCCTACACAATGCTGCTGTCGAACCTCTATGCGATCCCGTTCCACTCCGACATCCCGAACGATATCAATCGTATCGAGGACGGACGCCGTCTGCGGGAGGAGTACGAGAACCTCACCGGCAGGAGCTTCGTGGGAGCCGACCCAGTTAGTGTCCTCGAGGTCCTGATCGCCCTCGCCGACCGTCTGGACTTCCAGCGAGAGGGTCGTTTCACAGATGACGAGACGTTCTGGGAGCTTCTGGAGAACCTGGATCTCATCGAGGTCACCGACGAGCGATACGCCATCAACCAGGACGGGTACTTCTTCAGCGTGAACGACCAGGTCCAGCACTGGATGGATCGCAGGTATGAGGTCACCTGTTTTCCCGGGAGCACGATCAAGGGCACGGAGCTCTGGTACCAGATGATGACGTACGTGGAGAACACGATCTAATGCAGTAAGGAGTCTCGTGGACTTCTACACCATCAAGGAGCGCACCACAAGGAACGGCGTTCGTGAGATATGGCCCGGCTTCCTCAACGGGACGTTTCAGGACATCATGATTCGAGGAGGGGGGTTCTACGCCGTCTGGGACGCAGGCAAGGGTCTGTGGTCAACCTCCCCCGAGGACCTGATCCGACTGGTGGATGAGGATCTGATCCGTTATGGCAGTGAGAGCGCCTCGTCTGAGGGGAGGACATATATTCGTACTCTTCGGGACGAGGACTCGCAGTCATGGGCGAAGTACATGGCCTGGTCGAAACGAGCGGTTGAGCACTTCCGACCTCTTGATGAGCGTCTTGTGTTCTCGGACGAGCCGTCACGCCGGGAGATGTATGCGACTCGACGTCTCGAGTACACTCTGTCGGAGGGTGGCCACGAGGCCTTCGACAGAGTGCTCGAGACGCTGTACGACCCGGACGAGCGTGAGAAGCTCCTGTGGGCGATCGGCTCGATCGTTGCCGGGGACAGCAAGCGCATACAGAAGTTCTTCGTGCTGCACGGAGCTCCTGGCTCGGGAAAGTCCACTGTGCTGAACATCATATCCTGGCTGTTCGACGGGTATGTCGGCACATTCGACTCCAGGGCCCTTGTCAGCCGGAACAACCAGTTCGCTCTGGAGGCGTTCAAGAAGAATCCGCTCGTGGCGATCGATCATGACGGAGACATGCAGCGGCTCAGCGACAACACGCTTCTCAACTCACTGGTCTCTCACGAGAGCATGATCGTGAACGAGAAGAACAAGGCGCTGTACGAGATGGCGTTCCACGCGATGATATTCGTGGGCTCGAACAAGCCCGTGAAGATCTCGGACTCCAAGTCCGGCCTCATTCGAAGGCTCATCGACGTCTCGCCCTCGGGACGACACCTTGAGCGGGGCGAGTACGAGCGGCTGATGAACGGCATCAGGACGGAGCTCGGGGCGATCGCCTGGTACTGCCGCGAGGAGTATCTCCGAAGAGGGGAGTACTACTACGACGGCTATCGTCCTGTCCGGATGATGTACCAGACGGATCCGGTGTACAACTTCGTCTCGGACATGTCGTTCGAGATCGAGAGCGAGCCCCAGATCACGCTCAACCGTCTGTACACGATGTACAAGGAGTACTGCAAGGCCAGCACCATCCCGGAGGTGCTGCCCCGGTACATCATGAAGGAGGCACTGAAGGCGTACTTCGGCGACTATCAGGAGCGGGTGCAGATGGACGGGCACAGGGCACGATCGGTATACTCCCGGTTCCGGTCCGAGCTCTTCGAGCAGTCAGTGGCCACTGCACCGGCCCGAAGAGAACCGTGGCTCGCCCTCAGAAGTCAGCCGTCGCTTCTGGATGAGCGCTACAAGGACCGTCCTGCCCAGTACTCGTCCGAGAACGGGACGCCGAGGCAGAGATGGGACGGCGTCCGCACGACACTTTCAGACATCGACACGCGAAAGGAGCACTATGTCCGACCACCGGAGTCCGAGATCGTTATCGACTTCGATCTCCGTTCGGGGGAATCCAAGTCATATTCTAGAAATTCTGAGGCCGCTGGTGAATGGCCTCCAACATATGCCGAGCGAAGCAGAAGCGGGGCAGGTCTCCATCTCCATTACATATACGAGGGAGAAGTCGCAAGACTCAGTCGAGTCTACTCCCCCGGAATCGAGATCAAGGTCTATTCCGGACGTTCGGCTCTCCGCAGAAGGTTGACCGAGTGCAATGATATTCCTCTTGCTGTACTCAGGGAGGGCGATCTCCCGCTCAAGGAGGTTCCCGTGCTGAACACGCAGACTGTCCAGAGCGAGAAGTCCTTACGAGAGCTCATCAAACGAAATCTCAGGAAGGAGATCCATCCGGGCACAAAACCGAGCATCGACTTCATCAGGAAGATCCTGGACGACGCCTATGCCGACAAGCTCCCGTACGACCTTACGGATATGAGGCAGGCGGTCATGGCGTTCGCCCTTCGATCGACCCATCATGCCGAGTACTGCCTCAAGCAGGTCAGTCAGATGCAGTTCAGGTCCGAGGACGACCCCGAGGAGTCATATCCTCCGGCGGATCCTGACGGAGAGATCGTCTTCTTCGACGCAGAGGTCTTCCCGAACCTCTTTCTGATCAACTGGAAGGTCCGAGGACGGGACGAGGTCTACCGCATGGTGAACCCCGAACCGTCAGAGGTCGAGGAGCTCACTCAGCGCAAGCTCGTGGGATTCAACAACCGGCGGTATGACAACCACATCCTGTATGGTCGTATCCTGGGGTACACGAATGAGCAGCTGTTTCTTCTCAGTCAGAAGATCATCAAGAACGTACTGGATGCCGGTTTCCGGGAGGCGTACAACCTCTCGTACGCGGACATCTACGACTTCTGCTCGAAGAAGCAGTCGCTCAAGAAGTGGGAGATCGAGCTCGGAATCCATCACAAGGAGCTCGGCCTGCCATGGGACAAGCCGGTTCCCGAGGAGCGATGGCCCGAGGTCGCGGAGTACTGCGACAACGACGTGATCGCCACGGAGGCCGTGTTCGAGGCGCGCCATGATGACTGGACCGCTCGTCAGCTCCTTGCGGACATCGCCGGCATGACTCCGAACGCAACGAACAGGATCCTGGCGTCGAAGATCATATTCAAGGGCGACCGCAACCCGCAGGCGTCCCTGGTGTACACGGATCTGTCCCTGGAGTTCCCGGGATACAGGTACGAGTACGGGAAGAGCACCTACCGTGGTGAGGAGGTCGGCGAGGGCGGGTACGTCTTCAGCACACCCGGGATCCACAGGAACGTGGCTCTTCTGGATGTCGCGTCGATGCATCCGACGACTATCGAGTGCCTCAACATGTTCGGTCCGTATACGCAGCAGTTCTCCGATCTCAAGGCGGCTCGGATCGCCATCAAGCACGGAGAGCTGGATCGAGCGAAGACGATGCTCGGGGGTGCTCTGGCGCCGTATCTTGACGACGAGACGAGCACGAATGCTCTGGCATATGCTCTGAAGATCGTCATCAACAGCGTCTACGGCCTGACTGCGGCGCCGTTCGACAACGCGTTCAGGGATCCTCGCAACGTGGACAACATCTGCGCCAAGCGAGGCGCGCTCTTCATGATCGACCTGAAGCACTTCGTGCAGGAGAAGGGCTTCACCGTCGCGCACATCAAGACGGACTCCATCAAGATTCCCGACGCCACGCCGGAGATCATATCCGAGGTGATGGAGTTCGGAACCAGGTACGGCTACACGTTCGAGCACGAAGCGACGTACGACCGCATGTGCCTGTTCAACGATGCGGTCTATATCGCTCATGACGACAAGGGCTGGCACGCCACCGGTGCCCAGTTCCTGCACCCGTACGTCTTCAAGACGCTCCTCTCGCACGAGGAGATCGTCTTCGACGACTACTGCGAGACCAAGAGCGTCACGACGGCGATCTACCTCGGGGACCACGACCTCGATCCGGACACGTACCAGTTCGTCGGTCGAGTCGGTCGCTTCGTTCCGGTCAAGGAGGGAGGCTTCGACATCCTTCGGGAGAAGGACGGAAGGTACTCCTTCGTAGGCGGAAGCAAGGGATACAAGTGGCGTCAGGCGGAGGAGCTGCAGGGCGACGTCGGCCTTGTCGATGACGCCTACGCCAGGTCCCTGGTCGACAAGGCGATCGATGCCGTCAAGGAGTTCGGGGACCCAGAGGAGTTCCTGTCCTAGGGACTCAGGAACCGCGAGATATCCCTGCAATCTCGCGGTTCCTGCACGGGTTATAATGAGACCCATCACTTCCCTTGAAAGGAACCTCCCATGTCCGCTTTCACCATTATTGTCTTCGCCCTCGTTGCCATCGTGACTTCGGTCGTTAGCTTCCGAGTCGGCGCTGCCTCCCAGCAGCACACCGACGTCAGGAAGTTCGCGCACCTCGCCTCGATCTCATACGGGAAGCCCGTTGACAAGAAGGTGCTCGAGCAGATGCTCAAGTCCATCAACAAGTAAAGTAATTCCCTCAACCTCATAACCCAACACGGGTTATGAGTTTCTCGCACACAGAAAGGAACGGAACCGTGCACGTCATCATCTCTCTTCTCGTCTCCGCTCTCATGGGGGTTCTCGCTGTTCTCTTCGTCGGAAAGGACTGCCCCTACACACGCACTCGTGAGATCATCGGGGTCTTCGGTCTCACGGCCGCGGTCTCCTTCGGTCTTCTCACCGTGCTGTCCCTGGAGGTCCTTGTATGATCACTCTCATGCTCATCGCTGTTGGGAGCTGTCTGGCCCTCAGTGGCGGCATCACGTATCTGTCGTGGAGGGACAGCGTCTTCTCGAGCTTCGCCAGCTACATCATCGTGTTCCTGGAGCTGATGCTTCTCACGTCAGCAATCACCCTCACCCTCTTCGCAAGCATTTTCCTCCTCGGAAGGATGATCTCATGATGGATCAAGTCTACATCAGTGCCATAGCGGCTGTTCTGTTCGTGCTTATCAGCACCGTGCAGGGGGTATTCGATTACTGGTACGAGCTTCTTCTCGGATCGGTGCTCGTCGGCATCCTCATGTTCTGCATTCTGAAGGTTCTCAGCGTATAGGTCGCGAAAAACACATAGATCATAATGAGACCCCTCTACTTTGAAAGGAAACTACAATGCTCGCTATCGTTACTGTCATCGGCACCGTTGCTTTCGCCGCCCTCGTGGTCGGCACTGCTATGGTGCTCAAGGACAACGCGGACGAGATCCTCGACTCCATCAACAAGTAAATCCCTCACTCCTATAACCCCTAACACGGGTTATGGGTTTCTGTCACGAAAGGAACAGGTATGACAGATCTTGTCCTGTGGAAGAGCTATGACCGGGTTCTGTTCACCTTCCTCAAGGAGGAGAACCCGACGTACACAGATATCATCGAACGGGCCATGCTCGAGATCAGGCACCAGTTCATGCCCAAGGACGACAAGCGCGATATCGCAGTCGACGCGGACCGCTTGAAGTTCTGCATTACGTCCTGCTCGACCCCTCGTGTCCTCTATGTCGCGGTCGGCATCTATCGCAAGGTCGTCGAGACGGACGGCATTGAGCTCCTAGACGGTCCGGGACAGACCAGGACCATTCCCTGGTCCGAGGCCTGCGACCTTATTTACACCGAGCATGAGCTGAAGTACATCGGCCTCAATCTTCTGACCAACAAGCTCGTGTATGAGGTCAACTGAAAGGAATGATTATGGCGAACAAGTCACTGGTGTTCAAGGACGTCAAGCTCATCTTCACCAACTGGGCCGGGGCGCGGGACCGCTTCGGCAACGAGGGGAAGAGGCACTTCTCCTTCATCCTCGACGAGGAGCAGGCGGAGGCCCTGCACCAGGCGGGTGTCAACGTCAAGCGCCTCAAGCCGAGGGACAAGGAGGATGAGCCGGCGCCCTACGTCAAGGTCAATGTCAAGTACGGCGTGCGTCCACCCAAGGTCACCATGATCTCGGGAGGCAAGCGGACGTTCCTCGACGAGGAGTCCATCGGCATGCTCGACTGGGCCGAGATCGACCGAGTTGATCTTGCGGTCAGGACGTGGCGCGGTACGCAGTCGCCGTTCACCTCGCTCTACCTCGATAGGGCATTCATCACTGTTGTTGAGGACGAGCTCGATGCGATGTACCGCGAGGACGAGGACTGAGATCCTGAAGGGTATTCGAGACAGTATGGAGGCATGGTATGGGGATCAACGGAGTCATGGCCACCCCTATCTGGAGCGCGATCCTGATCGACGGGGACAATCCGATCGACACGCCGTATGCGGTGGTGACGGAGATCAACGTGAGGATGATGATGGACCGCGTCCAGGTGGAGATGGATCTGATGGGGACGGATGAGAAGAAGTACCACGTCTCATCCAAGTTCTACAACATCTGCTTCATCGAGGCCACGCGCACCCTGTTCATCGAACGGATGGAAGAGAATGAGCGATACACCACCATCAGAGATGATTGAGGTACGGAGAGACGACCGTACCAACATGGTCCACTACATCATCCCCGGAGAGTATCTTCCGCCGGAGATGGTGGAAGCGATCGGCAAACAGATTATGAGAGAGATCAGCGAGTCATTCGATGTTGCACATACCAAGGTACACGATCGAGTCCTACAGTCCCCGTCTTGACGGGCTCGAGGTTCTTCTTCTGGGAATCGACTTCGAGCCCCTTTGCAAGAGGTACATCCTGAAGGTGCCCGAGACCGGTACGATCATCGAGCTCGAGGCCAACAACTGGTACGACATCAAGCTTGAGAGTGACGACACGAGCAGCACTCTCAGACACAAGAGAAAGGAACACAATGATGAGGATTGACGTGCACGTCAGCAACCGTGATGGTACGGTTCACTCCGTTGTCTCCGGGGAGCATCTTCTGGAGGGGATGGCAGAAGTGATCAGTGACCAGGTCACCAGGGAGGTCAGGGCATTCGTCGAGTCGTGCAAGCCCCGTCTTGACGGGCGCGAGGTTCTTCTTCTGGCCACCGACATCGAGCTGCTCTGCAAGCGGTATGTCCTGAAGGATCCGGAGACCGGTACGATCATCGAGCTCGAGGGCAGTAACAGGTGCGACATCAAGCTCGAGAGTGACGGTAAGAGCGAGGAACACGATGGAGATTGAGAACGGGAGGACCTACCAGGTCATCTCGAACCTGCCCAGCATCCACAAGACTCAGCAGCTTGTGGAGAACCGCTTCGACGAGGTGCTTCTGACCAGTAGCAACCGGAAGCAGGTGCGGATCCGGAAGGACTACGCGGCCATCAAGGCCCGTAGCGACCGACGGGGCTCGCCGATGCCGGTGCTCGAGGTCTGGTCCTACAAGGTCAGCACGTACTGAGAAGAGATAACCCATGGGGCCCGGAGCAGTTCTGGGCCCCATGGGTTATGCTTTTTTGAAAGGAATAATATGGAGACCTGGAAGCGGAGCCCGAAGGAGCCGCGGCTGGAGTGCAGTACGCTCGGGAACATCCGGGAGTTCGAGACCAAGAGACGAGTGCTGCCGAAGAGGCTTCTGAACAAGATCGGGGACGAGGTCATTGCGCACACGTTCCCCGACGGGTCGCACTTCAGAGGCGCAACGAAGTGCCTTGTCTGGACGACCTTCTACAAACTCACCCACGGCTGCCGGCACAACATCGTCCACGCCAACAACGACCCGCGGGACAACCGTCTCTCGAACCTGTACATCGTGGGAAGAGACGGCATCCGTCGACGAGCAATACCCGTCGAGTCCGACTTGAGAGTGACCAGGATCAAGGCTCGCGTGCTCGTCTACTGGTTGGACCGCAATATCGAGACGCACATGCGGCAGCGAACTGGTTACCCGGCGAGTCTTCTCCTGAGGACGCTCGTTCGGGAGCATGATCTCTACAACCCCTACCTCGTGGGGCACTGGGTCCATGAGGACATCGAGACGTACAAGTACTTCGTGACGAAGGGGTATCACCAGAACGACCCGCTGATCTCATCGGAGCAGATGTTCCTCGAGGAGATCGGCCCCGACAAGAAGATCTACTATGTCGCCTAACACCATCACGATCGGGAAGCCGGCCCTTGTGCGGATGTCGTGGTCCCACTTCGATCACGCCTGGGAGCTCAAGGAGATCATCTTCCGGAAGAATGACAACGTGTTCGTCTTCGACACGGGGTATAGAGACAAGGCGCTTCGAAGCTACTCCACACGACTGTTCGACATACGCACAGTCACGGAATGGGGAAACCTTGTATTCTGCATCAGGGGCAGGAAGAATGACGAGTGAGCGATGGGTATTCTTCGAGAGGTCGCTCGATGTTGAGGTCAGTGACCAGGGGCACTTCCGAACCTATGAGACCGGGAGGAGGCGGGTGGCCAGTCATGTGGCCGGGTACCCGCACTGGGACGTGTTCTCCTACAAGAGCGCTTTGAACGGACGACGGACCTCGCAGTACACGGGCAGGATCGTCTGGGAGGCCTTCAACGGGCTGCTCGATGCCTCTGAGATCGTCATTCCCAGGAACGGGGACTGGAGCGATCCGTCACTGGACAACCTGGAGCTCGTACCGCGAGCACGCAGCTGGAGGGAGTACTGGGAGCATCGCAGGCAGCAGTGGCAGGCCGTGGCGGAGCTCGTGGACGACTGAGAAGGGAGACGACATGTCGGATCTGCTGTGGCCGCACCAGCGAGAGGTCCTGTCGAGAATCAAGGACGGGTGCATTCTCTACGGAATGCCGGGATCCGGCAAGAGCCTTGTAGCGGCGGCCTATGCTGTGGAGAAAATTACCCGCAGGCCCTTTGAGGAGGGCGGTAGGGCGCCTGTGGCAAGCGACCTTTACATAATAACGACCGCGATGAAGCGCGACAGCCTCGACTGGGAGAAGGAGCTCGCCAACTTCGGGCTCAGGTCGGACAAGCGCTGCCGTAACATACGGTTCCACGTCGACTCCTGGAACAACATCAAGAAGTACCGGGATGTCAAGGGGGCGTACTTCATATTCGACGAGCAGCGTGTTATAGGCAAGGGCGCATGGGCGAGCGCGTTCAAGCGGATCGCCAGGCACAACCGGTGGATACTGCTCAGTGGGACACCCGGGGACACCTGGATGGACTACATGCAGGTGTTCATCGCGAACGGGTTCTACAAGAACCAGAGGGACTTCGTGGACCAGCACGTCGAGTACGAGCCCTACACGACGTTCCCGAGGATCAAGCGCTACCACAACCAGCGGAAGCTTCAGCGGTACCGGGACAGAATACTCATCGAGATGCCCATGAAGCGGGAGACCACCCGGCGGGAGCAGGTCATATACTGCACCTATGACGAGCTCCTGTACGAGCAGGTGGAGAAGGGGCGGTGGAATCCGTGGGAGCAGCGTCCTGTGCGGAACGCGTCCGAGGCCTGCTACGCTTTGAGGAAGGTCGTGTCAAGCGTTGGGAGCAGCCGTCCAGAGGCCGTCAGAAAGATTCTGAGGGGCTATCACAGGGCGATCGTGTTCTACAACTACGACCACGAGCTGGAGGCTCTGAGGGGCGTCTGCGAGGGTCTGGCGATACCTTACGGGGAGCGCAACGGACACAAGCACGACCCCTTGCCGGAGGGGGCTGAGTGGGCGTACCTGGTGCAGTACTCGTCCGGCGCCGAGGCATGGAACTGCGTCACCACGGATACGATGATATTCTACTCGCAGAGCTACAGCTGGAAGGTGATGGAGCAGGCCCGAGGACGCATCGACCGGGCCAACACGAGCTACAAGACCCTGCTCTACTTCACGCTGACCAGCCACGCGAGCATCGACCTGGCGGTCCAGAAGGCTCTTGAGAGGAAGGAGATATTCAACGAGAAGGGCTTCTGGAAAGCTTGAGAACCAGTCCGCGGGGCTTCATAATGAGGCTCCGCGGACTGATCTCGGGCTATTCATTTTGCGTTACGGAAGGGATGTGTGATATGAATGAGGCGTATGTGACAGAAGGGGCTGGTGCGGTGGCCAAAAACGTTTTTGGCCACTCTGGCCATATGGCCAGTTTTTTGGCCACTTTGATTAGCCGTTACCGTTTCGTTACATACCGGTGGCCAAAAAGTGGCCACAGTGGCCAGCAAGTGGCCAAAACGCTGGCCACTTCACTTTCGCAGAATTGCAACGAAAAGTCGGTGTTCGCTGCAGTGGGTGGCCATCGCTTCTAATCACGGATTTGTTGATATTCTGCGGAAAAGTCGGGCAAGTGGCCAGTTTTGGTCTTTTTACTCTTATGAGAGAATATAAGTATTAAAAAAGGGTATATATAACTGAGCACGCTAACAATACACGTTTTTCTCAAAATTGGCCACTCTTTCTAATCACCTCGTCAAAACTGGCCACTTTGTATCATGCGTTGTACCAAGACCATCCGTCGGCCCATGATCGAGGCTATTGGTGATTAGATACACTACGCGTAACAATCATGGGCTATAATGAGGCACCATATTCTGGTGCCATGATCTTTCGAGGAGTATGATGGCCGGACTGGAACGGGACTTTCAATCTCTCCTTATCCGAGAGATTCATGACCGCCTCCCCAAAGCGATCGTCCTGAAGAATGATCCGAGCTACCTCCAAGGTATTCCGGATCTTATAGTTCTGCACGGCGATCGATATGCCATGCTCGAAGTCAAACGGTCTTCTCGTTCCCCCAGGAGACCCAACCAGAGGTACTACACCGACCTCTTCTCAAGATGGTCGTACGGAGCGTTCATTCATCCCGGCAACAAGGAGCAGATTTTAGATGAGATGGAACGATCACTCACGGCTTAGCGGCCAGCACGCATTTCTGTCTGCGAGCAAGCACTCCTGGCTCAACTACGACCAGGACCGTCTTGTCGAGGCGTTCAGAGCAAGCCAGGCAGCGGCCATGGGCACTCGTCTTCACGCCCTCGCTGCGGAGCACATCCGGCTCGGGCTCCGGATGCCGAAGAACCGCAACACGTTCAATCAGTATGTCAACGACGCCATCAGTATGAGGATGACCCCCGAACTGGTTCTGTACTACTCGGAGAACGTGTTCGGGACTACGGACGCCATCGCGTTCGATACGCGCAAGAGGCTTCTTCGAGTCCATGACCTCAAGACCGGCACCACTCGGGTCAGCATGGCGCAGCTCGAGATCTATGCCGCTCTCTTCTGCCTGGAGTACGAGGTCCGACCTGGTGAGATCCGGAACGAGCTCCGGATCTACCAGAATGACGAGGTACTGGTCGAGGAGGCGGAGACTGACCTCGTCGCCCATATCATGGATCGCATTGTGACGTTCGACAAGCTCATCGACGAGATCAAGGCCGAGGAGGAATGATGACCACCCTGACCCACTTCGGTACGCCTCGTCACTCGGGGCGCTATCCTTGGGGGTCTGGAAAGGACCCCTATCAAGGGGCATCCACTTTCCTCGCCGAACGCGACCGCCTTCGCAAGGAGGGCATGACCGATACCGAGATCGCTCGGGCATGGGGAATGACCACGACGGAGTTCCGGGCGCAGAACAGCATCGCCCGTGCCGAGAAGAAGGCGGGGGATGTTGCTCGAGCTGTTCGGCTCAAAGAGGCCGGTCTTCCCAACACGGCCATCGGCGAGAAGATGGGTCTCAACGAGTCCTCCGTCAGGGAGCTCCTCAAGGCGGACGCCACGCACCGCAAGGACTCCATCCAGAAGACGGCGGAGGTTCTTGAGAAGGAGTGCGGATCGAAGCAGTTCATCGAGTACGGCTCGGGCGTTGAGATGAACCTCGGCGTCTCCTCGGCCACCCTGAACACGGCGGTCGAGAGCCTCAAGGCCAAGGGATACAAGACCCACGAGGTCTATGTCAAGCAGGCCAATAGCGACAACTTCACCATCCTCAAGGTCCTCACTCCTCCGGGCGTCAGCAAGGCAGATGTGATGGCGCACCGGGACAAGATCCGTACTCCAGGCGTGGTGGTCGATGAGAAGGGTCTTCTCACCACCGGGCTCAAGCCCCCGGCGGTCGTCTCGAGCAAGCGGGTCAAGGTTCGCTACGCCGAGGCTGGCGGGACGGACATGGACGGTGTCATCCAGATTCGCAGGGGCGTTCCGGATCTCGACCTCGGCGCGGCTCGCTACGCCCAGGTTCGAATCAACGTCGACGGGACGCACTACCTCAAGGGCATGGCCATGTACGGCGACAACATGCCCAAGGGTACGGACATCATCTTCAACACGAACAAGAGCAAGGGTACCCCCATGCTCGGCCCGAAGGACCACAGCGTCCTGAAGCCGCTCAAGTCGGATCCGGACAACCCGTTCGGAACGGTGGTTCGGCAGAAGATGTTCAAGGACAAGAAGACGGGGAAGAGCAGGCTCAGCGCCCTCAACATCGTGAACGAGGAGGGCACCTGGGACCGATGGTCGCAGACTCTCGCATCCCAGTTCCTGTCCAAGCAGTCCCCCGTCCTGGCGAGGAAGCAGCTGGAGGCGACACGGCGGTCCAAGAAGAAGGAGTTCGATGAGATCATGAGTCTCACGAACCCCGTCATCAAGAAGAAGCTCCTCATGGAGCTGGCCGATACCTGTGACTCAGCATCCGTGCACCTCAAGGCCAAGGCCCTCCCGGGTCAGGCCAGCCACGTGATCCTTCCTATGCCGCACCTTCGAAAGAAGGAGGTATATGCTCCCAATTATCGTGATGGTACTGTTCTTAGCCTCGTGCGTTACCCTCACGGAGGAACTTTTGAGATTCCTCAGCTTGTGGTCAACAACAAGGACAAGAAGGCACGGCGTCTTCTGGGCCTTGCTCGCGACGCTATCGGTATTCACCCATCTGTTGCTGAGCGCCTTTCTGGCGCTGATTTTGACGGCGACACTGTCATAACGATTCCGCACACAGGGACGACCAAGGTCAAGTCGACGCCGGCTCTTCGAGGACTCAAGGGCTTCGAGCCGAAGCGGGTCTATCCCGCATACCCCGGCATGAAGCGCATGCGAGACACGCAGACCCAGATGGGCAAGATCTCCAACCTGATCACGGACATGACCCTGAAAGGGGCGTCCGAGTCAGAGCTTGCCCGGGCGGTTCGACACTCCATGGTAGTTATCGATGCCGAGAAGCACAACCTCAACTACAAGCAGTCCGAGCGGGACAACGGCATTGCCGCACTCAAGAAGAAGTACCAGGGCGGAACCACAAAGGGCGCTGCTACTCTTATCTCTCGTGCCTCGTCAACGGTACGGGTCAATGAGCGAAAGCCCCGGTCCGCAGCCAAGGGCGGGTCTATTGATCCCCGTACCGGCCGAAAGGTGTATGAGGAGACTGGACGCACCTATGTCAATGCCAAGGGCGAGAAGGTCCACAAGCTGACCAAGACGACCCGTATGGCTGAGACAAAGGACGCCCGTACTCTCAGCAGCGGTACGGTTATGGAGGGTCTCTATGCGACCCACGCCAACGAGCTGAAGGCACTGGCCAACTCGGCGAGGAAGGCAGCGCTCAAGACCCCACCCATCAAGAGAGACCCCCGTAAGGCTAAGAAGTATGCCCCTGAGATTGCAGGCCTTCGTGCTCAGATTAACCGGGCCCTTAAACAGAAGCCCCTGGAGCGGCAGGCCCAGCTGGTCGCTCAGGGTGTTGTGGAGAAGAAGCTTCGAGCCAATGGAGATCTCTCCAAGAAAGAACGAGACAAGATCGAACGGATGGCTATACGCACCGCCCGCCAAAGGCTGGGGGTCGACAAGGCTGGGACCAGGGTTGTTCCTACCCCTGCTCAGTGGAAGGCTATCCAGGACGGTGCCATCTCCAACTCTATGATGGAGCAGATCGTCGCCAACGCAGAGACGGAGACGATCAAGGCGCTCGCAATGCCTCGTACTACCAAGGGCGTCAGTGCCGCCAAGCAGGCACGCATCGACACACTCAAGGCCCATGGTGCAACCACAGCAGAGATAGCAGAGAGCTTGGGCCTGACAACAGCTCAGGTGAAGGACTATCTCTATCAGTCCGACTGAGTCTATGCAAGTGGTGATAGACTCACATCCACCCTGCCCAGGCTACAGACAGTGAGGAGGTGTGCAACCATGCTGGCTCTACGGCTCACCACTGAGGACAATCCTTTCGATCCTTTCGATGAGTTCCTTGAGTGGTTCACATTCGATGAGCAACAAGGCTACCACACCACTGCCTACCTGGGCAGGGTGACGTACACCAGCGACGAGCTCTCTCTTGCAGATCAAGTTGAAAGTTCGAATGAATCAGTTCGTGAAGCGTTCGAGCTCAACCTTCAAGGCAATTACAAGATTGTTGAAAGAGAAATCGAAATCTGATTTCTGAAAAAGTGAGAATCCTCACCCCCGGGGGTGGGTCCCGCAAAGGTACCCCCGCCCCTGCTTCGCCGCGCTCGTAGTTCTCGAGGTTCGCCGTCACATCGTGCGCCGTCTGGGCCGCACGCGA